>ERZ795056.4311-NODE-4311-length-14801-cov-6.980198_pt1 | contig 14801 bp, 13 predicted proteins | sample MGYA00375140_ERZ795056 | MGnify/ENA primary metagenome ERZ795056 (study PRJEB30185, sample SAMN05720227) | activated sludge metagenome | isolation source: Anaerobic digester | place: USA | collected 2015-03-09 ...
TCGATCCATAACTAACCAACCCGTCCCCCCTGTCTCACGTTCGGGGTCCACCTCATTCTCAATTTCGCAACGCGCCGCATCGAGTCTCAACTTCAATCCGTCGCCGACGAACTCTGAATATTTATGCCGTCCTTGCTCAATCCAATCTATGCCAGCGTCGTCCGCGTTTTACCCGTCATGCAGCATCAAGTAACGATTGATGCGAAATTTTGGCGCCCTTTTTTTACTGCGGCTAATCAGGGTGCTCTAGAAACTGCCATTTTTGGGGGGAATGCCTGCGTTACCCTTTCACGCAACCGCCTGCGCTATTTTCTTTACCCAACGCCCGAGCAGAAATGTGCGGAAATTTTGCTCTGGGGATATCCGAACAACATGCGCGGCGTTGTGTCGCGCCTCCTGCCCAACTTAACCGCTCTTTCTGGCCACGCAGTCGCCCCCTTACCTTGGCCCAATTACTACACTGCCTTTCCCAAGGGTTGCGGCATTTCAACTGTGACCAAATTTGCATATTTTCATGGTCGCACCTTTGCGGGCCATGCGGCTCTCATTCTCGACAGTCGGCTGATTGCCAACACCGCGCATTGGACTGAGACGAACGCGCTCGGCTTGAATTATCAGAATGCGCACCAGCGTTATCTTACCTATCTCAGCACGATGTACGCTACGGCCACAAACCCCGGACTGACCTGCACCGCAGATCAACTCGAATTCTTTCTCTTTGCCTTGGGCGATAGCTTCTAAGGGCCGTACAAGGGTCAGGCTAATAATGGCTTCTTAAGTCGCTTATAATAAAGTCGACTGATGTCACGCCGTAGCCTTCGGGTGCGGAACGCGCATGCGTTCCGCTACGCAGACACTCTGTGGCGGAGGCCGTGAGGCTCTACAAGGGATGGACCGAAAATGGCTGCGTAGCAGATGGCGCTCGGCTGGGCGTGGCTCAGCGCAGATGGGCGAGCCGGTCGGCGAGGTCTTTGTTGCCTGCCTGGGCGATGCCTGTCCCTCTAGTGGTTTTAATGGGCTCGGCCGTTTCGTTTACCGCCGCGAGGCGAGGTCCACGAGATCGTGCAGCCGGGTCACGTTATCATACGGGCCGAAATAATCGCAGACGGCTTCGCCGATGGCGGTGGCGGTGGAGTCGATTTCCTGGACGGCGGGATCGTAGAGCATCACGCGCACGAGGCGCGGATGGGCGTCGTGTAAGTCGCGCCAGCGAAAGCCCCATTGCTCCATGGTGCTCGTCACGGCGCCCCGGCGGCCGAGTACTTGTACCGCGAGCGGGCGGGCGGGCGTGGCGAAGTAGTCCACGACGATGCGATTCTCCACCTTGCCCTCCAGCCGGTGGTTGGTCTTGGCCTCGATATGGCGCTCGCGAAATACTTTTTCGACCGTCGCGCGGGCGACGTTGGGCGCCTTCGCCGTGGGTTCGTGCAGATAGGCCAGGTGGGCGATGCCAACCAGCGCCTCGGTGAAGAGGTGGATATCGGCGCCCGGTGCAGGCCATGGGAGGAATCGGAATAACTCCCACCCATCTCGTTTGAGTTGGTAGGTGTCGCACAGCTCGCGGATGCGTTGGGCGGTGACGTCGGCCTCGATGTTCTGGCCCGTCTGGGCAAGTTGCCAGAGTGTCTTGCCGCCATCGCTGAGGCGGGCGGTGGTGGCGGTGGGCTGTTCGAGGCGGAGCACGATTTGCCAGCCGTCAGGATACGCTTGTGGCACGGCAAATTCGAGCCCGTGCGGAGTGGGCGCAATTTCGAGCGATTCCTGCCAGAAGGTTTGCAGGCTTTCGCGGAGGAGAGAGGCGGCGTGTGTGTGTTCGACGAGGCTCATACCAGTACCTCTGGAGCTTGCAGGTCAATCGCCCAAAGTGTGGCACATTTACGGATGAAGTCGTCGAAGTCCGTCGGGGTGAACGTGGGCAGTGGCTCGTGGCGATTATACTCCACGTGCGTGGTGGGCAGGTTGGGGTCGCACCGGTTTTGATGCCAGCCGGCAGGGATGCGCTGTTTGGCGCGGAGATTTTGGCGGCCGACAAAATTATGGCCGACCCCGCACACGCGATGGCCGCCTAGAATCAGCGCCGATTCGTAGGTGGGAGGCTGGCTGAGTTCTCCGGCTTTGCCCAGATAGCGCAGGTCGACAAATGGGCCGTCGAGCAAGTCGTGGATTTGTGCATGGCGGCTGCGGTAGACGAAGAGGTGGTCGTGGCTCGTTGGTCGTCATGGGGCCTGTCGGAATAAGGCCCAGCGCTCCGTCCAAAGTAGCGGGAGCATCCGGCTCCCGTGATTCGCGCGGAAGGCGGGAGCAAGATGCTCCCGCTACTTTATAGGGATGATTTCTGGGCGGACCGGTCTTCCGCGGCGGCTCGTGGTAGCGCAGACTTCCAGTCTGCTCAGGAGGTGCAGGCTGGAAGCCTGCGCTACGCCGGCAGGGCATGTCGTGGGGCCGTTCCGCCTGCTTAGGCGGACGGACTGCAGAAGGGGCGGGCTGAAAATGGCGTGTAGCAGATCGCGCTCGGCTGGGCGTGGCTCAGCGCAGCTTGGCGAGGCGGTCGGCGAGGTCTTTGTTGGCGGAGTTGGCCTTGAGGCCTTCTTCGTAGCGAGCGATGGCGCCGGTTTTGTCGCCCTGCTTTTCTAGGATGCGGCCGAGGTGCAGGCAGAGCATGTCGGGGCCGGGAAGGTAAGGCACGGAGGCCGCCAGACAGGCTTCGAGGGCGGTGCGGCCGTCGGCGAGGCGTTGGCCGCTCTCGGCGGATGTCACGCCGAGTTGATAGGAGGCAAAGAGGTTTTGCGGCTGCTGTTTGAGCGTGGCGTCGCAGAGCGCAAAGGCGTCGTCGTAGCGTTTGTCCTGCATGTACAGGCGATGCGTCCAGTAAAACCCTTTGCCGGCGTCCTGTGCGGAGAGGACTTCGGCGTGGCGGTAGGCTTTTTTCATGCTGCCGCCGACGAACCAGGGCGCGCCGCTGTAGAATCCGATCAGCCACTCGCGGGCACCGGTGTGCGTGGGGGCGAGTTCGAGCACGCGTTCGAGGGAGCCCTTGGCTTTGAACGCGAGGGGAATCGAGCTGCGCGGGCCGGAGAGCTCGCCGGCCAGCGTGCCCAGCTCGAAAAGTACGTCGGTGCGATCGGGGGCGAGCTCGGTGGCTTTTTCGAGGCAATCGAGGGCCTCGTCGGTTTTGCCCGCCTTTCGGGCGGCGAGCGCTTTTTGAAAGAGGCCATCGACTTCGTTGACGGCAGCCGTGGCGGAGTGCGCCGGCACGGTGTCGGCATGTGCCGGAGCTGCGGCGGTTTCTTCGGCGGCGAGCGGAAGGACGGCGAATGCCAAAAGCGCGGCGGCGAGTTCGGCGCCGGCGGCGTTGCGGCGCGGGCGGGAGGAGCGAGTCGGAGATTTCATGGGAGGCGTTGTTTGGGCTGAGGGCGTTGTCGTTGTGACGAAGCCCTCCGACGCGTCCCATCTGAGAACCGGCTCGTGTCGCGCGACAACTGGGCAGAGGTCATGCCGGTCACGGCTCACCCATGACGGCGGGAGCATTACCCATAAGGCGCCAGTGTTCGCCAAAGTGGCGGGAGCATCCTGCTCCCGCGATTAGCCGGAAGACGGGAGCAAGATGCTCCCGCTACTTTATAGGGACTCTTTCGCGGCGGCTCGTGGTAGCGCAGACTTCCAGTCTGCTCAGACGTGCAGGCTGGAAGCCTGCGCTACGTCGGCAAAGGCGTCCCGGTCCGCTCAGGCGGATGGGCCGGTGGCGCGATGCAGGGCGGCGAAAAAGGCGGCGAGTTTTTCCGGGTCGAGCCGGTCCTGCGTGCGCACGCCGCTGCACAGATCGAGTCCGAACGGGCCGACTTCCGCGACGGCGGCGGCGACGTTGGCGGCGGAGAGTCCGCCGGCCAGAAACACCGGCACGTCGACGGCCTCGCGGATGCGGCGGCTCAGCGCCCAGTTGTGCACGCAGCCGGTGCCGCCCAGTTTTTTGACTGCGAGCGTGGGGTTGCCGGAATCGAGCAGGAGGGCATCGACGGCGGGCGCGAGCTCCTGCGCGCGGGCCAGGTCGGCTTCGTCGAGCACATGGACCACCTGTACGAGGCGGATGCCGGGCAGGCGCTCGCGGAGGACGGCGTAGGTGGCGTGGGCCTGGTAGTCGCAGAGCTGGATCGTGCTCGTGCGGCAACGCCGATGCTGGGCGACGATGGCCTCGGGATCGGTGAGCGAGGTGAGTAGAAACGTGGCCACCGGCGGCGGCACCTTGGCGGCGATGGCGGTGATCGCCGGCTCGTCGATCACGCCGGGGCCGCTGGGCATGTGCGAGACCAGCCCGAGCGCCGACGCGCCGGCGGAGACCGCGAGGCGGGCCTCGTCGGGGCTCTTGATGCAGCAGATTTTTACGCGCGGGCAGTGGACGGGTTGCATGGGAAGAAGGCGAAAATTGAAGAGAGAAAAATGACGAGAGAAGAGGAAAGGGTGCCGGGTGAGATGACGGAGGGGCCACGACTCGCACGAATCACGATCTCAATGGGGCTTGGGCGGAATCGAGCTCAAGCCTGTCTCGTCGCGAAAGCCCCACGGCATCCGGGACGAGTCAGGCCGGGGGACTTCACACGGGGCGACCGGGATTGCTGCGGTCGCTCAGTTATTCAACAGCAGGCTGGTGCGGTCGCCGGTGGCGAGGGTGACTTTGCCGGGGCTGCGGAGCGTGGCTTGCAGGTCGAGCAGGCGGAAGACGGCTTCGGCGACTTCCGGGGCGCGTTGCAGCTCCGCCAGCACCTGGCCGATCACACGCGGGCGCACGGCCTGGGCTTCGCCGAGGCGTTGCGAGGCTTTCATGTCGGCTTGGGAGTGGATGAGGGCGACTTCGTTTTCGCCGGCTTGTTTCATGGCGGCGGTCACCTGGCGCAGGCGGTTGACGACCTTGCGCTGGATCTCGGCGATCATGCCGGCGTCGCGGAAGGCAACTTTGCGAATGTAGGTCGAGCCGAGGCTGAAGCCCCACTTGCTCGACGTCGGCGTGACCTCTTCGCGCACCTTGCGGGAGAGGGCGTCGCGGTTTTCGAGGAGCACTTCCAGTTTGAGGTTGGAGAGCTGTTTGACGACGGCGGTGGCGACGTTGGCTTTGAGGGAGCCCTGCGGGTCGGAGTTTTGGAAGAGGTAGGCTTTGGGGTCAGCCACGAGCGTCTCGAACCAGATGCCCACGCCCATGGGCGCGCCTTCCTCGGAGTTGACGAGCTGGTTGCGCAGGTAGGATTGGCGGATGGCGGTGTTGACGGTGTAGGCCTTGCCGAAAAACGGCAGGAGGAGCGCACGCGGGCCGAAGTGCGCGATGGGCAGGAAGAGGCCGGGCTCGTCGACCTGGCCGATCACTTTTCCGAAGAGGGTGTACACGAGCACGGTGCGCTCGGGGAGCGTGCGCCAGAGCTGGAAGCCGCGGCCGAGGGCGACGGCGATCGGCACGGCGATGAACGTGAGGACAAAGGCGACGATGAATCCGATGAAGAAGATCATGGGTGGGGGCGCTTAGAGGTTGATGACGGTCTGGGCGGCTTTTTCGCGCAGGGGGAGCGAGGCGTTGCGCAGGTAGGCGTCGAGCGCGGGGCGTCCGCCGGTGGCGTGAATGGCGGCGAGGGTCTTGCCCAGCTCGACGAGCGGGGCGGCCTCGGCGCCGGCACGGTTTTCGGCGATCTGCACGGCTTGCTCGGCCATTTTGAGTTTCTGGTCGGCGTCGGCCTTGGACTGGCTGATGGCGGCGGCGACCTGGTTTTGGGTGGTGTTGATGGAGGCGAGGGCCTCGTCGACATCGGAGGGCGGATCGATGGTGGTGATGAGGGCGGCGTCGAGCTCGATGCCGTAGCGGGCGGCGGTCTTGCGGCAGGATTCCTCCATGTAGCGGTTGATGCTGGAGAGGTTTTTGCGGAGGTCGTTGATCGAAACGCCCTCGGCGGCGGCGTGCTCGGGGTTGTCGCCCTGGAAAGTGGCGATGCGGTCGCGCAGCACGGAGATGAAATAGCCGAGCACGTGGACGGCGGGATCGGCGACGCCGAAGAGGTACGCGTAGAGGTTGCGCTCGCAGGGGCGCCAGCGGATCTGGCCGGTGACGGCGACGGTGAGGTTGTCCTTGGTGACGGCCTCAATCGCATGCTGGGAGACCTCGGGGTCCCAGGTGATGTCGGTGGTCTGGATGGTCATGTCGATCCGGTGGAGTTTCTGCCACGGCCATTTGAAGTAGGGGCCGCCGGGCGGAATCACGCGGATGTTTGGGTAGTTGTAGCGTGCCTTTTCCTCGTCGGTGAGGAGATCGCCGAGCACGGGATCGTCGGCGGTGAAACCTTCGAGGCGTTGGGCGCGTCCGAGGGAGACGAGTACGCCGCGCTCGGTGGGGCCGATGGTGTAAACGCCGCAGAGCAGCGTGAGGAGTGCGGCGGAGCCGACGCCAAGACAGAGTCCGAGTAGGAGAAGCATGGTGGGGAAAGTTATGATTCGCGGAGGGTTATAGCGGAGACGGAGGCGCGTGGCTATTACGATTCGTGGAGGTTTTTCCAAAACGCGGCAGGCGGGGGGCGTTTTGGGGGGCTATTTTTCGTGGCCGGCGAGGCGATAGTGTTGGCGCAATTTTGCCTCCAGAAAGGCGGCGGCTTCTTGGGCTGCGGTCTGGCTGCGGAATACGCCGCCGATGGGAATCGGGAGCGCGAGCGGAAGGACGAGGGCGGAGCCCGCCTTCCTGGCGGCGGTTTGCATGAGCCCCGTGAGCAGGGTTTCGGCGAAGCCGCCGCCGCCATGGGAGGCGTCGCAGGCAAACATGAGCTGGTAGGTGCCGGCTTTGCCATGTTGTGCGCCGCCGAGCCCGGCCTGCACGGCGCGAATCCGGCGCGGGTCGACCTGCCGGGTTTTGCGGCCGAAGAGGCCACGGCTCGTGACCGTGATGGACTCGGGGCCAAACACGACGCGGGTCGGCCCGCGGAATAATCCGAGGATGCCCACCAGGACCACCAGCCCGATCAAGGCGACGACCACGACGGCGCCGGTGGCGGAGAGGTGGTACTTGTGGAGCAGGTAGGCGCCGTAGAGCAGCGTGCCGCTCATCCCGAGTGCGATCAACGCGACGGCGCCGGGAAACACCGGGGCGATCACCAGCGCGGGGTGGCCGGACCAGCTGGACTCATCCCAGCGGATGCCGGCGACATTGAGCCGCTCCTGCGGCGTGTGCCGGGAGGCCTCGGCCGGCCGGAGCGTTTCCGTGTGGGCGGCTTCGCCTGGGATGAAAAACACTGGCACGACAAACGTGGTCTCGAAATCGATTCCGGAGGTGCGGGCGGAGACGGAGAGCTCCCAGCTGATGCGCGCGGCGGGATTGGTTGGCAGGCAGTCCGCATCGATGGGGATACGGACGGGGATCTCGCTGCCGCCGCGAGCGGGCGTGACGGCGGACTTGTCGATCTCGGCATCGCGGTGCCAGAGACCGTGCGTGTGCGTGCGGCGGTTGTTGCCAGAGCTGGTGGTCACTCGTTGCACACAGCGCAGGGAGACGATCGGGTCGGTCTCGGGGTGAAATCCGCGCGGGATGACAATCCTTCCGTCCAACACCCCGCCGATGGGCACGGGGCTGCGTGGCAAAATCAGGTGGCAGGCTCCGTATTTCAGACGTCGCCACGTGACACGAAGCGCTGCGACGAGCAGTCCTACTCCGACTAGAGGAAAGAGGAGAACGACCAGCGCGGCTTGGTGGCCGGCTCGGATTTCCGGGAGGGCGAGCCACCAGAATGCCGGCCAGGCGCCAGCGTTCCAGAGCAGGGCGAAGAACCACCAGAAGGCGAGGTGTGCGCTGTCGGTGGAGGCGATTTTTCCCCGAGCCCAGTCGGCGCGCTTCATCCAAGGTTGCAGTGGCGAAACACGCTGCGGCGTGCGCTGGGGGCGAAGGGGTAGAGCCATGCCGTCATGCAAAAAGTCGAAGGTCTGAGGGCAATCCCGGAGCTGTTACACAGAGCCGCTTAGTTTCCACGTCGCGGCCGGGCGTGGGCGTCGATGTGAGTGTGCGCGGCCTGCTTGTCAGCGTGGCGTGCGTACGCACACTGGGCGGCACATGACCCCTGATGCGTGGATCGTCCTCGGCCTGATTGCCCTCATGATGGTGGCGTTTATTTCCGACCGTTTCCCGGCCGAGTCGGTGGGGATCGGCGGTGCGGTGGTGCTGTTGCTTTCGGGCATCCTCTCTCCCGGCGAGATGCTCTCGGGGTTTAGCAACCCGGCGACGGTGACGGTCGCGTGCATGTTCATCCTCAGTGGCGGGCTGCAAAAGACGGGGGCGCTGGCGGCGCTCGGTGCGGCGCTGATGCGTGTGGCGCGCTGGCCTTGGCTGCTGCTGCTGTTGATCATGGTGGTGGTGGGCGGAATCTCGGCGTTCGTGAACAACACGGCGGCGGTCGCGGTGCTGCTGCCGCTGGTGCTGCAGGCGGCGCGGCTGCGTGGGCTGCCGGCCTCGCGCTTCCTGATCCCGCTTTCGTATGCGTCTCAGTTTGGGGGCGTGTGCACGTTGATCGGGACTTCGACCAACCTGCTGGTCAACTCGATCGCGGTGCAGGCGGGGGTGCCGGCTTTCTCGATGTTCGAGTTTGCCCAGCTGGGTGGGCTGCTGTTCGCGGCGGGGACACTATACTTGTGGTGCCTGGGGCCGTGGCTGTTGCCGTCTCGGCCGACTGACGATCTGGTGGTGCGCTACGGGTTGGGCGAGTACATGACGGAGTTGCGCGTGATGCCGGGCTCACCGCTGGTGGGGCGGAGTTTCAGCTCGGCGCGGCTCCCGGGCGGCGAGGGCATCCGTTTGGTGGAAGTCATGCGGGAGCGGCGGCGGCTGGAGGTGCCACAGGAGGCTCTGCTGGCGGTGGACGATCTGTTGATCGTGCGTGGGGGGGCGAGGGAGCTGTTGGCGTTGCGAGGGCGGGCCGGGCTGGAGCTCAATCCGGAGTTCAAGCTGCGCGATGCGGTGCTCCAGGGGGACGACTTGATGCTGGCGGAGGCGATCGTGGCGCCGGGGGCGCCGTTTGCGGGGCAGACGGTCGGGGATCTGCGGCTGGGCGAGGCGCATGAGCTGGCGGTGCTGGCGCTGCAGAGGCACGGGGCGGCGCTCAACGAGCGGCTCGCGCACACGCCGCTGGAAATCGGAGACATCCTGCTGGTGCTGGGTCGGCGGGAGGCGGTGCTGCGGCTGACGCGCGATCGCGATTTCATCCTACTGGGGGAGGTGTCCGCACCGAAGCTTACGCGGGGGCGTGTGCCGTGGTCGCTGGGGATCATGGGGAGCGTGGTGGCGCTGGCCGCGCTGGGCGTGATCGACATCCTGCCCGCGGCGATGCTCGGCGGGCTGGCGTTGTGGGCGACCGGGTGCCTCAAGACCGAGGAGATATTCGAGTCGGTGCAGTGGCGGGTGGTGGTGCTGCTGGCGGCGATGATTCCGCTCGGCATCGCGCTGGAGAAGACCGGGGGGGCGGCGTGGTTGGCGCAGCGAGCGTTTGCGCTGGGCGGTCACGGGTCGCCGTGGGTGGCGCTGGCGGTGATCTATCTGCTGACGGCGGTGCTCACGGAGTTTATGAGTAATAACGCGGCGGCGGTGCTGCTGGCGCCGCTGGCAATCGGGGCGGCGCAGACGCTTGGGGCCGACCCGAAGCCGTTTTTGATGGCGGTGGCATTCGCGGCATCGACCAGTTTTGCGACACCGGTGGGCTATCAGACCAACGCGATGGTCTATACGGCCGGCGGGTACCGGTTCGCCGATTTCGCGCGGGTGGGGATCCCGCTCAACCTGCTTTTCTTTGCGATCGCGGTGTGGGGTATCCCGCGCTTCTGGCCGTTTTGAACCGGGGCATCTGGGGGGCTGAAGGGCCGCCCGGTGGCGCCGCTCGATCGAAATCGGGGGGGGCGTTTAAAAAGCCAGTAAACTATTGGCTTTTGAATGATTCTCACTGGCTGGGGGGGGCCGATCGGGGCAATTGGACGTGGGTATTTCTTCCCATTTGCGACCCCTATTCCCCCTATGAGATCAACTGCTTTTTTGATGTGTGTGGCGCTCCCCCTGTCGGTGTGGGGGACGACGGTGTCCGACACGGCTTCGGTGGAGCCCCAGCAGGTCCAGCCGACGGGAGCGGCTCCGGTGGAAGAGGTCGCGAAGGCAGAACCTGCTGTGGCAGAGCCTGCAGTGGTAGAGCCCGCGGCTGCCGCTCCGGCGCCCGCAGTGGTGCTGCCGGCCGCGCCGGCGCTTTCCGGGCGCGCGCTGTCGGCCTCGAAGGCGGAGCTGGTGTGGTCGGATTGTCAGCTGGCGAACCAACGGGATGCGGGGTTTACGTTGCAACTGAAAGCACAGGCGGAGGGGGACTGGCGGGTGGCGCGGTCTGTGGGCCCGGATTTGCTGATGGTGAGTGTGGAGGGCCTGGCTCCGGAGACGCAGTACGAGTTTCGTGTCTGGGCCTCGAATGCGGCGGGCACGACCTGCTCCAACGTTTTTACGCTGACCACGCCCGTCGATGAGGCGGTGGCCACGGCGATCGATGCGCTGCGTGCGCGCAACATCTACGCGTCGGGCGTCGGGCAATCGTCGTCGCTTCTGTTGATGCCGGCGCCCGATGTGGTGGCGCAGGTGACGACGCTCTCGACGCGCGCCCAGCTGCTCTCGGGCAACTCGGTCGTGGTGCCGGGACTGGTGTCGAGTCCGGCGGGCTTGCACTCGTTTGTGCTCCAGATGGGCGGGGCGCCGCTGGCGGCGACGGAGGCGACGGGCGGAATGGGCGCCGGGGTGGATTTTGAAGTGGTGGACCGGTTGGCGGCGTCGGCCGGGATGGAGGCGACGCCGGCGGTTTACAGCGCGAATTTGGAAGGGGTGGCGAGCGGGGACGGAATTTCGGCGGTCGAGTCGTATCGTCCAGTCCCGTTTGTGCCGAGGGCTGGCTGGCGGGTGGCGTGCCGCGCGCAGCTTGGCGGGGACAACGCGGTCTATGTGCCGTTGATCGTGGTTTCCCCGGAGCCGAAATCGCTTCGCATGCGCGTGGTGGGCGAACTGCCGCCCCATGCGGAGTTGCTGCCGCAGGTGATCCGCCAGGAGCCGGAGATCGAAGTGCTTTCGGGTGAGGTGCGGGTGGCGTTTGCCCCCGAGCTGCCCGTGCCGGTGGCCGCTCCTGTGACGCCGGAAATAGCGCCCGAAGCGGGGGCGGGCCAGCCTGCTCCTGCGCCCGAGGTGGCGGCGGTGCCGGCGGCCCCTGTCGCCGTGGCTCCCGTGCATGAAGTCGAGTTGATGCCCGTGCTCGCCAAGGGCGTTTACACGGTGCGCATCACGGGCAAGGTCGCCAAGGCCGGTCCGGTGTCGATCGAGATCTGGGCGCAGGAATAACCGCGCTCAGGTGCGGGCGGCGCGGGCTTGTTCGTAGAGGCGAACGTAGTCTGCGGCGCTGCGTTCCCACGAAAAATCCTGCGCCATGGCCTGCTGGATCATGGCCTGGTGGTGGGCGGCCCGGTCGTAGTAGGTGCTGACGGCCCAGCCGATGGTGTAGTAGAGCGCGGAGGCGTTGGGATCCCAGAATTTGAAGCCGGTGCCGGTGCCGTGGGTCTCGTCGTATTGCTGAATGGTATCGTCGAGCCCGCCGGTGGCGCGGACGATGGGCAGGGTGCCGTAGCGCAGCGAGTAGATCTGGTTGAGCCCGCACGGCTCGTAGCGTGAGGGCATGATGAAGAAATCGGAGCCGGCGGTGATCCATCGCGAGAGGGCTTCATCGTAACCGATATGAGTGCCCACTCGCCCGGGGTAGCGGGCGGCGAGCCCGCCGAAGTAGTGCTCCAGGTCTTTTTCGCCGGAGCCGAGGATCGCGAGCTGCACCTGCATCGAGCGCAGGAGCTCGTCGCAGGTGGCGGCGAGCAGATCGAGGCCCTTTTGCCCCACGAAGCGGCTGACGACGCCGAGGATCGGCACGCGTGGCGACTCGGCCAGCCCGAACCGCTGTTGGAGTTTGCGTTTGCAGACGGCTTTTCCGTTCAGGTCGGCGGCGTCATAGTTGGCGGGCAGATGAAGATCGTGGGCGGGATCCCAGGACTGGTAATCGGCGCCGTTGAGGATGCCGCGGTAGCGCTCGCCCTTGCCGTTGAGAAAAGGAGCGAGGCCGCAGCCACCGGCCGGGGCCTTGGTCTCACGGGCGTAGTTGGGGCTGACGGTGTTGACGGCGTCGGCATAAACGATGCCGCCCTTGAGGAAGTTGATGGCGCCGTGGGCTTCGAGTTTATCGGGTGTGAAATTGTCCCAGCGCAGGCCGAGATAGGCAAAGTCGGTGGCCGGATAGACACCCTGATAGGCGAGGTTGTGGATGGTGAGCACACTCGCGGCCTGGCCGAGGATCGGATCGTCCCAGTGCCAGACCTTGAGGTAGGCGGCGGCGAGCGCCGTCTGCCAGTCGTGGGCGTGGACGATGTCGGGTTTGAAGCCGAGATCTTTGCAAAGTTGCAGGCCGGCGCGGGTGAGGAAGGCGAAGCGGCGGGCGTTGTCGGCGTAGTCGCGAAACGCGGCGTCGTGGTAGAGTCCCCAGCGGTTGAAGTACTGTTCGAACTCGATGAAGTAAACGGGCACCCCGTCCATGTCGGCGCGGTGGACGGCGCACCATTCCTGGCGGTCGCCCATCCAGACGCCCATCGGGCTGAGGACGGGCTCGATTTTGAGGCGCACGCGGTCGATCGACGAGTAAAGCGGGAGGACGACCATCGACTGATGGCCGAGCTGGCGCAACGCCTTGGGCAGGGCGCCGACGACATCGGCGAGCCCGCCGGTTTTGGCGTAGGGTACGCACTCGGACGAGAGCATCAGGATATTCACGCGGGAAAAAGGTCGAGGGTTGTGCGTAGGTAGTCGGCAACATCCGGGCGGTGCGAGAGTACATTTTTTGCCGAGAGGGGTTGCCCAGAGCCCGCAGACTTTTAGGGTGGCCGTATGAAAACACCCCTGGCTCTGACGCGTCGCGATGCCATGAAGACTCTTGGCCTCGGGGCGGTGGCGTTGGGATTGGGGCTGTACGGGCGTGCGGAGGAGGTGGGCCATGCGACGAAGTCGGCGGTGGTGCCGCCGCAGCCCTTTACGCTGCCGCCGTTGCCTTATGGCTACGATGCGCTGGCGCCGTATATCGATTCACGCACGCTCGAACTGCACCACCTGAAACACCACCAGGGCTACATCGACAGCGCGAATCGTGCGCTGGCGGAGTTTCCCGAGCTCCAGAAAAAGACGGCGGAGGAGCTTTTGAAAAACATCGGGACGGTGCCGGCAAAAATCCGCGCGATCGTGCGCGACCAGGTCGGCGGGCATGTGAACCACACGCTTTTCTGGCAGGTCATCGGCCCCGACGGCGGTGGCGCTCCCATGGGCCCGCTGGCGATGGCGATCGACCGGACCTTTGGCTCGCTGGATGCGTTTCGCGAGCGTTTCACCGATCTGGCGATGCGCCGCTTTGGCAGTGGCTGGGCGTGGCTCGTGATGCTCGCCGACGGTCGCGTGGAGGTGACATCGACGGTGAACCAGGATTCGCCGCTGATGGCAGGGCAACATCCGCTGCTCGGCGTGGACGTGTGGGAGCACGCCTACTATCTCCAATATCAGGAGCGCCGGCTCGACTATCTGTCGGCCTTTTGGCGCGTCGTGAACTGGCGGGCGGTGGAGGCGAACTACGCGGCGGCGCGCGTGTGAGCGCGCCGGCCGGCGATCAGCTCTTCAGTCCGAACCGGGCGATCACTTCCTTCGCCAGGTGTTTGTAGGCGGTGGCGCCGGGGGAGAGCGGGTCGTAGTCGAAGATCGTCTTGCCGAAGCTCGGCGCCTCGCTCAGGCGCACGGTGCGCGGGATCACGGTGTCGAAAATCTTGTCGGGCAGGTGCTTTTTGACCTCGTCGACGACCTGGCGGGAGAGGTTGGTGCGGGTGTCGAACATCGTCATCACAATGCCGCCGACGTCGAGGTCGGGGTTGATGCCGGCGGTCTTGAGTCGGTCGACATTGCGCAGGATCTGTCCGAGACCTTCGAGCGCCATGTATTCGCACTGGAGCGCGATGAGCAGGTGGTCGGCGGCGACCAGACTGTTCATTGAAAGCATGCCGAGGGCGGGCGGGCAATCGATGACGATGGCGCGAAACTGGTTGCCGGTGCGCAGAGGCTCGAGGACGCCGCGCAGCTTGGCGAGGTAGTTTTCCGTCTGGGCGAGCTCGATCTCGATCGCGGCAAGGTCTTCCTCGCTGGGAATGACGGAGAGCCGCTCGTAGGCGGTCGGCGTGATCATTTCGACGGCGGTGCCTTCGCCGTGCAGCGGGCCGTAGAGGCTGCGGCCAGCCTGTTTCTCGACACCGAGGGCGCTGGTGGCGTTGGCCTGCGGATCGAGGTCGATCAGCAGGGTGGGGATCTTTTTGTCGGCCAGCGCGGCGGCGAGATTGACGGCGGTGGTGGTTTTGCCGACGCCGCCTTTCTGGTTGGCGATGGTGAAGATGGTGGTGGGCATGGGCGCTCCTCGGGTTTTGCGGAAGGCCGGAGGGTTGCGGGGGGCCGGCGCGCTTTCAATGGGAAAGCACAGATCTTTGCGCGGTCGGCGTCGGTAAACGAAAAGGGCGCCGCGTGCGGCGCGGCGCCCTCGGGGAAACCTGTGGCGAGGGTCAGGTGGCCGGCGTGAAGCGCAGCACGGTGCCGCTCTCGGCACTCTGGTAGGCGAGCAGGATCAGCTGGAGGGTGTTGCGCGCATCGGCCAGCGTGGACTCCGGCTTGGTGCCAGATCGGAAGAGCGTCGTGTAGGGAAAGAGTGTCGCTTAACGTGTAG
>ERZ795056.4313-NODE-4313-length-14797-cov-13.014652_pt1 | contig 14797 bp, 9 predicted proteins | sample MGYA00375140_ERZ795056 | MGnify/ENA primary metagenome ERZ795056 (study PRJEB30185, sample SAMN05720227) | activated sludge metagenome | isolation source: Anaerobic digester | place: USA | collected 2015-03-09 ...
GCGCTGCTCCTGCTCGCCAGCTATCGGCTCTCCACCTTGCTGGAATGGCTTCCCTGGCTGGCGGCATTCGTCTTGGCTACAGTCGTCGACGGCGGATTGGAGCGGCTCATCAAGGCCAAGGAGTTCTTGCAACACGATCCCGAGATGTTCGCATTGTACACCAGCTTGGGGATCGTGGCTCTCTGCGCGACCGTCATCGGCTTCGTGCTGCCGGTGATGCTGCATCCGCTGCTGTTGCCTTGCGTGCCGCTGGTGGTCGGGGTGCTGGCCGGGCTGGCCGTGGGGTGTTTTCACCGACGTGGATGAGGCATTACCCCGCGAAGAGATCGTTGCGATTCGCCAAAAGACAGCGTCGCCTCGTTAAGCGCCCCTCAACAGCCGTTCACGCTGAACGGCAGCGTTTCCGCCGGAAGAATGTGAATCGCGTAGATTCGACGATTTGTCCATCATCACCCTGCTGAATCCAAGTCAAATTCCAACCAATCTCTGCCACACCAAGCAAAAGAGTTAGCCACCGATAAGGTCGACGCGCCCTTCGGCCGCATAGAAAAATGCCGCCTTTTGCCGGTTGTCTTCAGCGACCAAGTCGTCTGGCAAGACGCGCATTGACAGTAAAAGTCTTGTTGCAGACCCGGTTCGAATCGCGCAGGATGGCCACAAAGCTGAGCAAGCGCTGCGACCTGCTCGATGGCAGAGCCGACGGCATCCTCAACTTGTGGGTTCGCCGAACCTCTGAGGGATGCTCTCAGTTCGGCTGCTTTCTGATTATCGATTGGTGCGAGAAGCCTAACGTGCGTTGGAGAAATGGATTCGAACTGCTCGGGCCATGCCTCTGTCAGCTTTTTAGCCGGTGTGGGCAGAGGCCCAAGTTTTCGGCCATGACCTTCGAGCAATCGCCGTAGCATCCATTCATCAAGCAAATGCCCTACCTTCTCTACGACGTAAAGATCCAATGGTGAGACGGGAAGATACTGCGGTGATGCGACACTGGCTGAAGTACCAGGCCAGCACACAATGCGGTCAGGCTCCAGACTCTCGCCGCTCTTGATGGACACACCGAACCAAGCAATCGGAACGATTCTCAGAGTAGATCCGCCTGACTGAGTGACGACTAAATCCTGCGCGTCATGTTCGAGCTCGAAATTCCGGCCAGCCCAACTGAAGACAAATCTTCCATCCACACTGCGCAATCCATAGCGCTCCAGTGCACGTCGGACCACTAGGCCGACGTAGCTGCCGTAAGCATGTTGCAATTGCAGTTGTCGCGCCAAACGCTCTTCCGGGGCCAATAGCCGCTCCTCTCTATCATCTTTCAGCTTTTCCCAAAGTGGAGGCAGATGGCGATAGTGAGGGTCGTGATTCAGAATGTTTGTTCGATGAATTTGGGCTGGGACTACCGCAGCTGCGGGCACCAGCGAATAAAGGCCCCGTTGCTTCAATCCTCTGATTGCACGCAATTGAGACTCCAACTCGGCTAGAGCGAGCTTTCCTGCCTCCAACTGCATTCCGGTCTTGTCATCAAGATATGACTCCCCCCAAAGGCGGCAAATATCCTGTCTAAGTCGAAAATGCGTCTGCTCTGAGCCTTGAAACTCCAAAGCTCGTTCAAGCCGTGAATTGACGCCCCGGATGCGAGCTAGTCTCTTCGCGAGGTGCCGATCAAGCCGATCCAACAGTCTTTTATAAAGACGGTTCTCATAGATGGCATAGTCGTCCTCGCTGAAACGAGCCAGAACCTTCCGAGGTTGAACACCGCTGAGCGTGCGCTGCTGCCAGCAATCTGAGTGAGAGGCTAAGTGACTTAAGGCCGATGTCGCAAGACGGCGGGCGCGCGCCACGGGTGCAACCAAATCGTCATACCGAAGGTCTCTGCGGGGCCTGTCGGATATTGAGTGCAAATGGCCCTCTCTGAGTACAGTCGCCAAGTTCCGCTCGATCTCTTCAAGAGCACATTGCGCTGCCATCTCAGCCGGAAGCATCGGCGAGACGTTTGCACCCTGTGCGTGAGCGAGTTTCCCAGCGATTGAAACAATCGCCTCAGCCGAAAGATCGGACTCTGCCTGCTCATCGTCGGTCTGCTCGCTGGAGAGCACTTGGCGTTCAGCGTCTTGAATCCGGATGACGCCAGAACCGTCATCCGACAGCAGATCACCGGGCTGCAAGTGGCTGTGTCCGTTGACTACGAATGGCTTAAGCAAGCAATACCGCCCCGGCAGGAACGCGTCGGGTAGTTCACTGAGCTTCCCACCAGTAAGGCGGTCCAGAAATATCATGCGCCACGTTCCTTACGGCGACGGTCTTCAGCCAACAGAGCAATGGAACGGCGAGGCTCCGATTTCCACCCCTTCCAAACAGTAGTAAGCGCTTGTTCGATGGCGGTTAAATCATCTATCGTCGCATCGTATCGACCAGTGACCTTGCCGCGCCGAAATACTCGGCTAGCAAGCAAATGATCCAGAGCGTCTTCTTTGCGGCCGCCTGCAGCCATATAAACCGGGACAAATCGCATAGCCTGACGCTCGAATCGATTGCCCCATCCCAAGTCAAAGCGATCCTGCAAGATGTTTGTGAGCGACCCCGTGGTCAACTCTGCCAACAACTCTTCAACTTCGGCGGCGTTCTGGGTCACAGCTCCATCAAAGCGCTCCATCAATGATCCATAGCTAAAGCTGGCCTTCGGTTTTGGCTCAATCTTGAATCCTGCTTCGTGGCGGGGAAGCGTCATGACGTGAGCACGGTCGTAGGTTTTGTCAGCGAACTCGTTCGTGGTCTCATCGTGGTTAGCAGTGCCTACAAACCAGACGTTATGGGGGACTCGAATCCTTCGTCCCTCGACAAGCAGCGCCGGTGCATTTGGCAACTGACTTTCCGACAAGCTGATCAATCGATCTCTCGGATCATTTTTTTCAAGAGCCGAAAGGAATTCAGCGAAATACTGCTCGGGGCGCGAGAGATTCATCTCGTCAAGCAAGACGATGTTGCACCGGTCCTTGTAGGCGCCAGTTTGCACACGGTAGAGACCTTGCAGGCAGTCTCGCTCATAGAAACGCTTCTCGAATGCGTTGTAGTGCCCCAGGAGGTCATCACGATCTCGCCATCCAGCCTGGACGGCAATGTCAGTGCAATGGCCACCCATAGCCTTTGCGAACGCCTTCGCCAAGCTCGTCTTGCCTGTGCCGCTGATCCCCTGAAAGATGTGAAGCTGGCTCATGGCCAACCCGGCGATGAGCAACTGTATATCTTCGAGACGGAAAAACAGTGTTGCACCGTCCTCCGCTTGGGCGATCCTGTGCTGCAATTCAACCGAGAACTTTTTCAGATCTGGAACGTCCTGCTCCGGCAGGCTCAACTCCTTGGCCTTGCGATCCTTGATCCAGTCTGCATTGGATGCTGTATCCATCCACGCCATTTGGGGAAACGGCTTCTCTGACTGCTGTGACTGAGTCAGGTCATCAACCGTTTTACCCAAATCATTCAGTCTTGCACACAAGATCTGGTTGTTCTTTTCGAGGGCGCGCTTTTCTTTTTCAAGGTTCTCCTTGTCACTAACGCCGAGACGCAGGCGGTAAAGCTGGGCCTTTGCATCAGCCAAGTCCACGTGCACCTCATCAAGTTGAGTCTTTTGCTCATCACGGAGTTTGCGCAGCGCTTCGTTTTCAGACTTCAGCTGGTCATCTTGACTGCTTGCAATTTGGTTCTCCAGCTGAGTGACTCGACGCTTGTGACCAGCCAACTCATCAAGAATCTCTCGTGCAGGCCGTCCCGCCAATGCTTCCGAGAACTCGCGGTATTGCTCCAGTTTCTGGTCAGTCAAGGTCCAATCGCGGTAAACCTTTTCAATGCGAGCCTCGGCTCGCTGACGGGAGTCGGTCAATCTCGCGATCTCCTGGGCCGCCTCCCGTAGTGCATCCTCACGGATCTGTGTTCGCTCGCGTTCTAGGTCTTTCCACTCGGCATCCAGCCGTCGTTGCTGCTGCTGAAGACCTCTTTCCTTGTTTGCGATCTCAGCCTCATGCTCCATGAGGCCCAAGGCGCGCTCAGATTCATCGTCACGTGCTTTCTGTTCTGCCTTGAGAATGCCAAGTTGGATCTCTGTTTTCTTTGACTCTAGTTCCGCGATTTCTTTTTTGAGGCCACTGAGCGCTGCGACGTTTTGGGCAGCGAAACCAGAACGCGCATCCAATTCGCGCTGTTCAAGTTCGCGCTCCTTATCAGCCAAACTCGATTCTGATCTTTTGATTTCAGTTTGTCGTTGCTTCAACTCGTCGTCGAGTTTGTGGATCTCTTCAGCTCGTTTTTTGTTCTCATCACTGCGCCTAGAGAATGCTTCTTCCTTGCGTGCAAGATCATCCGTGCGCTTCTGAACATCTTCGTGCAGATCACGAAGCCTCTTTGCGACATCGGCGATTTCCGACAAGAGCTTCTCGAACTCAATCTTCTTCTCAGGCTCTGCCTTGTCTAAAGTATTGATCTGATCTTTATCCAAGTCCGGCATCGTCACGATGGAGACATCGTTTTGCACAAGTGATGCAATTGATCCAAGGCCAGCCGTAGCTTTCTGCCATGCCGATGCAACAGCACTTTGTGCAGTGTTCATGTTTTGTGCCATTGGGGCTTTGCTCCCCTTATTGTGTTTTGCCATTTCAATACCAGCCCTTATAAATTTGCACCCATTCGATGACGAAATCAGCGTATTCGATGGCATTCTCCCGATCGATTTTTTCGACGCCAGAATGCCCGGCCTTCTTGTTTCGAGCGTCAGCCATGTCCAGCAGTCGACTCAACTGCAGCTCATCTGCGGACAGTTTGAGAAAGGGATGACCAACTTGATCAACCGTCGCCAGCAATCCCGCGAACAACAACGCCTTGAGCGAGCTGCTGCCTCTCTTTGCAGCAGTTCTCACTTGATCTAATCGCTGCTCGGAAAGCCGTTTGATGACGTCATCAGTGAGGCACGAAAGATTGAAGAACTGGAGGTAGTACTGAGCTTCTCCATCCTTCCAGTCCCGCTGATCTTTCCAGTGAGGCAATCTTCTGCTGTCAGGTGGATACGTTTTCAGCAACCACTGCAATACGCTTTCTGCCAAGTTGTGAGTCTCAATGAGAAGACTAGCCACATCCTCCTGCCAAGATTTCTCCTGGCCTGCAAGTAATGCCCTTCTTCTCAAAACGCCGGCGAGATATCCCTCAACAAGCGGCACCTTCCGTGACCAGCTGAAGTCCGCCAGTAGTGTCAAATCGATCTGGTTCTCCAAAGATCGGAGCCACGCCTCTGCTGACAAGTCGTTCGATCTTGTCTCACCTATTGCGTCAGCGATATATCGCGCAATGCCATCGTTTCGCGGCAGGACTTCCTGCAGCGGCTTGCGCAACCATGATGCAGCCTGTTGCAGTCCGAAGGGATCGGCAACTAACCAGGGTTGAGGCCCAGCCTCGTCAGGGAAGATCCAAGTCCAGAGCCACATCGGCTGCGCTGAATCTTCGACAAAGCTCAGGCTCTCAATGCGGACACGTGTCGGAAGTTCATCATCACGCTGTTTGGCGTGGTCGTGATCGGTCCGATACCGCTCGAACGCATCAAAGAATGCCCCCATGTCCAGTGCACTTTCTCTGAAGTGATTCAGGCGGAACGGACGATCCTCCTTTCCGGAATCTAGATCACGCAGGAACATTGGGTAGCCACGCTCATCGATTCTCTTCGCTTCAATCTCTGGCAGCTCCTCCGTGAATCGAGGCAGCCAATTCCCCGAGATCGCGTCCTGATACGCGTACCCCATGCGGACTTCCTCGCTGGCATCCTGGGCCTCTTCGAGAACACGCTCCCCTTGAGAAGTAACCGCCCCCAATGTAGTCATCCAGCCGTTGGGAATTAGCTGCGTCGCAATGATGAACGCCACGAGTTCTCGGTCCAGCCCTAGAAGTTCTGCCATTTCCGAGCTGTCTTGGCATCGAGCCCTTGCAAGTCCAAGAATCGCCTGCTGAAAAACATTCAGCTTCAATACGCGCTTCGTTGGATAAAGCACCTTCCAAACTCGAACAGGCCATAGAAGAGGACGCCCACCAGGGGGCCGACGCACATCGAAGCGGAGATAGCGATCAGCGGCCATTTGCCATCTCCTCTCTGCAAAGCTTTAGGAACTCGGCAAGAGCCGGAACGGCTTCTTCGGATTCGGGGCCTTCTGCCATGCGCTTGTCACCAACGGCAACAAGTAGCTTTCTCTGGCGGCTCATTGCCACATTCAATCGATTTGCCAAGCGCAGGTGGCCGTACTTACCGTTTAGTAATCGTTCCCGCTCATCTCCTTCTTTTTGATCGGACACGGCAGCATCGTTTGCACGCACGATAGACAGGATAACCAAATCAAACTCTTTGCCTTGGAATGCGTCCACCGTGCCGACACGTAGACGCTCATCACCTGATTCGGTCTGACGGTAGGATCGTGCAATCCGGATTTCACCATCATCTTCCTCTGCAAGGCCATGTTCGACGAACGCCTCAAGAATGAGGTCACATTGAGCACGATAGAAACTGATTACGCCAATGCTGAGTGTCGGTCCGCAGGAGTCTGCGATTCGTTTAACTTCTTTCGCAATCGCGCGCGCTTCGGCCAGTCGAATACGACTGGAGCCCCGTTGATCCTCTTTGCCGTCCTGCAGAGGAACATCCATCCAAGCAGCGCATTTTCCTTGGTAGCCTGGAATCTCATGATCGAAATCCTGCGCCGGGCGACCTGAGTGCAAGACACCAAGCCCTTCAGATTCGTAAAACTGCTTGCTGATGAAGTCTCCCAATGTGGGATGCATTCTGTACTGCGTATCAAGCATCACAACGCGCTTGATGTTATCGACCTTTTCCTGCTCTCTAAGTTGTTTCACCAGCCTCTCAAAAAGACTTTGCTCATACGCTTTCGCTTGAGCCTCATTCAGGCTTTGCCTTGAAATGAGCTCATCCTCCAACTCTCGCTGAACAAGGTGAGGCAACTGTCGATGATCCCCAACCAGCACGATGCGACGGCGCGCCATCGCCATAGGAACGAAAAGGTCGAGAGGGTTTGCCCGTGCAGCCTCGTCAATGACAACCGTGTCGAATTCGATTCCCTCGGATGCTTCTAAGTCGCTCAACTCCTTCAAGCTACTCATGGCTTTACCTGCGGACTGCTGGCACGTCGCACCGACAATGCTGGCGTATTCCCGTACCGCTCTCGCCGCCTCATCAGGGGCCTGGGAAAGTGCCGCATGGTAAGCGCCCACAACCGAAGAAATACCACGGCGAGATTGACGCAAAGGTGCTGCAATGGCGTGCTCGATATCGGCCAAGATGCCGAGCGCTTCACCGTTCAGCGCCTGCTTAAGCTGCGGAGGCCTGTAATCTGGGCTCAGCCGATCCAGCATGGACAGCTTGAATGCGGCTAAATCAGAAAGGTCTGCTTCCGTCGCTTCAACCACCTTTGAAAGTCGCTGGAGAAACTGCCATTCCGACTCTTCGAGTTTGACGTTGCCACGTCGCAGCGTACGCTCAAGCTGATGGACTCTGTCTGGACCGTCGTCGGCAAACCCGACTGAACTGGTTCGCAGAGCCCGTAGAAGTCGCACAAACCCTGTCGGCTCATTGGCCTGGCGCTGGGTTTCGACCTTTACCTGCTGAGCAAGAAACTCATCCCACCGATTTTTTATCTCCGCGGGCAGGCGAACGTTCAGATCATCCAACTGCCGCAACAAGGCACCGACTTGCTCGAACTGTATCTGGCGCTCCTGTGGGGACAAACTTGCGAGCCTCAATGCGGTGATCCGCCGATCAAGCTCAGCCAACGGCTGGGTCAAAGGCTCGTTCAGCTGAATCGTGTCGAGTCGGACAGAAATTTCCTTCCGTTTGCGTTCACACCAAACACCAACCGGGTCGACACCGCCTTCGTCACGACGCCCTCGACCGCCAATGCGAACAGCAGGCAAGCCAAAGACTTCGGCACGATTCAGGGCGTTATCGACGGCGTCGTGCTGATAGCTGCTGATCAGCACTTGGTGTTGTAAGGAGTTCTCGCCAAGCGTTTCCGCAAGGCGACGTTGCAGGGCAGCGATTACTTGTGTTTTTCCCGTCCCGGGTGGGCCGACGATCAGAGCAATGTCCGGCGTATTGATTGCAACATCCAGGGCCAATTTCTGGCGTTCGGTCGGAACGCCTTTGAAGCAAGCCTTGGCGTAGGCGGATAAGCCAACGAGCTGACGCCGCCGCGCGCTGGGCGGGGCTACCCCTTCCAGCAGATAGCTCAATTGCGGCAGTCGGCGTCCATCATTGATGGATTGCTTTGCACGCGCACGACGGGTCTGTACAGCTTCGTCACCAGATAGTGAGTAGTAGATGAAACCCTTTGCTGGTGGCCGTTCTGAGCGCCGGTCTTGGCTTGGAATTAAAACAACGCCGTCTCTCTCAAACCGCAATACCCCTCGAACCGGGCGTCGCCGTGCCCGTTGGCCTTTTTCCGGGACATCCTCAACTTCGGAATCAAGATCGAGTTCCTTCTCGCCAAGCTCTACTTGAGTGGTGCCGGGCAAACCCAATGTTTTCCATCTTTTTCGGAAATCCTTTAGGTGCTCGACATCAACTTTTAGAAACCAAGCCCAAAGCTCACCCTCAATGAGTTCTGCGCCTTTGAACCGAAGGGAGCCAAGCTCCCTCGCGCAATCTCGCGCCTGTTCCCACTCCAGTGCGCCGTATTCTTGCCATAGACGCAGGTAGCTACCGTTGTCGCGTAGCGCGGCATCGAGGAGTGCACGCTGCTCCGTGCTTTGAAGGCGCACGGCAACACTGGCATCTTGGAAAGAGATCTTCCCCACGGCCATCGCCACCCGAGCCGATGCCCCCCTCAGACGAGTCACGCTCATCAGCCTCAGCACACCCATATCTCGTTTGACCGTGCCACGCCAGCCCGCTCCGAATAGCACGAAGCCATCATCAGAAGCATTGTCGAAACGGCCAAGAAAAACGCGCTCCATCACCGAGCCTGGTATGTCATCAGCACTGACAAAGCGATCGCTCAACCACACTATGGCGGCCTGTACGTCGGGGGCGGAAATCTCACCCTTGCTGGCCAACTGCTCGGCAATGGCCTCATCAACAGAAACCGCCATATCCAACTGGATCTGTTCGACCAAATCCAGCGATTGAAGCTGGAGAACCTTTTCGTGTCGACTTCGCAAGATCCACAATGTCAGGCCCCGCTGCACTTGTATCGCAGTCCGATCCTGGCTTCCCAATACTTTGCCGACGCAAACTGAATCACCCTGTCGGATGAAATAGTCACTGCCGTGTGCCTGCACCGATACTGCCTCGCCGATCTGCCAATCAGTGGCCGACTCGTCACAGGCGAACTGAACAAGCTCACTCGATAGGAGAGAAAATTCGTTGAGTTTCATCGTTGGCTCACCAGTTGAAACGCCATACGACGTGTTCTTCGTCTACGGCGCCAAGGTGGAGCCAGAAAGACGTACCTGAACGACTGTCAGACTTAAGTCGCTGCCTACGGGCAACCGCGACGACTTTGTCATCGGATGCTCTCTGCAAGGATATTCGCGCGCTGGCCGAGGGCTCTATCCACAACCCGTCCTTGGCTAACTGGACAGTGCATAGCGGAATCGCGTCCGCATACAAAGAGGTCCCCAAAGGCAGAGTCTTCAATTCGGCGGGGTTCATGCTCAACACCAGGGCCTTACCGGTCCGGGTCCAGCACTCCTTTCGAATCAACGACTCTGGCACATCCTCCGTCAAGCCTTCCCGAAGCAGCTCGGGCGGCATGTAGCGATATTCCTGCAACAGGATGGTGCGACTCTTGTCCTGTGAGTGATCACAAAATGGACAAATCTGTTTTGAGGTGTAGAAGAACGTGCTGCCACAGGCTGCGCATTGATCGCAATGACCTGTGGCAGCCTCGAAGGCATCAGCCCATTCACTCAGACTTGGCCGATCTCCGGGAATATTCAATCCGGCATTGAAGCATCGTTCAAACAGCGCACGCAGTGGAGCGTTGAGCGTGAGCTCGCGGGGTAGACCTATCGACAGGGCGTTGCTGCGATCAGTTGGGTGATCTACCCAAGGGACTTCGCCACGCAGAGCAGCCTCTTCGCGCTCGGGCTCACCTTCAAGGACGACATCTCCCTTGAGTGGGTGCACCAGCGTGAGGACGCGATACGCCATGACCGCAAAACTCCAACTGTCCGTCAGCGTATTGATGCCAGACTCACCCCGGAGAATTTCGGGGGCACCGTAATCTGGAGTGAAAACACCTTGCTGGCCATCACGCGACTGACTGGCAACGTTGTCGGCGTCGATTAACCAAACTTCGGCGTACTCAAGTGACTGCGATGCGAAGACATTTGCAGGAGATAGATCTCCATAGGCCAGACCACGGCCGTGCAGCTCAGCCAGTACCCGCGCCAGGCGAGCGAGAATCTTCAACCGACGCGACAAGCCGCCTGTTTTCACATAGCCGGAGAGACCGTCTTCCGACATCAAGGCATCGGTCGCCACCTGCATCAGCTCAGTCATCGGGGCAAGTCCATCCATCAATTCCATGACGTAGCCAGGCTGCGGCTGCGTGATGAGGGCCAACGGATGGGCGATAGGGAGGCCTTCAAGTGGCTGGCGCATAAGCGCTCGGATCTTGTTCGCCCAGTTGGCTCTCTTTTCTTCTGTGGTTGCGCGCGCAACTTTGACGAGAACGTTGGCGTAGTTGGTCGTGCAGACGATCCCCTGTCCGCCTTCACCGATACGCCCCGTCAACTCATAGGTCTGACCGTGTTGGTCTAGCACAGTCCTGTTCTTCTTCGGCGCTTCTGTTGTTGTGCTCATTTGGACGTCCTAAATATGGCCACCAGTGTTTTGTCGTCGCTGTGCAGGGGGGTTGCCCAGTCATTCAATTCAGACTGCAGCCAGCGCCGACCTCTGCGGCGATTCCGAGTGTTCAGGTCTTGGTAAAGCGCATCAAAGAAGTCAGTGAGTTGGGCCGGTTCAAGATCATCGGCCACGCCATCCGTCATCAGCACTAAGCCATCCCCTGGCTCGGCGAATCGGCCCTCTGCGGTACTCCATTTGTCCTGCACGTGCGTGGACTCAAGTGCCCACGTCTGATTGCCATAGGCGGTGCGTTCTGGCGTGATGCGACGAAACTCGCCAGCGCATCTCGCCAGCAGCAAACCATCACCCAATTGAGCAGCATGGACATGGCCCTCAGCCGTTACGCGTGCGAACAACAGCGTTGTCGCGGCGTCTCTGGGCGTTGTTGGCTCAATGGCTTCAAGCCACTGCTGATGAATCAATGGCAGCGTTGCAGGTAAATCGAAGCTGCTCGGTGCTGCGCGCAAGATTCGTCTGGAAACCTGGCAGGCGCGACGTGCCCCCAGATCACTACAAGTTCGAGATCCCAGTCCGTCAGCCACGGCCGCAATCCAGCCGTCCCGGCAGCCCGTCAAAGCCATAGCGTCCTGATTAGGCTCACGTAGGTCTAGGTGTCGGGGGCCGATGACGCTCGCGCCGCAGGCAATAAACCTCATTGGAAGTCGAGGTCCAGTGCATCATCATCCGGCGGCGGGACAACAAAGGCGGTTGAAAGATCGGGATTTTGGCTTGCAGTGCGAGTGGTAACGCTCATGGTCACTGCCCGGAAGAACCGATGGATGTCCCGGGCGTTGTGCGCCTTGAAAATGGGCGCTTCTGCGTCGTTAGCGAAATCCCTCAGCATTGCTTCGTCGGCATCTGGACCGATCGCCATCGCAAGTCGGGTTGCCTTCTGCGCCCGCTCGGACTGGCAGAGAGCATTGAAAGGCGCTTCCCAGTCGTCGGTCGGCTGTCCATCAGACAAGAGAATCAAAACAGGTCGATATGCCCGAGAGGGGATGCGATCCTTGTCTTCGAGCAACTGCCGGGCAAGGTCAAATGCAGCGCCCATCGGCGTCACACCTTCAGCCTTCAATTCAGCGAATCCGGCGACGCTGTGTGCCGCAACCAATGGCAGGTGCATTTGTGCCTTACCGCCAAAGGTGATCAAACCAACCTGAATCTCAGCGCGCAGGCGACTTTCCTTGGAGAAAGTCGAGACCATCTCCTTCATTGCTGCGTTGAGCGCCTCGATCTTGCCGTTCTCCCCCATGCTGCCGCTCGCGTCAGCCAAGACGATCACGGGTAGAGGCCGGGGCGTGGCGACGGCAAATTTTTTGAGACTGCTCATTTTCTTTGTCCTTTGATCAGATTGATTTTTCGTATTCGGTGTTGCAGCTTTGGGTGGTGATGCTGGCGGCTGAGTGGTGCGCATCGCGAAATCGCCGACGTAACGGCTCACGATATCTTCTTGGTATTTTGCAAATCCCATGACTCAGCCTCCGATTCATAAAAGTTTTTATTATCAAGCACCGTCCGTGCCAGGCATTTTTGAGTGGTACTTAATCAGCCAATTTGTCAAGGTTTGGTAGCTCCCAAGGCCTAACAGCTTCGCTGCCTCGGTCTTGTTTCCGTGGCTCTGCGTCATAGCCCTCTCAAGGTAGTGGCGAGCTACCTCTCCCATCAAGTCAGGCAGTGAGAAGGTGTCTCCAAGGGCAGCCCCGAGGATGGTGTCGCCTGTGTGACTGGATGTCAGTGCGAGAACTTCAGCCACGTCCTTGGCCGTGATTTCCTCTCCAGGCACCCAGATGGAGGCTCGCAGAAGAGCGTTGTGCAACTCTCTTACGTTGCCCGGCCATGCGTGGCGTAGAAGAAGTTTTCTTGCGCCAACAGCCAAGATTTTATGCTTAAAGCCTGGCTGCGATGTTGCTTCGCGGTTGATCTGGACTAGCAAGGCATCGATCAGCAGGTTGAGGTCTCCTTCGCGATTCCGCAGCGGAGGCAAAGCCAAGATACCAACCGCGATTCGATGAAACACGTCCTCTCTGAATCGACCAGCCCTAACCTCTTCCGGGAGGACTCGATTGGTGGCGGCAACGATGCGCACATCGACTTTTCGGGGCTTGCTAGCACCCAGACGTGTAACCTCATGCTCTTGGAGCACGCGAAGTAATCGGACTTGCGACGACAACGGAAGCTCACCGATTTCATCCAGAAAGAGCGTGCCACCATCAGCCGACTCAAAGTGACCCACACGACTGGCATGAGCTCCGGTAAACGCACCCTTTTCGTGACCAAAGAGCTCTGAATCAATGAGCTCGAGTGGTATGGCTCCGCAATTGACCGCCACGAACGGCGCGGATTTTCGCTTGCTTGAGGCATGAATCGCCCGCGCGAAGAGCTCCTTGCCGGTTCCAGATTCACCCTGGATCAACACCGGGAGATCACGCTGTGCCAGTCTCTGCGCCATCGCAACTACGCGTTTCATCAGGGCGCAACGATGAATGATGCTGGAGAACTCCGGCGCAGCGGGGGGCAATCCTTGAACAAGCTGCGCGAGAGCTTCATCAGCTTGCTTGCTTGCGACTGGAAGGAACTCGGCAGCCAGATCAAATGGGACTACGACCGGGCGCACGCCATGATCGCGAGATGTCTCGATCAGGTCGGCCCCGTACTTTGCTTTTGCCAATAACACCCACACGGCAGCCATAGCGGGGGTGCCAGGGCTCACATGAAAAGTAATTTGCTGTCCTGGTGACGAGGAGAGCGTTGCCGACACTGCTTCGTTGGCAGCAACGTAAATGTCTTCGAAATTGGTTGGGCTGCGCAGTTTTGCGTACCGCACATCAATAGCGCACGCCAATTTACCCCTCAGCCACGTCGCAAAGTTCTGCGTTCTCTGCTGTACGTGATCTGACAAGAGCACCAGGTTCTCGTACGCACCCGTCTCCAGTGCCATTAAGATGGGGCCGGAATCCGCGCCCGGCGCATCTTCTGAAGCGCGGAGGTCTGAGTTACCAAGCCATGCAAAAAGTGTGGGCATAAGAAATTATGTGATTACATAATTTCCATTCTACCATTCACGGTATGCAAAATGGAAAGTTCCCCAGGAGCGGTGTGGTGACGAGCGGGGGTCGGAAGGTATGGAGGTGCGCAACCCCGTCATGCTCCCCCATACATTGTCTGCGAAGCCGCCACTGCCCAAGAAATTTGCATCAGGCAGGACCGTATCGAAAGTTCGCGGTTATCCGAGAACGAATCCGTCGTTCAGAGCAATTGCCAGTTGAGCGCCAGGTGACCGATCCATTGCTGCCTTCCACGAGCCACGAATCGAGCGGACGGATTGGCCGAAGTGCCGTCGCCAGACCCGCCTTGTCAAAGGTCATCTCGTGGTGGACAGCTGTCAATCCGATCCTATATGTCCCAATGAGAAATGTTTCTAGCGGCCTATTTCCTGATAGCGAAATCCCCCTCTCAAGTCCGCCATTCCCACGAGACACCACAACCTCGGCTGCCTATCCTCCAGTCATGTGCTCGTAAGAGCAATACGCCGCCACAGAACTGGGGAAAGCCGCATGTTCACCGCCACATCAGCGACGCGTCAGCATCACCTCTCACCTCCCTCGGAGGAGAATAAAGCTCACGATGTCATCGAGACGCGCCTTTGGCTCGAGGAGCACGACTGGCTCTATCGCCTCCTGCGCAGCGAAGACAATGTCTCCCCGACCTTCCGCTTTCCCGATCTCATCAGCGCCAGCGTCTCGCTGGTCTTCACGCACCAGGATGCCCCCTGTCGCATCTTCCGGTTTCTCGGGACCGAGCTTGTTCTCCGCCCGCCCGAGACACCGCGCCGCCGCGAATCGATGTGGCGGCAGCAGTACCAGTTGCTGTTGGACCTGCAGCGTTCGCCCGCCAACCGGCACCCCAACC
>ERZ795056.4314-NODE-4314-length-14796-cov-12.984533_pt1 | contig 14796 bp, 9 predicted proteins | sample MGYA00375140_ERZ795056 | MGnify/ENA primary metagenome ERZ795056 (study PRJEB30185, sample SAMN05720227) | activated sludge metagenome | isolation source: Anaerobic digester | place: USA | collected 2015-03-09 ...
GGTTGATAAGGGTTGATGAGGGTTGATAAGGGTTGATGAGGGTTGATAAGGGTTGATAAGGGTTGATGAGGGTTGATAAGGGTTGATGAGGGTTGATAAGGGTTGATGAGGGTTGATATTCAGCCGCTCAAAAAAGAGGGAATTTGTTCATTCATCGAGCGGCTGAATATCAACCCTCATCAACCTTTATCAACCCTCATCAACCTTTATCAGAACTTAAAGCTCCAGGCGAAATACGGAATCACCGGAAACAGCGAAGCCTTTTTCAGCACCTGTTTGGTTTGCCCGTTGTTGTATTCCGTATCGGTAAACAGGAAGAACGGATTTTTCCGGTTGTATGCATTATAGGCGCCAAATGCCCAGGTACGCGTGTAGCGGCGTTTTTTCTTGGTAAATTCCACCCCGACGTCGAGGCGGTTGTAGGACGGCATCCGGAAATTGTTGCGCTTCGGCGTATGCGTGATGGTGCTGAGGTAATTGCCGTAGTTCGACGGACCGAGGTACTGCGAGTTGCCGAGCGTCACGGCGTTACCGGTGGAGTACACCCAACTGGCCGCCAGGGAAAAACGCTCGGTGAATTTGTACGAACCCGTCACTTCGAAATCGTGCCTGCGGTCGTATTTGTACGGAAATTCCTTGCCGAAGTTGATGTCGTCGAATTGCCGTGTAGCCCAGGAAAGCGTGTAGCCGATCCAGCCGCTGAGTTTGCCCGTTTTTTTCTGCACGAAAAACTCCGACCCGTAGGCGGTGCCGCGGCCTTGCGATACGCGGTCTTCCCAGCCTTCAAATTGCAGCAGGCTGGAGCCCTCGCGGAATGCGATGACGTTGTTCATTTCCTTGTAATAGAGTTCGACGCTGAATTCGTAGTCTTTACCCAGCGTTTTGGCAGTGCCCACGGCCGCCTGCCAGGAGTCCTGCGGTTTTACACGTTTGGTCGTCGGCAGCCACAGGTCGGTGGGCAAACCGATGGTTTCGTTGGTAAGCAGGTGGATATACTGGCGCATGGTGCTGAAACCGGCTTTCACCGACCAGCCGCCATCGAGCAGGTACCGCGCATTGAGGCGGGGCTGCAGGGAGAAATATGGTTTGCCGGCGAGGGCGAATCCGGAAAAGTGCAGGCCAGCATTGACCCGGAAACTGCTGTTTATTTTCCAGTCGTCTTCGGCGTAGGCCGCAAATTCGGTGGCCTGCACATTGGGTTGTACGTAGTTGGAACTAAAACTGCTGATATCTTCACCTGCTTCGAAAGAAGAATAACTCGAGCGGAAATCGCCCGGTTTGAACGTATGCAGGATGGCATTCGCGCCGAAGCGAATATAATGTTCCGGGCTGGGCAGGTAATCGAAATCGATTTTGGCTGCCACGTCGCTGATTCCGGAAAAATAATTCAGGTCGAACTTGTCTTCGCTGATCAGAGCCTTGTTTTCAAATTCCCGGCTTTCAAAACCGTTGGAAGTTTCAAATTTATAGCGGCTGAACGTAAGGGTGCTGTTGGCAAAAAGTTTGGGCGTCCAGATATGGTTCCAGCGCAGCGCCGTCGTGATGTTTCCCCAGCCCAGCCCGGCTTTGAACCGGTCTTCGTACTCTTCGTCGTTTTCTTCAATATTGAAGTAAAACTTGTCCTGACCGGCGTAAAAACTCAGGAAAACGCGGTCTTTTTCAGAAAACTTATAGTTCACCTTCGCATTCACGTCGTCGAAAAAATACCCTACTACCCCATCACTCCCGTCGGCCTTGAAACCCGCCTTGATGAGCGGCCGCGCCAGAATGTCGATGTACGTGCGGCGCCCGGAAACGATGAACGAGGACTTCCCTTTTTTGATCGGCCCTTCCAGCGTGAGTTTGGATGCGATGAGGCCGATGGTGCCTTCTCCGTGGAATTCGTTTTCGTTGCCTTCCTTCATATTGATTTCGATCACCGACGACAGGCGCCCGCCGTACCGTGCCGGAAAACCGCCTTTGATGAGCGAAACGTCTTTGACCGCATCGGGGTTGAACACCGAAAAAAACCCGAACAGGTGTGACACGTTGTACACCGGCACCCCGTCGAGCAGGATCAGGTTCTGGTCGGGACCGCCGCCGCGCACGTAAATGCCGCTCTGGCCTTCGCCGCCGCCCGAAACGCCGGGCAGCAGTTGCAGGGCCTTGAGCACGTCTTTTTCGCCGAGGAAAGCGGGCACGTTTTTGATTTGCTGGATCGGCACGTCGATGCGGCCCATTTGCGCGCGTTCTTCGATGCGTTCGTAGCGTTCACCTTTGATCTCGACCTCCCGCAGCACGGAGCCGGGTTCGAGGGAGATATTTTGTGCGGTGTTTTTATCCAGAAAAAACTGGAATGCGCCGGGTTTGTAACCGATGTAGGTAATGGCGATCAGGGCAGAATCGCTGGGCAGGGTCAGGCTGTAAAAGCCGAAGGTATTGGTGACGGTACCCTTGCCGCTTTTCACGTCGCGGATGGTAGCGCCGATCAGGTATTCACCGCTGGACTGGTCGGTCACGGTGCCGCTGATGGTAAACTTGTCCTGCGCGCGGATTTGCCAGGAAAACAATAAAAACAAAATAAAAACGAAGATTTTAGCCGGTTTCGGCGGGCAAAAGGTGTTTATACGTTGCATAGAAGGAAGGTGGGTTAGTTATGGGCAAAGGACGCAGGGAAGAAGAGGAATGGTTGTTGGCGCAGGCTGTTTTGTGTTTTTTTTAACTAAATCGGATCGTATTGAGGTATAGGTTCATAGTCAGGTTTTCCGGAATGTATACCGGTTAAACACCACCCATCCCTTTTTCTCGTCTTTTCGCCAGTCGGTAAGTTCTATCGTTTGATCATCCAAAAACCGGTAAACGCATTTGCCCTGCTGCGTTGCCGGAGTTCCCCATAACGTAATGAATTCGTGGCCGTTGTAATGACCTTCCACCGGAAAAATATCGCCGTTGGAATCCATCCACTGCGCATTGAAACGATCGGATTTTCCCGCATTTTTGTAAAAGGCTTTCCCTTCGAAAATCTCTGCCGGACCTGTAGGCGGATGCGCGTCCAGTTTGTAAGTCAGCACCATAAACCTGTTTTGCAGGTCGGGCTCCCATTTCATGCTGGCCTCCGCCGTCGGCGTTTTCGACACCCAGGAACCCAGTATCCGTTTTTCAAATGAAGTGACGTGCGTGCTGTCGGCCAGCCTGCGCCGCACGTTGCGCCAGGTCTGATCGACCATAGGGCCGGTGCGATTGCCGCCCAGCACGTGCAGGTGCAGGTGAAATGCCGATTGCCCGGCGTTTTCGTTGGTATTGATCACCAGCCGGTAGCCTGTTTCGGCATGGGTGGTGCGTTGTACCATATCCCGGGCCGTAAGCAGCATATGGCCGAGCAAGGCTTCGTCAGCCGGGGTCGCATCGTTCAGCGTCGGGATACGGCGATTGGGAATCACCAGCAGGTGGAAAGGCTCCTGCGGACTGATGGAACGCAAAACCGTTACCAGGCTGTCCTGATAAAAAAGGCGCTCCGGGAATTTCCCGTCAATTTCATTTTGAAAAACGGAGGGCTCGGCCAGTGCTTTGGCTTTGCGTAGCAGGTATGCCGGATTCAGCAGACTATTTGTTGTCACCTGCCCGGTATTTCTGTAAATAAGGGAAAACCTGCCGGTGCTGTTTGCCCAGGGCACTTCCAGGTACTTTTCAAGCACGGAATCTGCTTCCGGGTGGTAAACAGTGCGTTTCAGTACACTCCCCTGACCGGTTTCAAAAATATAATCTCCCTGGTCTATACGCTTTAACCGGAACGTATCGACCGGGCTGGAATGCGAATAGGCCACTTCGGCCGTGTACAGGATCTGTCCGTTTTGATAATGCAATTGCAGGTTTTCGCTCGAAACGGGAAGGGAATCACGCGTGTCAGTATGAACGATCGACACCTTTCCTTCCAGATGCTGCGGGTTCCGGATTTCCCATTGCTCATATTCCAGTCCCCGTTCCGTGTGCGCCACCCAGACACCCTGGAGCCGGTAGAAGGCGGCAAAATCCTGCAAAGAAAAGGTCTGCGCTGTCGTGGTGAACGTCAGCAATAGCACCGCTGCAAGCGGCAACAAAGTTGTTTTCATATTCAAGAGGGCGTCGTGGTAAACAGTGCAACGAAAATACAGCAAGCCCGGAATTTTTGTACCTAACACCTCGTTTCCTTCTCAAACCTGAATCGTATGCTGCAAAAAATACTCGAACGGATATCGCAAAAAAGTGGCGTTCATGACCTCGCCGGGGTGCTCGCTTCCGGCATTTCCGGCGCCGACCTGAACTCGCTCCTGCTGGAAGTATTTCGGCTAAAAACAGATAAAATGCAGCCTGCGGATGTACTGGAGGCGTACCGAACCAACCGTTTTGTGCAGCCCGCCGAAGTAGATACCATTGATTTTCAGGAGTTTACACTGAATGCGCTGAAACTTTCCCGCGCGGCAGGTTTTCAGCCCATCCAGTTGTCGCCGGTGAGCCCGCTGGGTGCCTGCTCCGTCGTAGCCACAGCCCATCAGCATAAAATCATTTCCGCTACACGCGGCACGGAAGTAACGGCCGATGCCACCAACGTGCTGGCTTTGGAAAGTGCTGTACGCCGCATGAAAACGAATTTCCCGCAATCGCCCCTGCATTTCAGCACAACGCACAGGCACGTGCGCGCCCAGGAAATTCCCGACGTGCCGGGTTTCTCGGCGCATTTCACCATTCTGGGGCTGACATCTGCCGGGCGTGATACGGGCAGTTTCAGTTTTGAAAAAGAGAGTTTGCTGCGGCACGTCCGGTTTTACAGGACGTATTTTAAAGAAACCTTGCAGATCGAACCCCTGAAAATTCGCCTCAAAGCGCTGGACCGGCCCGGAGAAATCAACCGCGTTTTCGAGGCTGTAAGCACATATTTACAGGAAATGGAACCGGAATTACCCGTTGAAATCATTCCTTCTACGGCTGCCGAACAAGGCTATTACCAGCACCTGCAATTCAAAATCGTCATCGCGGGTCCCGACGGCCGGGAAATCGAAATCGCCGACGGCGGGTTCACCGACTGGACGCAGCAACTCAGCGGTTTCCGGAAAGAGCGGTTTTTGATTAGTGGGCTGGGGCTGGAAATGTTGTTTAAAGGGTTGATGAGGGTTGATAAGGTTGATGAGGGTTGATATTCATCCGCTCGGTAAGGCTGACAATTCATACTTTTCGAGCGACTGAATATCAACCCTCATCAACCTTATCAACCCTCATCAACAAAAAAAATTCCAAATCGCATCAAATTTCAATTTTTGATTGACATTTACCCGCATAATTTAACCACTTGCTCCGCAACATGTCCTACATTCTCGCCATCGACCAGGGTACCACCTCCACGCGCGCCATTGTTTTTGACAAAAAAGGCAACACCATCGCCGTCGCCCAACAGGAAATCACACAGTATTTCCCCAAACCCGGCTGGGTGGAGCACAATCCAGTGGAAATCTGGGAGACCGTGCAGGAAACCGTCCGGACGGTTGTGAAAAAAGTGGGCGCCCGCAACATCGCCGCCATCGGCATCACCAACCAGCGGGAAACCACCGTGGTGTGGGACAAACGGACCGGCAAACCTGTGTACAATGCCATCGTGTGGCAAAGCCGCCAAACCGTCGACATCTGTGAAGCCTTGAAAGCCAAAGGGTTAGATTCCGAAGTGCGCTACAAAACCGGGCTGCTGATCGACGCCTATTTTTCGGGTACCAAGATCAAGTGGATCCTCGACAATGTGCCCGGCGCACAGGCCGACGCTTTCGCCGGTAACCTGATTTTCGGCACCATCGATACCTGGCTGCTCTGGAATCTCACCGAAGAACGCACCCACGCCACCGACTATACCAACGCTTCGCGCACCATGTTGTACAACATCCGCGAACTGGACTGGGACACCGAACTGCTCACGGCGTTCGATATTCCGAAATCTATGTTGCCCACGGTGATGGACTCATCCGGTGTGTTCGGCCATGCGCGGCAGGACATTATGGGTATCGAAAACGTGCCGGTTTCAGGCATTGCCGGCGACCAGCAGGCCGCCTTGTTCGGACAGGGTTGTTTCGTGGAAGGTATGGCCAAAAACACCTACGGCACCGGCTGCTTTATGCTCATGAACACAGGCTCGCAGGCGGTGGCTTCCCAAAACGGTCTGCTCACCACCATTGCCTGGGGACTCGGCGGGAAAGTGGAATATGCCCTTGAAGGCTCCATTTTCGTAGCCGGTTCGGCAGTAAAATGGATGCGTGATACGGTGGAACTGTTCACCGACGCGGCCGAAACGGAGAACTATGCCCGCAGCCTCGAATCCTCGGAAGGGGTGTATTTCGTGCCGGCTTTCGTAGGCCTCGGCACACCGTACTGGGATTCGGAAGTGCGGGGCTCCATCTTCGGCCTCACGCGCGGCAGCAGCCGTTCGCACCTCATCCGCGCCACACTCGAAAGTGTGGCGTACCAGACCAAGGACGTGCTCGACGTGATGGAACGCGACTCCGGCATCGAACTGAAAACCCTGCGCGTGGATGGCGGTATGGTGCGCAACAACTTCCTCATGCAGTTCCAGAGCGACATGCTTCATGTACAGGTGGAACGCCCGCTGGTGCAGGAAACCACGGCGCTCGGCGCGGCGTATCTCGCCGGACTGGCAGTAGGCTACTGGGCAAACAAAGAGGATATCGCGCAAAACTGGCAACTGGATAAAGCCTTCAAGCCGGAAATGGCCGCGGAAGATGCGCAGCGGTATTATGCGGGATGGCAGAAAGCGGTGGAAGCGGCGCGGGTGTTTAAGATATAATCCAGGCATAACCTACTGAATTACACGCTACTATGCAGGTAGCATGTTCGGAAAAGAAACCGTATTTTTGCAAAATGATCAGAGAAATTCACATCGAAAATTTCCGCTCTATCAATCGCGCCGATCTTCCACTTGGAAAGATTACGGTACTTACCGGCGCTAACAATAGCGGCAAGTCGAGCATTTTGTATGGTTTGATGGTATTGCAGGATTTTGTAATGAATCCGAATCAGACGCTGGAAGAATTGTTTGCATTGCCGTTTATTAATTTGGGAGGATTCGAGGAGGTGAAGTCGAAATATGGTAATTCAGATAAAATTAAATTAGGAATTACGGCTAGCCCAAATGATATCTGGGAATATCATAATACTTCTTACAATCTGGGTTTGGGCAAGGGTCACACTTATCTTGATCTAAAATCAAAAGAAGGTGATTTAGCATTCAGAATGCATTTAAATATTGGGTTGCCGTATACTGGCATGAATCGAGCAATAGATAAGGTGCTGGATAAGAATGTTTTATTAAATCAGGATATAAGTTGGAATGGTTTCCAGGTCGAAACGCCTTTAGGTGTTCACGACAATGATCAAATAGCAAAGCTATTATCCGTTCTTAACGCTCCTGTTTTATCACTAGTCACTACTGATTTTGTTCCTTTCACTCGTGGCTTCACAAAGCCTTACTACAATATCGTTCCGATGACAGGGCTTGTGAATTCGGAAGATGAAATAGCAACAATGCTCAAAACAGAGAATCTGGCAGATACTATGGGAGCATTAAATCGTCACTTGGAGGAACTTACTGGAAGAATCTTGAAAGTCTCATCCAATGGTACCCCCGGCTTATTCAGTTTAAAAACAGTCAATCAAAAAACCGGCGCTTCCAATTTCCTCGTCAACGAAGGCTCCGGCACCAATCAATTAGTCACCATTCTGGCTAAAATTTTTCAATACAACAAAAGCCTTACCTGCATCGACGAACCCGAGATTCACCTTCATCCGAGTTTGGTGAAAGGTCTTGCCAATTCCTTTGTCGATATTGCAAATGAATATTCCCGGCAATTCCTCGTCTCTACTCACAGCGAACACTTCGTTCAGGCCCTTTTGGAAAAAGTCGCAGAAGGTGCCATCGATCCCGACGACGTGAAAGTTTATCATCTCACGGTCAAAGACGGCAACACGGAAATCGAACGGCAGGAGATCAACAGCAAAGGCCAAATCTCAGGAGGCCTCGCCCACTTCTATGCGCAGGAACTATCCGGGCTGAAGTCGATCTTTAAAATCGTTGACTAACATGGATTTTGTAGTCAATGAATGGTTGCCGGAATACTTTAAACCGAGCGCCTCACCCCAAGAAAAACTTCAACTTCAGACCTTTCTAAATCGATTTTGGGAAAAAAAAGATCGAATCATAGTCAAAAGGCCTTCACCGTTTCTGGAGAAGATCTATAGGTGTGCAAAAGCGTATCAGGAAGTTCCGGAAATAGTAGAACCCCTGCGTTCATTTATCAAACTGATTCTGGAAAATAGTAAAAAATGTGTTTTCATAGATGACGTTGAAATGAATCCTCTACCGGAGGCTGTCAGGGCTTTACTTTCCCAACCAGACACTAATTATTCCAGCGATACCTACCTTTTCGAATCAGCATCCGCCATTCCCGAGAAAAGAATCATCGTCACTACCGACGCCAAACTGGCCAATCAATTTAAAGATGAGCCCTGGTGCAAAGTCGTTTTACTTTCAGACTTTCTTGCAGATTATTAAAATCCGCACATTTTATCAAACCTGAATAACCCCCGGATTAAACTTCTCTACCGGCGCATTATTCGCCGCCTCGATCCCCATACTGATCCATTTCCGCGTATCCCGCGGGTCAATAATGGCATCCACCCAAAGCCGTGCCGCAGCGTAATAAGGCGAGGTTTGGGTGTCATATCGCGCCTTGATCTGATCGAACAAGGCTTTTTCCGAGGCCGGATCGGGCGCATCGCCCTTGTTTTTGAGCGTTTCCACCTGGATTTGTGTCAGCACCTTGGCCGCCTGTTCGCCGCCCATGACGGCTATTTTGGCAGTCGGCCAGGCCGCGATGAGCCGCGGGTCGTAGGCTTTCCCGCACATGGCGTAGTTGCCGGCGCCGTAGGAGTTGCCGATCACGATGGTGAATTTCGGTACGGTGGAATTTGCGACCGCGTTCACCATTTTGGCGCCGTCCTTGATGATGCCGCCGTGTTCGGAGCGGGTGCCGACCATGAAACCCGTTACGTCGTGCAGGAACACGAGCGGGATTTTTTTCTGGTTGCAGTTCAGGATAAAACGTGTGGCTTTGTCCGCCGAATCGGAGTAAATAACGCCGCCGAACTGGATTTCCCCTTTGGCATTTTTCACCACCTGGCGGTTGTTCACGACGATACCCACCGCCCAGCCGTCGATGCGGGCGTAGGCGGTGATGATGGTTTTACCGTAATGTTCCTTGTATTGGGTGAGTTTTCCGTCGTCGACCAGGCGACGCAGGATTTCTACGGTGGGATATGGTTTCGCGCCGTTTTCCGGGAAAATGGTAAATAGATCATCCGGCGAACCGGCGGGCGGCTGCGCTGCTACGCGGTCGAAACCGGCATTTTCAAAACGGCCGTATTTATCAATCAAGTCTTTGATGGTATCCAGGCAGGTCGGGTCGTCGGGCATTTTGTAGTCCGTCACACCCGAAATTTCGGAATGCGTAGCCGCCCCGCCGAGCGTTTCCTTGTCGGCCTCCTCGCCGATGGCGGCTTTTACAAGATAAGGTCCTGCCAGAAAAACGGAGCCCGTTCTTTCCACGATCAGCGCTTCGTCAGACATGATGGGCAAATAAGCACCGCCTGCCACACAACTGCCCATGATAGCCGCAATTTGCGGAATACCTGCCGAAGACAGTTTGGCGTTGTTGCGAAAAATGCGCCCGAAATGCTCTTTGTCCGGGAAAATTTCGTCCTGCATGGGCAGGTACACCCCCGCGCTATCCACCAGGTAAACGATCGGCAAGCGGTTTTCCATGGCGATTTCCTGCGCGCGCAGGTTCTTTTTGCCGGTAATGGGAAACCAGGCGCCGGCTTTCACCGTGGCGTCGTTGGCGACTACGATGCACTGGCGGCCGCGGATATACCCGATCACCACCACTACCCCGCCGGCCGGGCAACCGCCGTGTTCGGTATACATTTCATACCCGGCAAATGCGCCCACTTCGATGCGCGGACTGCCTTTGTCCAGCAAATAATCGACGCGCTCGCGGGCGCTCATCTTGCCTTCCTTATGCAGTTTTTCCAGCCGCTTCTCGCCGCCGCCTTCGTGTATTTTATCGAGCCTGCGCTGCAGGGAAGACAGCGCCAGTTTCATGGCATCCTTGTTTTTTTCGGCTTCGATATCGAACATGGTCAGAAGATAGAAGTGAGAGGTGAGAGAGTGAGAAGTGAGAGAATGAAGGCGAAGGTAAGGCGGATTGGATATTTTAAGCGATAAAGAACAACTGATGTAGTACTAACGGGGATTTGTTCGGCTACGCCCCTCGTAGGAATAATAGAAACGCGGATGACGCGGATTTTTGCGGATTTAAACGGATTTTTGGTGGCCTGACGGCCACTCGCTTTTATTTTTCCGGATTTGGCCCTGACGGGCCTGTTGTTTATTAAACCACGAGGGCACAAAGGACACAAAGCGTAGATTACACCATGACATCATGGAAGGTGTAATCTACGCTTTGTGTCCTTTGTGCCCTCGTGGTTTATAAATATAAGTAGTGGCCGTCAGGCCACCAAAAATCCGTTTAAATCCGCGTCATCCGCGTTTCCATTATTCCTACGAGGGGCGTAGCCGAAAAAACCCTGTCAGGAAGGCAAGGCCCTTTTTTGCCCTTTATGAAATACCTTTATGCTCCTTGTGGTTAAACATTCCTCCCATGCCGCTCACCTACCTCTCTCCCCCCGCCGACTACCGCGAAAAAGAGCGCCTCTACCTCGAAGTGCGCAACCGGGAAGGGCGTGTACTGACAGACGAAGCGCTGAAACAACTGCCGGAAGTGAACGCACCCGCCGCGCTCGCCCGCGAATGGCGCTGGAGAAAACGCACTTACGAACGCTTCGACGCCTACCTGAACCGACATTACCCCGACCGCCTGGTGCGCGTACTCGACCTGGGCTGCGGCAACGGCTGGATGTCCAACCTACTGGCAATGAATCAGTTGCGGTCGGTAACGGCGGTCGATCTGAATGAAACGGAACTGGAACAGGGCAGCCGCGTTTTCCGGCGGCACAACCTGCAATTCGCTTTTGGAGATGCGCTACAGGGCGCTTTACCCGAAAACAGTTTCGAAGTGATCGTGCTGGCCGCTTCCGTGCAATATTTCCCCGACCTGCGGGAACTCGTAGCGGCCTTGCGCAGGTTACTGGCTGCAAACGGGAGCATTCATTTCCTGGATTCGCACTTTTATAAAAATGAATCGGAACGCGACGCGGCCCGGCAGCGAAGTTTTACGTATTATCAAGGGTTGGGGGTGCCGGAGATGGGAAAATTTTACCACCACCACTTATGGCAGGAGGCGCGGGAATTGGGGGCAGTGAACCTGAATGGGCGGCCGGATGTTTATTTGCTTCAACGGTTGGGGAGGTTGGCGCCGTTTCCGTGGCTGAGGTTGGTTTGAGCAGGGTTAGAGCGTGTTTAGTGTATAGTGTTTAGTATTTGGTTGAGCGTTAACCCTTTACGAAACACTAAACACAAAAAACCAAACACGATTTAAAAAGGATTGCCAGGATTCATCACTCATCGCGATCAATCCTGGCAATCCTTATAAATCTTTTAAATCCTGTTCAAAAAACCCCAAAAAACGATTATTCCTCGTTTTTCTGCAATTCGCGCTCGATCTCTTCCATCATCACGTAATCGACCGCCTCGCTGGTAGTCGGGATCATGGTAAGGATGGTTTCGAGGCGGGAAATTTCGATGAGTTTTTTCACCATCGGCTGTAGTTCACCCGCCAGGACGAAAGAACCGGTGTCTTTCCAGAGGCGGTGTCCTGTCAAAATGGCGCTCAAACCGCTGGAATCCACGAATTTGACATTCGTCATATCCAGGATAAAATTGCGTACACCCTCCTGGCTAAAAAAGATAAAATCACTCTTTAAATTGGGTGCTATGGTCGAGTTCAGGTTTTCTTCGTCGAGGGCGAGTATCGAATACTGGTCCTGCTTGTCAATCCTGTATTTCATAAAAGACTGATTTTCAATGTTGTTTGCAAATAGTAGCAACTTCTGCGGGGCAGAAGGGACGACAAATGTAAGGCTTGCCCGGGAGTTTCCGGCAATATTTCGCGCGGCTTTTTTTAAACCACCGCTGTGCCTGACGCGTTGTCATGTTTTTTCAAGGCTGGCACTGTTTTTTCATACCAAAAACGGGCAGAGATGTGTGGAAAATTTTCTCCAAAACCGAAAAAAGAAAATTTTGTTAAATGTGTCTTTCCGAGGGTGTGTTTAGATGATTTAGCCTAAAATTGTAGCTGAAAACACAGCAAGGATATACCCCCGGAATTGTTTCCTGATTTTCACTTCTTCACTTCTTATACGAATGAATAAAAAATTCTCTCCGGTTGTCAAGCAGATTATCAATCAGAGCGGACTGGAAGCCCAGCGGTTGGGGCACGATTATATCGGTGCAGAACACTTACTGTTGGGTATTATTACAGAGCGTGACAGTCTCCCCGTGCGGGTGCTTGATGCATTGTTGGTGGATGTACACGACCTCAAAAAACGCCTTGAACGCAGCATTCCGCGGTTCAGCGCCTACCCGCCTGCCGACAACCTGTTCGTCGGCCAGATGCAGGTGACTACTCAGGTGCAAAAGGTACTCAAAGTCACGTTTGTGGAAGCAAAAATGATGAAGAGCGAGGAAGTGCTGCCCGAACACCTGATGCTTTCCCTGCTGAAGCACAGCGATACGTTCGCGACCAAACTTTTAAACGAATACGACGTGGACTACGAAACTTTTAAGAAAGAACTCGAATACGTGCGCTCGGAACAAGACCTGACGCACCCCAATTTGCTCAACCAGGCCAATGAAGGCTCCGGTGAATACGACGAGGATGAAGAACGCCGCGGCTACCAGTCTTCCCAGAAACGCCAGGAAAAAAGCCGTACGCCCGTGCTCGACAACTTCGGCCGCGACGTAACGAAACTGGCCGAAGAAGGCAAACTGGACCCCATCATCGGCCGCGAAAAAGAGATCGAGCGCGTGAGCCAGATCCTCAGCCGCCGCAAAAAGAACAACCCCATCCTCATCGGCGAGCCCGGTGTGGGTAAAACGGCCATCGTGGAAGGCCTCGCTCTGCGCATCATGCAGAAAAAGGTGAGCCGCACGCTGTTCAACAAACGTATCGTGATGCTCGACCTGGCTGCCCTGGTAGCCGGCACGAAATACCGCGGACAGTTTGAAGAACGGATCAAGGCCATCATGAACGAACTGGAAAAAACCCGCGACGTGATTCTCTTCATCGACGAGATTCACACGATGGTGGGCGCCGGCGGCGCTACCGGTTCGCTCGACGCCTCCAATATCTTCAAACCCGCCCTCGCACGCGGCGAACTCCAGTGCATCGGCGCTTCCACGCTCGACGAATACCGCCAGTACATTGAGAAAGACGGCGCCCTCGACCGCCGCTTCCAGAAAGTAATCGTGGATCCGCCAAGCCAGGAAGATACCATTCACATCCTGCAGAACATCCAGTCGAAATACGAGGAGTTCCACAATGTGAGCTACACCGACGAAGCGATCAAAGCCTGCGTCCGCCTGAGCGACCGGTACATCACCGACCGTTTCCTGCCGGATAAAGCCATCGACGTGCTCGACGAAGTAGGCGCCCGCGTGCACCTGAAAAACATCGTCGTGCCCAAACACATCGAGGAACTCGAACAAAAAATCGAGGAACTCAAAGAGGAGAAAAACAAGGCGGTGAAAAACCAGCAGTACGAGGAAGCCGCCAACCTGCGCGATCAGGAAAGCAAACTGGTGCGCCAACTCGAATTCTCTAAAGTGGAATGGGAAGAGGAAAGCAAGGTGCGCCGCTACCCGGTGGAAGAAGACGATATCGCCGAAGTAGTGTCCATGATGACCGGTATTCCGGTGCGGAAAGTAGGCCAGAGCGAGAGCAAAAAACTCGTTTCTATGGCCGACGACGTGCGGAAAATGGTGATCGGACAGGACGAAGCGGTGATCAAACTCTCCAAAGCCATCCAGCGCAACCGCGTGGGCCTGAAAGACCCGAAAAAACCGATCGGCTCGTTTATTTTCCTCGGCCCGACCGGTGTGGGCAAAACGGAACTCGCCCGCGCCCTGGCCCGCTACCTGTTCGACACGGAAGATGCGCTCGTTCGGATCGACATGTCGGAATACATGGAAAAATTCACGGTAAGCCGCCTGATCGGCGCGCCTCCCGGATATGTCGGCTACGAAGAAGGCGGTCAACTGACCGAAAAAGTGCGCCGCAAACCATATTGCGTGTTGCTGCTCGACGAGATCGAAAAAGCGCACCCCGACGTGTACAACGTGCTGCTCCAGGTGCTCGACGACGGCCAACTGACCGACGGACTGGGCCGCAAGGTGGATTTCAAAAACACGATCATCATCATGACCTCCAACATCGGCGCACGACAGTTGAAAGACTTCGGCCAGGGTGTGGGCTTCGCTACCAAGGCGCGCCAGGAAACGGCGGATGAGCATTCGAAAACCGTGATCCAGCAGGCGCTGAAAAAAACCTTCTCACCGGAATTCCTCAACCGCGTCGACGACGTGATGGTGTTCAATTCCCTCGGCCGCGAAGATATCTTCAAGATTATCGACAACGCCCTGGAAGGTCTGATGAAACGCCTGAACAACATGAAGTTCTCGCTCACGATGACCGACGAAGCCAAGGACTTCGTAGCCGAAAAAGGTTACGATCCGCAATTCGGCGCCCGTCCGCTGCACCGCGCGATCCA
>ERZ795056.4320-NODE-4320-length-14780-cov-18.398234_pt1 | contig 14780 bp, 16 predicted proteins | sample MGYA00375140_ERZ795056 | MGnify/ENA primary metagenome ERZ795056 (study PRJEB30185, sample SAMN05720227) | activated sludge metagenome | isolation source: Anaerobic digester | place: USA | collected 2015-03-09 ...
TATCAGGTTAGATACTTGGGTAAGACAGGTTTTGTGCATTCAAAATACTTAAAATCAACATCTGAAACACCATTAACTATTCAACAAAGCGAAAGCGGTAATTCCGGCCTTGCCATTTTAATTGTTCTAGGCGGTTTAGCTTTTTTGTGGATCTTACCCATTTTAATAATCATTAGTTCTGACAAAACAACTTCTGGCGAAAAGATGGCCTGGATATTAGCCGTCATCTTTATATCATGGTTTGCATGGATTTTTTACATGTTACTGGCACCGATTAAAAAGAAAGAATGAATTATCTAGACTTTATTTCAGTTTTAAACTACGAGGGAAACGCTCTCTTTACTCACTCAACTGATAGAGAGAAATTTGCAAAGTGGTTCCAAATTTTGCTAGATTAAAATGAACAAGTTAAAATACTTCATCGCAACATCACCAACCCATCTACCCATATCCACAGGTACTGCGTTACCAATTAGTTTGTACGAACTTCTTTTGTTTTCAAAGACGAAATCATCAGGAAAGCCTTGCAGCCTTGCGTATTCTCTTACAGAAAAAGGACGTAAACCAAATTTTGATTTTTTGTCTTTCACTAGTCTTGTGCTCAAATCTTTTGAGTAATGAGCCACGCAAGTTGGTGCGATGGCATCTGTTAATTCTGGATCAATTATAATGGGCGTATCTCTGTACTTTCCTTTGATTCTGCTGACTACATAGTCCGGCATTTCGACCACAGGATTTTTTTCGAGTATGTCTTTGAGTCTTGGTTTATTTTTTATATGAGAAGGTTCACTAATTGAAAAGGTTTTTCTTGTGCCAATTAATATCAACCGCTTTCTTCTTTGTGGCAGCCAATTGGCTGCATCAACAGGGCAAAACACATTTACATAATAGTCGGGCAGTTTTGTCATAGCTTCCATTACTACTTTAAACTTTTTCATGCCCGGTACATTCTCCACAATATACATTTCAGGCTTTTCTATAGCAATATGCCTGAAGAAATGAAGAAATAGATCATCCCCAGTTCTAGTTCCATGTATATCTGCAATTGAAGAATATTTTGTGCATGGGTAAGTGCCAACGATTATATCAGTCTGCGGCTGCTCCAAAACTGTTTTATCCTTTAAATCAACATTCAAAATAGCATGCGAAAAATAATGACTGTTCGCCTTCATACAATCCGTCGCCTCTTTGTCAAGGTCTAAAGACTGAATGAGATTGATTCCTGAAAGTTGTAACCCAAGTTCCATTCCTCCGCAACCTGAAAAATATCCTTTGGCTGATGGTTTGTACATTAATTGTTTTATTTTACACGAAGATGATTATGGCAGCTTTAAAAAGCTGTATGTTTTAGGACACAATTTAGACTTTCAATTTATTATCACATTTGCTTTTAAGTCACGTTTGTTATGAGTATTGATTGGACAGTATTGGAAGTTGAAATAATCATCGCAGATTATTTTAAAATGCTTCATCAAGAGCTGGAGAAGGAAAAGTATAACAAAACTTCTCACAGAGGTTTGATATTACCTATGTTGAACAATAGGTCAGAAGGGTCAGTTGAGTTCAAACATCAGAATATTAGTGCTGTATTAGCAGAAATGGGAGTTCCTTTTATAAAAGGTTACAAACCTAGATTCAATTACCAACAATTGCTGGCTGATGAAGTAATAAAATACATCTCAAATAACAAACAAGTTCTTGAACCTTCTTTTGAAAAATTCTCTAATGATATTGTAATTGCTCAACCAAAAAGTCTTGACTTTGAGAGGTTTCTTGATGACGAGCCTTCAAATTCTGTAGTAAATGAAATTGAACCTACCTTTAAGCCAATTAAAATAAACTATTTAGAAAAAGAACAAAACAATAGAAGATTAGGTGAAGAAGGAGAAAGGCTAATTATTGAATATGAAAAATGGAGATTGATAACAGCAGGAAAAGAAAGTTTAGCAGATAAAGTAGAATGGGTTTCAAAAGATTTAGGCGATGGTACAGGTTTTGACATTCTTTCAAAAAACAATAACGGCACAGATCGATTCATTGAAGTGAAGACGACTAAGCTAACGAAAGAGACACCAATTTATCTAACCAATAATGAAGTCCGCTTTGCTGAAAAGAAATTAAGTGCTTTCTATCTTTATAGAGTATTCAACTTTGATTCATTTCCCCAATTCTTTATGAAGCATGGTAACTATCAAAGTTTTTGTCAGCTTAAACCACAAACCTTTAAAGGGTTTTTCTAATATTTGGTAATTCTTTCTCCATCCTTTCCTGAATTGTCTTTGCATGCCTCGCCAATTAATACCCCACTTATTTCCCCCATTCTCCTCCAACAGGCGTACCTTTATATAAGAACAAGAATTTATTTTAATGATCTCTGATTACACGATACCCATGAAACCCGCCCGGAAAGAAGTCATGCATTTCCTGGCAAAAGATATGGACAATATTGTTCGTACCTACCTGAAGGATATTGAGGACAACTGGCAGCCATCCGACCTGCTGCCGGTAAGCAGTAGTGACAATTTTATTGCCGATATCAAAGCATTGCAGCAGGAGTGCAGGGAGTTGCCGTATGACTATATGGTGGTGTTGATCGGCGATATCATTACCGAAGAAGCATTGCCCTCTTATGAAAGCTGGCTGATGGATATGGAAGGAGTGGAAAAAAGCGACACCGGGGGATGGAGTAAATGGATGCGCTTGTGGACAGCAGAAGAAAACCGCCATGGCGACCTGCTCAATAAATATGTGTATCTATCCGGCCGGGTAAACATGCGGCAGATGGAAATAAGCACCCAATATTTAATAGCAGATGGTTTTGATACCGGCGCAGCAAGGGACCCTTACCAGAACTTTGTGTACACCTCGTTCCAGGAACTCGCCACCAATATTTCTCACCGCAGAACCGCTACATTGGCAAAGCAATATGGCAATGGCCAGTTGTCAAAGATATGTGGTGTGATCGCTGCCGATGAACTGCGGCATGCGAAGGCGTATAAAAGTTTTGTCAGCAGTATATTTGAAATTGACCCCAGCGAAATGATGCTTGCTTTTGCAGACATGATGCGTAAAAGAATTATCATGCCTGCACAGTTCCTCCGCCAGCAGGGAGAAAAAGTTGGCGCCGCGTTTACTCATTTTAGTGATGCTGCACAGCGGCTGAATGTATACACTTCTACAGATTATACAGATATAACAGAGAGCCTGGTAAAGGATTGGAATATTGCCTCCTTAACGGGCCTTACTGACCCTGCGGAAAAAGCAAGGGATTATTTGATGGGGCTGCCGGCAAGGTTCAGGAAAATATCCGACCGTGGCGGCTTTAAAGCACCGTTGGCGTATGAATTTAACTGGATAACAAGATAATTCAGGAAGCTTTTTTACATGGGGCGCCAGGTTTATCCAATAAGATTATTAGGCGTTTGTTGATTAATGGAAAAAATCTAAAATTGGAACTATGAAAAGCATTCTTGAATTAAACGATAAAAAATTACCCGTTGTCCGTATTGACAAATCGTTGAACAAGTATAGCAATATTGTGCTGTTTCCAGAAAAAGTTGAAAAAGCCAGACAGGCATTTGAAAAGTTGGGACTTCCCGATTTTAAAATGCACAGCCGCTAATAGCAAATCTTATCTTCAACAAATAATTTAAATCAACAGCGGTTCCCGGAAGAGGCCATTCTAGAGGTACTACTGCACCTGCACATCATCATTCACCACTGCACTTGTCTCCACCGTATTGTTTTGTTTTTCATCAGGGTGCTTAAAAAAGCGTTTTTGAAAAACAAGAATGGCGATAATGCCGCTGGAGATAGCCATGTCGGCAATATTAAAAATAGGACGGAAGAATTCAAAATCTTCGCCGCCCCAGATAGGAAACCAGTCGGGGAACTTCGCATCACGGATAATGGGGAAATACAACATATCCACCACGTTGCCATGTAAAAAACTGGCGTAGCCTTTATCGGGAAAGATCTGCGCCACACCCATACTGCCGGGTATGCTTTCTGTAAAGATGATACCGTAGAACATACTGTCGATGAGGTTGCCCAAGGCACCGGCAAAGATGAGCGCTGCACAAAAAATAAAACCGCTATGGTATTTTTTCCGGATGATGCCCCGGATATAAAACACACCAAATATCACGGCGCCCAGGCGGAATAAGGTGAGGATCTTTTTGCCCCAGTCGCCGCCAAATTTCCAGCCATAGGCCATCCCTTCATTTTCTACAAAATGCAGGCGGAACCAGCTGCCCAGCACATTGTGGTGTTCATTGATATAATAGTTGGTTTTGATATAAATTTTGAGGACCTGGTCAACCAGTACAATGGCCAGTATCAGCAGTATCACGGTTCTTGCTTTCATAATGGGCGCAAAGATAGGTTTTGCCCGCTATTATTGCGCCGGGTTGATGAGCTGGAAAAAAGCCTTGCGGTAAGTGTCTGACAGGGGCAGCAATTCGCCACCGATCCGTACACCGTCTTTTTCCACCGTATTGATCTTTGCCACCGCTACCATATAGGATTTGTGTACCCTGCAAATAACCGAAGGCGGCAACTGCTCTTCAAATTCCTTAAAAGTTTGCAGGGTCATAATTTTTTTGCCAGTGGTTACAATACGGCGGTAATCCCGCATGCCTTCGATGTACAGAATATCCTCCAGCATTATTTTCTCCAGCCGGTATTCCGTTTTAACAAAAATAAAATTGTTGGCCGGGGTGGTTTTGCCGGATAAGATGGTCTGCACCCTTTCCACCGCCTGTAAAAAGCGCTCAAAGCTGTAGGGTTTTAAAAGATAATCCGCCACCCGCAGTTCAAAACTCTTCAACGCATAGTCGGGGTAGGCCGTGGTGATGATCACTTCGCTGTTGCTTTGTTTGGCCTGTAGTAATTGTATGCCTGTGAGCTCGGCCATATTGATATCCAAAAACAATAATTGTACGGGGTTGCTGTTGAGATAGACGAGGGCATCTATCCCGTTATCAAAACAACGCTGCAATTGCAAAAAGGGTAGTTTGCCCACATAGTTTTGCAGGCGCTCCATGGCCAGCGGCTCATCTTCTACTATGATGCAGGTGATCGTCATGCGCATTCAATGGTTAAATGTACGGTATAGCGTTCATCCTTGTTGCTGATACGGAGTGTATGCTTACCGGGATATAATAATTCCAGTCTTTTTTGTATCAGGCCATGACCCAAACCACTGTACTCTTCGGTGAGCTGTTGATTGGGGTTGATGATATTATCGCATTCAAAGAGGAGGGTATTGTTTGTTGTTTCTATCAGGATGTTGATGACCTTACCTTCTTTGATGTTGGGCGCATGTTTAAATGCATTTTCAATAAAAGGAATAAAGAGCATGGGTGTGATCAACAATGCAGGGTTGCTGATACGGGTGTTGTATTGTACATACTGCGGATTGGCACTCCGTATCTTCTGCAGTTCAATGTATTTTTCAATATAGGCCAACTCTTGTTGCAGGGGTATCTTTTCCGTCTTGGTTTCATACAGCATAAACCGCATGATATGGGATAGTTTATTGAGATACAAAGAAGCAGTGGAAGGGTCTTTTTCTATCAGCACATCAATATTGTTGATGGTGTTAAATAGAAAATGCGGATCCAGCTGCGACTTTACCAGGGCCAGTTCGGTAGCATGATTTTTTTCGGTAAGTTCTTCTTTGAGTTTAATATCGCCATACCAGCTGATAAATCCCTTCATCACAATACCCACAATGCCATTTAAAAAACTGATGATGGCCATGATGATCAATGCAGGTAAAGCTCCTGCCAGTCCTTCACTAAAAACACCAATGCCCACCTTGCTCCAATGCAACAGGGTAAGACAAACAGAACCCACGGCTGCACCGGTAAGTGAGAATAAAAAGACAGCGATAAAAAAAGAAAGCAATTTCTTTTTTGAAAGATAGTTGGTAAACAGGATGGAATAAAAACTATAGAAACCCACCAGCGCCGGCACCACCGTCATGGCGAATAAAAATACATCGAAGCGCCAATTGAGGAATGGTGGGCGTTTGCTGAGATTGCTGCCCATCTGCAGGCAAATTAACACGAGCAACAAAAGTAATAGGTACAGGACCCAATAACCAATGTGCAAAAAAGTAATAACAGATTTTTTCATTGTTTGCAGTGTTTTCAAATGTACAAAGTAGCCGTCAGCATTTATCCTTTTTACTGCTGTAAAGCCAGTAGCCAAGGATAGTAAAGGCTGCAAACATGATCAACGACAGCAGCAAAATATTTACCGGCATCTTGATTTCTGGATTGGCAGATGCGTTGAGAATATAAGTATAGCCCGTATAAGTAAAGGGTATCATGTATCCATATTCCCACTGGATGGCGAAGGTGGAAGCCACCAGCAACACAATGCCTGCACCCAGGGGCAGCATAAAGTTTTTGATCCGCAGACTTAATAAATATTGAATGGCGAGTACAGGTAAACAGGCGATAAAGAATTTTACATTGACCATCAACAGATCAGTCCATGGAATGTCTTGCAAAGGATAAACAGCTTTTGTCGAAAATAACAATGGCACTACTGCTGAAATGTAAATGGCAATATTAAAGAGAACAAAGAACTGCAGCAGCATCAACAATATCACGGTGAGCTTGGCAAAAAAAATACTGGTGAATGATTGCGGTGTGGTATGCAGTTGTTTCCAGGTATTGTTGCGGTATTCCAGTTGGGTAATAAGGCTTACACAAAGTATTACACCCAAAGGCAACAGCAGGAAGGCCATCACCTGCCAGTTTTTAAAGAAATGATTATGCCAGAAGGAACCCGATTGATAGACTGCAGCCAGTTTTTCTCTTTGAACAAACCGCATGAAGATGATGATCGAAGGAATAAAGAAAGCGCCGGTTATTACTAATACAGCGGCAGTGCTTCTTCTTGTTTTCATCCATTCGCTTTGTATACTTTGCAGGAAGGTCATGATTAGTTATTGGTGAGGTTGATAAAAATGGTTTCGAGATCGTGTTGTACTGTTTGCACACCGTACACGGCTATATCTTTTTGTACCAGTTGCCGGGTGATGGCAGCGATGGTTTCTTTTGATGGCAGGGGTAATACTACTTTCCCGTTTTCCGTGTAGGCTTGCTGGTGGTTGTCCCGGATGATACGCAGCGTAGACACTTCATCGCCAGTGTCAAAATAGATCAACGAGGTTTGTTCCTGCTTTGCTTTGAGTGCATCCAATGTACCCTGGAACAACAGCGCACCTTTGTGTATCACACCCACATGCGTCACTAATTTCTCGATCTCTGCCAGCAAATGACTTGAAACCAGGATGGTGGTACCCTGCTGCCGGTTGATGTTTTTCAGCATCTCTCTTATTTCAATAATACCGGCCGGGTCAAGACCATTAGTGGGTTCATCAAGCACCAACAGTTTAGGACTATTGAGCAGGGCAACGGCAATGCTTAGCCGCTGTTTCATGCCGAGCGAAAACTGTCCTGCTTTTTTACTGCCGGTGCCGGCCAGTCCAACTAATTGCAGCAGCGGATCAATTTGTTTTACGGAAGTGCCATACACTTTACAAAGCAGGGCCAGGTTTTCATAAGCCGTGAGGTGACTGTACAGCGAGGGGCTTTCGATAAGCGAACCGGTTTGCCGCAGGATGGCGATGCGGTGCTGTTCAAGATCCTTGTTAAAAATACTTACCCGGCCATCCTGTTTTTTTAGCAGTCCCAGCAACAGCCGCATGGTGGTGGTTTTGCCGGCACCATTTGGACCTAAAAAACCATAGATGCTTCCTTCTTCCACCTGCAGGTTGATATTGCGGAGGATGGGTTGGCCGGAGGAAAAAGCATAGTGGAGGTTTTCGGTTTCAATACAAAAATTTTTCATGGCTATACGCAATGTGTTCATTGCATGTCAAAACTAAGCAGGGCATGAAAGTAAAAATGGTTGTTTATGCTACTGGGTGGAGTTTGCCTGCAAACGGGCATATTTGTTCTGCAAAACGGTGGGGCTATTCTTCAAAATACACCCGCTTTACCCGTTGGGAGATGCCGGTGAGTATTTCATAAGCGATGGTGCCGCTCCATTTGGCCATTTGTACTACGGGCAGTTGTTCGCCAAATACGATCACTTCGTCGCCTTCCTGCACATCGAGGCCGGTTACGTCAAGCATGGTCATGTCCATACATACATTGCCGGTTACAGGCGCCAGTAGGTTATTCACCCACATGCTGCCTTTACCGTTGCTGAGGTTCCTGGGGTAGCCGTCGGCGTAACCAATACGTACGGTGGCGATGAGGGAGTCATGCTGCGCCACGCTGCTGCGGTTGTAGCCAACGCTTTCACCTGCTGCTACTTTTTTTATTTGTGCGATGGTGGTTTTTAACGTGCTCACATTTTTTAACTGCTGCTGCATGTGTTCGTTTCCATCCACACCGTACAGGCCGATACCGAGGCGTACCATATCAAACTGCAAGTCCTTGTGCCGGTGAATGGCAGAAGTATTGGCGATATGTTTGATAAAAGGATAGGCGATGCATTGCTCCAGCAATTCACATGCATGTGTAAACGCTTTTGCCTGCTGGCTGGTAAATGCATCATGAGCCGGGCTGTCGCTGGCTGCCAGGTGAGAGAACACAGATTGTATTTTAAAAGCAGCGGACGCAGTCAATTTTTTGCAGAGTGCTGTTATGTCTGTTGATTCAAAACCAAGCCGGTGCATGCCCGTATCTAATTTGATATGCACGGGATAATTGCTGATGCCGCTTTGCAGCAAGTATTCTTCAAAGGCATTGAGTATGCCGAATGAATACAATTCCGGTTCCAGGTTATGCTGCACCAGCATATCAAAAGTGGCTTCTTCCGCATTCATCACCATGATGGGCAGGGAGATGCCGGCCCTGCGGAGTTCCACGCCTTCATCTGCATAGGCCACGGCGAGGTAATCTATTTTATGAAACTGCAGCAGGTTGGCAATTTCAAAACTGCCGCTGCCATAGCTGAATGCTTTTACCATCGCCATCAGTTTTACACCGGGCTGCAGTAGTTGCTGGTAGGCCTTGAGGTTATGAGTGATGGCATTGAGATTTATTTCCAATACCGTCTGGTGTGTTTTTTCTTCCAGCAGGTGACCTATTTCTTCAAACTCAAATATCCTGGCACCCTTCAGTAAAATGGTTTCGTTGTGAAAATGCAGGGCAGGAAAATGCTTTACAAATTCATCGGTGCTTTTGAAAAATATTTTATCAGCAATACCCGAAAAAGCATCCTGCCATTTGGATATTTCTGTACCGATGCCAATGAGGCGGTTGATATTTTTTTGTTGCAAAATGCCGGCGATATCCTTGTATAAAGCTTCACTGCTTTTGCCGCTTTGTAAAATATCACTGATGATGACAGTGCGTTTGCTATGCTGTTGCTGCTGTTGTAAAAAATCCAGCGCAATCGACAATGAAGTGATGTCGGCACTATAACTATCGTTGATAACAGAGCAGTTGTTGATGCCTTGTTTTAGTTCCAGCCGCATTTCAACCGGCTTTAGCTGCAGCATACGTTCTGAAATGATTTCGTCATTTATTTGCAAATGCAGCAGCATACACCAGCAGGTGATGGCATTCTTGATAGCAGCATCATTGGTGAATGGAATGGAGATGCTTAATTTTCTTTGCTGGTAGTCAGCTTTTATAACGGTATTGTAAGGCTGCACCTGTATAGAACTGATGTGCAATGTTGCCTCTTCACTGTTGCCCCAGGTGAATAAAGTATTGTTGTTGCCTGCATGGAGTTGCAGCAAGGCTTCATCCACCAATACATCATCTTTGCAATAGATCACCAGTGAGGTGTTGACAAAGAGCAATGCTTTTTCTGCTGCCTTTTGCCGTACGTTTTCAAAACCCTCGCTGTGTGCTTCGCCGATATTGGTAAAGATGCCAATGCTGGGTGCGATAATGGTCTCCAGTCTTTTCATTTCACCCGGCATCGAGATGCCGGCTTCAAAAATACCGAGTGTATGCTGCTGGTTGATCTGCCACACACTTAGCGGCACACCAATTTGGGAGTTATAACTCTTGGGACTTCTTACAATAGTATAATCTTGATGCAGCAACTGGTACAGCCATTCTTTGATGATCGTTTTTCCATTGCTGCCGGTGATGCCAATAACGGGCAAACTAAATTGCTGCCTGTGTTCTGCAGCCAGTTGCTGCAATGCTGTTAGTACATTTGCAACTTGTAAAAAATTAGCCCCGGTATATTTTTTTATAATGTCGGATGTAGTACTGCCATCCACTACAAAATTTCTTACGCCCTTGCTGTACAGTTCTTCCACAAAAGAACCACCGGAACGTCTTGGTCCGCCGAGGGCGAAGAATAAAGAGGTTGAAGGAAACAATAGTTTACGGCTGTCGAGCAGCAGGTGTTCGATGGGGGCATCATCCTGCTGCTGCAGAACGGTTGCATGGATGATGGATGCTATTTGGGAGATGGAGTACATAGTGGTTTTACAGATTCGTAAGCATTTTTAAGAATCCGTCAATATCTATGGTTTTAATAACTGGAAAGCTTATTTGTTTGAGAATATTAAAATGCCTGTCATTTGTAACTAATAAGTCTGCATTTGAAGAAAAAGCCGCATCGGAAAATTTATTGTCATCAGGATCTGCTTTTACCAGGAAAAGTGTGAAGAATACCTCGGTCTTTATTACTGAGTTGCTTTGCAGAAGAGCTTCAAGCGTAGCGTTTGCAGCTTCTTTGCCAAATTTTTCTGCTATTTTTTCTTCATATTCCAGCAGTATATCATTTGTAACAATGATAATGTATTTGTTTAGAAATAGATCTGAAAGAATGCGATGATAGGGGGATAAGGAAAACAGGCTTGCTATTATGATGTTAGTGTCTAAAACTGCTCTTATCATAATTAATCCTCATTAAGCCAGCTTTGTATAGTATCTTCGTTATAACCTTTCTCTTTTGCAACCGCATCAGCTTTTGCAACTGCTTTTTCAAAAAAATACTTTGCCAGCAATTCTTTTACTTCAACCAAAGTTTCATCAGAAACACCTGTAGAGTACAGCCTCAGCAATTCCTCCTGCATATTGGATAACGGCCTTGTGGAAGACTTGATCATCGGTTTAATTTTTCATCTGTAAGGTACATTTTTCTATCTTTTACTCAAAATTATCCTCTTCTTTAATTACCTCACCCTTCTTCATAAACACAGAATAAAAAATAGACCCGCTGATACAAAGTACGATCACGCCCAATGAAATAATTACCTGTGTGTTCTTCGACATCCATTGACTGATCCAGTGTTCGGCCAGCATCTTTACACCAATAAACATCAGTACAATGGCAATGCCTTGTTGCAGGTAATCAAATTTTGCCACGGCACCTTTTAGTAAAAAGAACAGGCTTCTTAAACCGAGCACAGCAAAAATATTTGACGTGTAAATTACCAGTGTGTCTCTTGTAATACCCATTACTGCCGGGATAGAATCCAGCGCAAATACAAGGTCGATGCCAGCAAGCAATAAGATAACAATGGTAATAGTGGTATAGAATTTTTTTCCTTCATGATCCACCCGGTATTTTCCATCGCCGTCATGCGCCACTACGGGCAGGTATTTGGTAAGGAACTTATACAACTTCGATTCATGCGGACGGAATTCATCGTCTTCCCCGGCGGTAAACATTTTGTACCCGGTGAATAAGAGGAATACGCCGAAGATGTACAGTATCCAGCTAAACTTTGCCACCAGTGCCACACCCAATGTAATAAACAATACCCGAAATACAACGGCCATCAATATCCCAATCAGCAGTACCCGGCCATAATGTTTTTGTTGAATGCCAAAAGCAGTAAAAATGAGGATGAACACAAAGATGTTGTCAATACTAAGGCTCCACTCCATCAGGTAGGCACTTAAATATTCCAATGCCAGGTCACGGCCCTTCTCCACCCACATAAAAACAAAGAAACCCAATGCCAGCGACACCCAAAAAAAGGTTTGGTACAGCGCTGTTTTAATGCTGATCACCTTGTTTTTTTTACTCAGCAGGCCAAGGTCAAAAACCAACGCCAGTACCACAACGGCGCCAAAAACGATATAACTGATCTGTGTAGTGTCCATGAAAAATAATAATTGTAGTTACTTTTTGTAACGGTTGCTGCATATAAATATTCCTATGCAGTAGTGTATTTTCTTTTGCGTCTCCATTGATAGATGATTGCAAACAAGCAAACTAACAAAATGGGGGCCACGATATTGATGATCTGCCAGGTGAGCTTTTGTTCCTCCACTTTGGCAGGATCCAGCAGGCGGAGTGTATAGTCCTTGCCTTTTGCTTCCATCAGGCCGGACCGGTCAATTAAATAGTCCATGCTGTTTTGCAAAAAGTCGCGGTTGGCAAACGGAAATTCTTTTTGTGTGCCGTAAGCAAACTGGTTCATACCCATCGGTATTGGCTGGTTGTTGGCAACGCCGTTTAAAACCAAATCTCCATCTGCCACCAGGATGATCTTGGATGATTTAGAAGCTGCGGGCACAAATAATCCTCCACCCATTGCAATACTGTCTTTCATTGCTTGCGACAGCCTGTTTTGATACAGCGATTGAAACTTACCTTCTAGTAATACAGCTACCGGAACGTCGTGTTTTTTAAACTTTTCGTTCTCCGGCGCATTCACATTTTCCCGGCCGCTGATCAATGCGGGCGTTGCAATGGTCCTGGAGTTGGGAGAGGAGCTGAGGAGGATCGTTTTTTTAATGCCCTCTGCTTCGATGGTGTCTATTGAATTCACAAATTTACCCGCTACCAGTCCGAGGTTTTTATTTACGGGGTGATTGGATTTGGTTTGAAACAGGGGAAAATAATTCCATTGCAACCATTCATATTGCCCGTTGCCGTTTACATCGAATGGGAGCAGGTCGCATTGCAGATCCATCAGCAGGTCGCTGTTGATCCTGGCACCGTATTTAAACAGCAGGTCATTCAGTTCAAGCCCACGGTCGTAGGCGATCACTTCATTTTTTTGTTGCAGGCTGTCCATCTCTGCTTCCAGCTTGTCGATGAATAGCAGCAATTTGCCTCCGTTCATTAAATACTGATCGATCTTTAGTTTTTCAATATCGTTGAAAGGCCGGGTAGGCTTTACGATCATCAACAGGTCAAAAGTATCGGGGATAACTGGCTGTGCGTTGATGTTAAGTGTAAACAGGTTGTAGTCTTTTCTTAAAACATTCTGCACCAGGTCATAGGTGCTGTAGCCAACAGGTTCACCATTGCCGGTAGAGTAGGCCACTAATGGTTTTGTTTCATACGATAATTTATCAATCGCATCTGCAAATTTAAATTCCATCTGTGCTTCAGCACTATTGAGTTCTTTGGGCGAAACAAAAATTTTATTGCCGGAATACAGGTTTACGGGGATCACTTTTCCCTTGTAATGTACCAGGGCAGCTGGGTATACCATTTGCTGCTGTTCACCAGCTTTTAATTGTACTTTTAAATTGATGGGTTCGATGCCCATGGCGATAGCGGTATCTGCAAAAGTGGTATTGACGTCATCCAGTTCATCATCGGGCAATACAAACCGGTAAGTAATTTTATTGCCTGCCACTTCTTTAAATTCCTGCAGGGTTTCTTCTGCTGAATTGGCCAGTCTTTTAAAAGCGCTGGGGAAATCCCCTTTTAAAAGAATGTCGATCTTTATTTCGCCTTCAATTTTTTTCAGCATTTTCTTGGTAGGTGCCGACAGGGTAAATCTTTTTTCACCAGTGAGGTCAATACGCTGGTGCCACAGGGATGCCAGCAGGTTGATACCGGCCAGCAACAATATGACTGCTGCGATGAGGATGCCTTTGCCGTAAACCTTTTTTGGGGAGCTCATTAATTGCGCTGTAATTTTTTTTCGGTGATGAACAGGAAAAGAAAGATGATGCTGATAAAATAAATGATATCCCTTGTGTCGAGTACACCCCGGCTGATGCTGCTGTAGTGAAAATCGATACCCAGCATTTCAATAAAATAATCGGGGCCGCCTTGTAGCACCGGCAGTTTGCTGATGGCGTTAAAACCAAAGTACAGTACCACGCAAACAAAAGTGCTTAACAGAAAAGCCACCACAGCATTGCCGGTAAAACTACTGCAGCATAAACTGATGGCCGCAAAAACGGCTGCCAGTAAAAATAAGCCGGTATAACTGCCGGTGATGCCGCCGCCATCGATACTGCCGGCGGCGCTTAAACTCTTAATGGTGAATACATATATAAATGTTGGTACGATCACAAACAACAGTACCAGCAAGATCGATAAATATTTACCCAGAACGATCTGGCGGCAGGAGAGGGGTTTGGTTCTTAAGATCTCGAGCGTACCGCTTTTGATTTCTTCTGACAGCGACCGCATGGTGATGGCAGGCACCAAAAAGATCAATATCCAGGGGGCCAGTTCAAAAAACCGGTCCAATGTGGCATAGCCAAAGTCAAACAGGTTGCTGTCTTTTAATACAAATAAAAAAAGCCCGTTTACCAGCAGGAACAGTATGATGGCGATATACCCGGTAAGGTTGCTGAAAAACTGGTGCAGCTCTTTTTTACAAATGCTCAGCATGGTTTTTAAAAATTGCTGCAATTTACTATTTAGGGGATTATAAAAAATTTATTCCTGTTGGAGAGGGCGTTGCCAAGGAGGCACGGAAGAAGAAATGGGATTTCGGAGGGCGCAGGGGAATACGGAAGAAGAAATTGCCACGGAGGCACGGAAGAAGACATGGGATCTTTTGGACTTTTTATAGAATT
>ERZ795056.4333-NODE-4333-length-14740-cov-10.051685_pt1 | contig 14740 bp, 8 predicted proteins | sample MGYA00375140_ERZ795056 | MGnify/ENA primary metagenome ERZ795056 (study PRJEB30185, sample SAMN05720227) | activated sludge metagenome | isolation source: Anaerobic digester | place: USA | collected 2015-03-09 ...
AGTTCCCTTCAGAAGTCGATTCAAAAACCTAACTCCTCTTCAACCAGCCCGTCACACTCAACCGCGGTTTGTGAGTCAGCAACACTTCGTGACTCAGTTCATCGCTCTTGAAAAAGACTGTTTTCCCAAGGACGGGGCTGATGGCCAGATCGTTACCATCCTGTTCCACCGAAAGCTCTCCCCCATCGCCCTGCTGCCAGTTGTCGTTGAGGTAGCTGATCATGGAAAACCGTCGGTCGGAATTATTCTCAAACTGATCCAGATGCCGTTTGTAAAAACTGCCCGGCCCATAGTGTGCATAATGAAACTCATACGAGGTAATTCCGGTGTAGCAGGTCTGGTTCAGGTACCGTACGAAATCATCCATCCGGTCTAAAAACCCATCCTGAATCTCACTTTTGTTTTGCCTGTCAAGCCAGTAAATCTGATCGCCCCGCACTGCTTCATCTTTCTGGAAACGACTTTCATTTCCGATGCCGGCGGCTTTCAGACGGGACTGTTCTTTCATATCCAGCAAATCGCCCCGAAGAGAAAGGGCGAGTTCGTCAGTGAGAAAGTGGTTGGAAATACCAATCCGATCCAGAATGAATCCCGAAATGAGGGCTTCAAAGTCATTTTCCATAGGCGTACATGCCTGAGAAAACAGACGCAGGAAAGGTACCTTCATTTTTCCTGTCATCGGATAAAAGAATGAAATTCACAGAAATAGTGAAAAATTGAGTGAATTCCCCTTTTTTCGGATCTGAAATTATCACCACAACCAGGAAACAAACCATGGCAATCTCTCCATCTCCTCTTGTCGACATTTACATTTCAAACTTCCCGGAGCACACTCAAAATTTACTGCAATTGCTCCGCGAAACAATTATGGCCGAGGCCCCGGATTCGGAAGAGGTGATCAGTTACCAGATGCCCGCCTACAAATGGAAAGGTATGCTGGTGTATTTTGCGGGATACGAAAAGCACATTGGCTTCTATCCGACCGGCAACGGAATCGAGGCATTCCAGCACGAATTTACGGGTTTCAAGTGGTCGAAAGGGGCCGTCCAGTTTCCGTTGGACCGGGAACTTCCGTTGGATCTCGTCAGACGAATGGTCCGGTACCGGCTGGAACAAAACGCTGCAAAAGTCAAATCCGGAAAAAAATCATGATCGAACAACCAATTCAATGAAACTGCTTCTTTCCGTAATTTTCAGTATTTGGCTGATCAGTCAGGCAATAGGACAGCGAAGTTTTTCGTCCATTCAGATCGACTCGGTTCTTACCGCCTGTGAATATCCATTCAATGGAGTTGCGATGATCAGCCGGAAGGGAAAGTTGTTGTATCACAAAGCCAACGGGTATGCCGAATTTGAAAAACAAACCAAAATTCAGGAGAGTGATGCCTTTGTGGTTGGATCGGTGAGCAAGCAGTTTACGGCGGTATTGGTTTTGAGAGAAGTGGATGCAGGAAGGCTCAATCCGGATCTTCCAATCCGCCGGTACCTTCCGGAATTAACGCAGAAATGGGCTGATTCGGTGACGGTTAAACATCTTCTGACCCATACACATGGAATCACTTCCCTTGAGAAACCTGCCGGGTTTTCAGCGGGGAGCAGATTCCAGTATTCGCAGCTTGGATTTGATTTGCTGGCCCGGATTGTGGAAAAGACATCCGCAAAATCGTTTCAGATATTGTCTTCGGACCTGTTTTCGATTTGTGGCATGCCCCATAGCCAACATCCTGATCTGCCTCATTCCTCATTATTAAGAGGCTTTTGCTGGCAAAAAAACGGACGACTCGAAGCCGATACCAACAGCCTTGAAAATTACCCGGCAGCGGGTTCATTTATCTCCACTGCCAAAGATCTGGTCAGTTGGAATGAATGCCTGCATAGCGGAAAGTTGCTTAAAAAAGCGAGTTATGACTCGATGGTCAGCCCGGCGAAAAATGCTGTCCGTGACCACCCGGTTTTTGCCAAAACGCTGTATGGCTATGGAATTACTGTTGGGAAAATGGGACCATATCTTGTTTATGGACAAACCGGTTTTGCGCCTGGTTTTGTTTCGATGAATTACTATTTCCCTAAGTCCGGAACCAGTGTTGTGCTGCTGGAAAATGTGGTCACAGATCCGGAAAATTTAAAAAATGCCTTTGCGCACCACACATTACTTTTACAATTCCTCACGGGTCTGAAAGAATAATCCAACCAGGAATACCATCCTTCTCCACTTAACAAATCAATTAAAGTAATAACGATGAAACGAGTAACCGGAATCGGGGGAATCTTCTTCAAATGCCAGGACCCCGAAAAAATGAAAGACTGGTACAAAACACACCTTGGTCTGGCTACAGACGCCTACGGAACCACATTTGAATGGAGAGAAAGCGATGATCCAAACAAAAAAGGCCATACCCAATGGAGCCCTTTTTCGCAGACCACCAAATACTTCGAACCTTCACAAAGAGAGTTCATGATCAATTACCGGGTCGAAAATCTGACCGAACTGGTGGAATTGCTCAAAGCAGAAGGGGTCACCATCTGTGATGAAATTGCGTCATACGACTACGGGAAATTCGTTCACATTCTCGATGCCGAAGGCAACAAAATCGAGCTTTGGGAGCCCGTCACCGAAGAGTTCGAAAAAGTGGTAGACGGATCCACCAAATAAGGCTAGAATCTTCTCAACCGGTGAACCACCTGGTATCGCTGGTTGAGAATTTTCACTGAATAAACTCCGCCCGGAAGGATGGCAACCTTATCATTCAGGGCAGATTCAACCTGCGTGAGAGTCCCGGATTCTGACAGCAAAATACGGCCATCCATTCCAAACAATTGAATATCAAACTCTTCATTTACATCCAAAAGCTGATTGGGCTGAAGCGTGATTTTGCCAGCTCCCGGGTTCGGATACACCTGAATCGCCAGATCATTCCCACAACCACAATCAAGGTGAATCATGCGAAGAACTTCTTCTTTTCCACTCTCATCCACCTGCACCAGCTGGTAGTAATAACTTTGGTTGAACCGATTGTCGGTGAGCTCGTAGTTTTTCAGAGATGACGAAGAACCACTTGCCGTAAAAAACCCGATTTCATGAAATGACTTCCCGTCTGCAGAACGCAGAATCCGGTAACCTGAATTCTCTGTTTCGGAAGCAGTGGACCATGACAGAATTGATTTTCCCGGAAAGGCTTTCCCAGTAAATGAGAGCAGCGAAACAGGAAGTGGATCCACGTTTTCAGCGACGGTCCAGTCCGAAAAATCATCCAAAGCAACTGCAGTCACCGAGTTGGTTCCGGCAGAAGGTGTAGCAGCCATTACTCCCCAGGTTGTTCCAAAATCATCGGATTTAAACTGACGGAACATCGATTCGTCCAGACCATTGATTTCATCATCAAAATAGGATGTTTTCAGCGTGGCGCTCAGTCCACTGTTTACAGTAGGAGTAATACGGAACCATCGTTTGATGGCAAGAAAGCCCATTCCCGGAACATCTGAGCCATTATAACGGGTCACAACGGTAGAACCGGGAGAAGCTCCATCTGCATCAATTTCGATTCCCAGACCACCGAATGTGTGATTCGTCAGTGCCAACGTTCGGGTCGTTTCCACCTGTCCTACTGCATGCGCCAGCTCGAGCTCAGTGATGTTGGAAGAACTTCCCATCACGATTTTATTGCTCCCGGTTGTTAGCATTCCGGTGCCTGAAAAGACGATATTGCCTGTCACGGTTACATTTTGCGATAAGGAAACATAGTTGCCTCCCCGTTCTACCATCAATCCGGCGATCGAAGAAGGCAAACCGTTTCCGGATACCATTCCCAACTGATTTCCCGTGAGACCATAAATTCCTCCTGTTGAGAAATTGCGGTTGGCTGTGCGGATCTGGCCACATGAGCCTCCGGCTCCGCAGGAGGTTGCTGTTATACCGTTCACTTCTGCATATTTCAGAGTGGATCCGGAAATGGTGTTGAATGTTCCGGTTCCAGAGACGATGTCGTCATAATCCAGCTGGAAGACCGCCGGAGAATTCACGTTCATGGTTCCCTTCACTGCAAAAGATGCCTGAGCATTGATATTGGCTGTGGTGGTGTTGGCTGTATTTGCGTTCAGTTCGACATTGAAATACGACACGTTTTGTGAAGAAACTCCATACGTTCCTCTCAAAAGCTGACTGGTTCCGACAGAACTGGTACCATACAATTCTACAGTCCCGCCGGTTAGGTTATAAGGGGTGGAAATTCCTTCGATTTCAGGAAAGGTGGTTCCACTTGATTTGGCAATTCTCAACAAACCTCCGGTCATGGTCAGACCAGCATTTCCGGTCATGCCATTGGTGCTGAGATCCAGGGTTCCGAGGCTGATGTTCACATTGTTGTTGACTACAATTGCACTGGTCACCGTTTTTGTTCCAATTGCAGACACTGCGAGGTTGTAGAAAGAAGTTGGCGCCCCTGATAAAATCTGGGAACCGTTTCCATTGAGTTCGATGGTTCCCCCTGTGAGGCTATATGTGGCGTATCCGCTCAGTTGAGGAAGGATCATTCCTGTCTCAGCCAGTTGATAGACTCCGTCTGTCATCACCAGTCGGCCGCTTCCGGTGAAATCGGCAGTCTGTATTCCGACAACGGTTCCAGTCTGAATTTCAAGCCGGCCACCATTTACAGGATCCACTAAAGTGCCGTTTGAAATCCCGACATTGTTGGATACCGATAGCTTTTTGGCATTATTGATCAACTTCACAATCACCACTTTCCCGGTACCTCCGCTGGTCAGTCCATCTCCGGTTACCTGATCGTCTTTGCCAGTATACCAGAAAGTCGAAGTCTGATTAAAATCTTTGTTGGAAACACTCAGCTGAACATTTCCTGCAATGGCTGTATTCTTTACAAGTCCCTGTAAAGAAGTGATGTACAGCGTACTTCCTTGTGCAGAAGAAAAAGTATTCACTCCGGAAGGGGATGCCGGCTGGGTCACCAGTAAGGGCGTGTTGTCTGGTTTCCAGTTAAAATCCAGTGAACCTCCTGACAAAACCGTCAGGCTTGAATTCTGGTTCAAAACCAGATTATTATTGGCCAGTTGCACTTTGGCTCCACTGTTGATCACAAACGGAATTCCTTTGTACGACGTTGGAGAAGGACAAATCGTGGTTCCTGCATCCACAAGTTGGGTATTGGTACCGGTAAAATTAAACTGGACATCACCCAGAAATCCTGCATTCACCAGGGTTGCGTTTGGTCCGGTGGTGAGATTTCCTTCCAGATTCACTTTCGATTTAATGAATCCAAGTGTTGTGGTATAGCTGTTTTGGTTGAGAGAAAAATTGGTTGTGGCCCCAGAATTCGATCCGCTCAGATCAATATTGCCTTTCACCGTAAGTGTAATCACACCTGCCGCTCCATTGCTGGCAGCCACACTGAAATCACCTGCGCAATCCATCACCAGATTTCCTTTTACTGTAAGGTTTAACGTGGAAGAACCCGTCGCCATAAGGACAGCACGTGATGAACCGATACCTCCGCTCAGGATCAGGTTTCCTCCGATCTCTACGGTGGATGTCGTGTTCTGACTCAACTTGAAATTGGCATTCCCTCTCGCAGAAACGAATTCAACGTTGTTGTGTACCAGGTTGTAGGTTCCGGTACCCAGGATTCCGTCCCAGTTTGGTGCTGGTGTGGTCCCGGCAATTGAACTGGCAAAGTCAATGTATACATTCCCGAAAAAAGCCTGATAACCTCCTGGCCCGGTGCTCGCTGTATTATCTGCAGCGGAAGCCAATGGAACATTAGGATCCCAGTCATACACTATGAGATTGGAATTTGGTGCGAAATTCTCCACCCCTTTCCAGATGGAACTCGCCAGACTCGCAAACTGGAAATCCAGCACAATATCGGCTCCGTCTTCTGCAATAAACGGTTTGCCGGAAGCGACGACGAAGTTCTTCCCTGTGTACAAATCCCCGTTGGTGTACACTTTCAGGTAGTTGTTAATCGTAAATGTCCCGGTTCCCGAAACACTGAACGATCCGCCGCTGAGAATGTGCAGGTCGTTGATGGATGTCGAACCATTTCCCAGAATGACGGTTCCCTGAATGTAGGCGATCTGGGATGTACCTGGCGTACCATTCGCACCCAGCGCTCCCCAGCCGCCTGCTCCTGGGACTTGTCCTGTACAACCCGCCACATTATTGCAGCGGCACCAGGTTCCGGCTGCTGTATAAGAACCACCAAAAACAGAAGACAAAAAGGCTCCGTTCACAGCACCGAAATCGACAATATTAAATGTTCCGGAAACCGCCACATTACTGTTGGCCAGACTGGCACCAGTGTTGATGGCCGTCAGAGTTTCGCTGGTCTTGGCTGCGGAATACACAACATCTGAAATGGTTTTGGCTCCATTTACCAAAGAATACGGACTACCAGATGAATAATTTGATCCGGAGGAAGTAGTCAGGGTAAATGGATTTCCCGCATCCTGATCCAGTTGCGCATTGCCATCCACCGCTGAAACCGTAAACCCTGTCAATGCCTGGTTAACAGAACCATTGCCAGGCTGTGTTGTAAAACTCAGTCTGTCGGCCACTACTTCAATCTGATTCACGGTTCCTGCAACATTGGAAACCTGATTGGCAAAAGCACCAAAGAGAGAAGAAGCACTGGCCCCGGCTGCTGCGGTGTTGGCACTTGTGATGGTGTACACCAGTTGAAAATTATCGGTTACCGGAGTTTTAAATGTGATGCGGAGAGTCAGGTCTTTTCCGAAACCATCCAGAGCCGTTACATCTGAACCAACAGACGACAATGAGGAAAAAATCAGATCATTTCCGGAAACCACCCCGTATGCCAGTCTGGAAGACTGGGTTACTCCACCAAACAAAGCAGCCGACTGAATCGAGGAAGCATCATTCACCTGAATGGTGATGGCATCCAGAACTGTGTTAAGCACATCGGTATCTGAAAATCCGGAGCCACCGTCGCGGATGGTGAATTTCATCACACCTACACTCACTCCGGTGGAAGATGCGAGAGGGTTCAGATAATTGGCATACAAAATATCAGAAGTTCCATACCCTGAAGTTGCCAGAATATCCGATGAAGCCGATGGCTGAATCGGAGTGGTTGCATTGGCCAAAGGAACAGTAACTGCTGTCCTGTAATTGTAGGTTTCCGGATTGGTTCCATCCCAGTTGTATGGTATCAGTATATAATAATAGTCTGTGCTGGCAGTAAGACCTGTATTGGAAAAACTTGTGGTAGCATTGCTGGTCACATTTCCGATCAGGATTGCATCGCCATACGTAGAATTGACATTATAACTGTTTGCATCCGATGGAAGAAATGTGGGTGCAGCTCCCGTCCTTCTGAAAATCAAATATCCATCCGCATTGGAACCCGATGCAGAGAAGGCAAGATTGATCTGATTGTAGGCAAGGGCAGTCGCTGAAAAAACAGCGGAATGAGCGGCCGGCTCAGTTGCCAATGTATAAAATGTCGTACTGGCAGGACTCGTGAGCTGGTAACAATTGCCTGTATTATTGTAATTGTAGGTTGTCGCCCGGTATTGTGTTTCAGGTGCCAGACCCGTAATTCCGGAAACTGAACTTCCTGCACCCTGGAACACAACACGGTTATTGGCATCAATCTGGGCGGCCAGAGTAAAACTGGTATTAGCGGTGTAGGCCGTTCCACTGGCAGGAAGAGTATTTCCATCTGCGTTCCGGCGGATTACCACCATACTTCCATCCCCGGCAGAACCTGTCCAGGCAACATCAGCACCACCTGAATTGATGGACGAAATGGTTACAGAAGTTGTCGTGGCTGGTGCCGAACAGGATGATCCGCATGTGACGACCACATTGTCCAATCTCCAGGGAGATGTGGTGGCAGATGATTTTTCAAACCGGATGTAAACCGCACTGAATCCGGTGTACGCTGATAAATCCACTGAACAGGCAGTGGTTCCATTGGCTGTGGTGTTGCTGTGATCGTAAGTTGCTTCTGTGGTGAACCCGGATGACTGACTTGTTGTGGAAACTTTTACCCACAATGTTTTACCGGCCGGATTTGAAGTTCGGGCCAGATCAAAAGTGAGCAAAGCTGGATTGGAAAGGACGACTGTTGTCAGGTCACCAACAGCAGCATTGAAGCTGGCGGTGCCTGCCAGTTCGGTCCAGCTCACTCCGTTGTTCAACCAACCAGCTGGCGTGGCACCAGAACTGAATATTTCCGACAAACAAGGACCAGTGAGCGTTGCACAGGAAGTCTGACCAATAACCGAAACATTATAATCAATCGCAGCGCCGCTGTTGGTGTAGGGTACAATCGTAAAATAATAGGTCAGTCCGGAAGAAAGTCCGGTCGCTGTAAATGTCTGAATTCCCTGTGCTACATTCTGCGAATTGCTTCCGTTCGCAACCGGAGTGCCGTCTGTAGGAGTTGAGATTGAACCATAACCAATCGAACTCCACTGTATCAGATAACCATCCGGAATTGTTCCTGTGGAGGCATCTGTCCATGTAAGCGGGATCGTGGCTGATGTCGTAGTCCCGCATGAAAATGAAGCAGCACCATTGGTCGGTTCTGGTTTGGGTGTGGAAAAACTTCCCTGACTGGAATACACAGTTCCGACTGAATTAGTGGCAAAGGACTTAAAGTAATAGGTTGTTCCGCCTGATAATCCCGAAATATTCTCAGTGAATGATCCCGTTCCAAAGGTTCCTGTTGATGAAACTTTGGTTCCGGCTCCGTCTGCAAATCCGTTGGTGAGACTGTAATAAACGCCTCTTTCCGTAATGGATATTCCTCCGGTGGATGTTGCATTTCCACCCAGAACGGCTGAATTCGCCAGCACCGATGAAATAGTTGGTGTTGTAACCAATACCGGAATACTGAGAATGGTTCTAATGTTCCCTGCTGAGACAGGATCGCTTCCCGTGGTGGTTCCGGATGTAAAGCCAAACCCAGAAAATGCTGTAGCGGCAAGATTCAGGTTGTTCCCGCCGGTTGCTCCCGTTGCCAGATCGGCGGTCACAAACACATAACCGGTCGAACCGGAACTGATCAGTTGCGAAACAAAGGAAGGAAACACATGAGTGCCGGTTCCAAGAGAAGTAGATTTGGTCGATAATATGGCGTCTCCCGCATCCAGCATGCCATCTGTCGAATACCGGACTTTCAGATTCAGCAGGTCGGCAGCCGAATAGGTTCCGGCTGTGGTAACAGTGAAGGCATTGAATGTGGCATTCGCCAGGGTGACGGCAAGGTCAAACTGACCAAGCACAACATTGGTAGCACCTGCATTGTGCGAACTTGCTGCGGGAGAACTCCCGGAAATGGCAATGCTGGCAACCGGACCACCTCCAGATCCTGTCGTTGGATTTTCAGTTCCGGAATGATTCGAAGTGAACGTTCCAACTGTAAAGGCCCGTTCCGTCCGAACACGATAAAAGTACGGCGTGGATGCATTAAGTCCCGAAACCAGTGTGGAGGTACCTGACACAGCCAGATTATTGTAACCACTCACAAATGAAGAAAAATCACTGGCGGTGGAAACATCCAGACGATAGCCGGTTGCACCCGAAACGGAAGACCAGTTGGCGGTAAAATCGTTGGCATTGATGCTGGTGGCGGCCGAAACGGTCGGAACAGCCGGAATGGGATCAATCAGAAAATTGTCCAGATCGATACTTCCTACCCCGGCAGAAAAAGCAAATTTGAAATCGGTAAGAGTCTGTGAGGGAGTTGTTGCCGCACCGTCATTGATTTCGCGGGTGGTTCCGATCCAGATATCATAGGCATCTATGGCTACCGATTCAAATGTACCATCCGGTGCTTTGTAGGTAAGTGCAGTTCCGCTGTTGTTGATTACCCAAAGAACCGTTTGCGTACCGGAATAAACTGCCGAATTGGTTCCGGCAGATAAGTTCCGGATGGAAAACTGACCAGCGGTTGCCGTCCAGTTGATCCCGATTCTGGAATGGGTAGACGCATTGGCCTCAGCAGAATTGGCGGTACCAAATCCGGAGCCAATCTGGAAAGTTGCGGCTGATGTCTGCGCTGCTGCATTCCCTGACACTGTCAGATCAAACCGCATCATCATCGAGGAAGGGACCGGAGCAAAATCAGTCGTACGCGACATGGCTCCAGCATTGGCTGAACGTGCAAATCGCAATTTATTTCCGCCCGTTGTGTTGATTGACAATACTGTCCCTGAACCTGAAGTGGAAATGGCATTCCATTGCCCTGCCGATGGTGTTGCCGAAACATAGTCTGAAACGACTGTGCTGGAGGAAAAAGTTTGTTCAAGTAGCTGTGAGAAGCCTGTGTGAGCGATGCTGATACAGGCCAGAATTAGTATGCGCTGGACGATTTTTTTCATGCAATCCGGAAAAGTTGAACTCATCTTCAATTCGCTCAGAAACCTTACTTTCCGTTTTACCCGGGTTTCCCTTTTCAAGAAAACTCAACTACTGAACCCAATCTACTGAATAACAGGAGTCAGTACAAGATAAGACTTAAAAAGACAGTTGTTTCAAAGATGATTGAACGATGATTCTGCAAAACAATGCAACTTAATATTACTTGCCGATTAATTCGCATTCGTCCGCCAAAAAAGAAGTTAATGGCGACGAAACGGAGATCCTTCGACACAGAACAGAATCTCTTGCATAGGAACATCGGATCGGATCAACGTTTTTCCACCCGTAAACCATTGTTTTCTTTCAGGAGAAGGCGTCAGTATTTTTGAAATCACCCTCTTTTGCACCTGAAAATTTACTGATTCCATGAAACGATTTCTTCTGTTTTCGCTGTTTCTGATCATCGCCGTTTCCTGCTCCAAATACCAGGTCGGACACGCCCTGTTGGGAATGCCTTCAACCCGGGTTAAGACAATTACTTTTGAGACGAATCCTTCCATTCCAGAACTCACATTTGTGTATCCGGAGCTCAAAACAGACCCATATCTGGCTGAACTTCGTGAAACCCACCAACTGGAAAAGGTGGTGGCTGAAGACAAAACCGACCTGGAAAAAGCGCTGTCCATTCTCAACTGGACTCACCAGCAATGGGAACACAATGGAAGCAACGAACCATCCAAACCCGACGCCCTTACCATTCTGAACGAAACAAAACAGGGTAAAAAATTCCGGTGTGTCGAATATGGTCTTGTTTTAACGGATGCCCTTCAGGCCATTGGGCTTCATGCCCGTATGCTGGGCTTAAAAACCCGGGATGTGGAAACCTGCAAAGCAGCTGCCGGTCATGTACTGGCCGAAGTCTGGCTGAAAGAATTCAACAAATGGTCGATTCTGGACGGGCAATTCAATATTTTGCCTGTTCTGGAAGGAAAGCCACTGAATGCGGTTGAGTTTCAATCGGCGATTGTTCAATCCAAACCCGTTCAATTCATGAGAAAATCCGGGATTGTTCCAAAAGAAAACCGCAGAGCCTACTTTCATTTCATTTCACACTATCTGTTTTATTTCGATGTAAGTCTGGATGAACGCCGGCTGGTGGACAACAACATCCGAAACAAAATTGATGGAAAAACCAGGCTTATGCTGGTTCCCTCCGGTGCAAAAAATCCGGAGATTTTCCAGCAGAAATACCCCATGCGATACTGCGTATACACGCATTCGCTGGCCGACTTTTACAAACCGCCGGGCTTGTAGACGATTTTAGTTTCAGGTCTGATTACACCCAGTTTTTCAAACTACCCAAGCGTTCATGGGTGGCTTTCAGCAATGCTTCCCTGTGATCAGGATGGGCTATTTCGGCAAGAGCAATCGCCCTGGCTTTCAAATCTTTTCCATACAAATAAGCTGAGCCGTATTCGGTCACCACATAATGAACATGTGCCCGGGTTGTGACCACGCCGGCTCCTTCTTTGAGGAAAGGTACGATCCGGCTTTCACCTTTCGATGTCACGGACGGTAACGCAATAATGGCCTTCCCTCCTTCCGATAAAGAAGCGCCCCGGATAAAATCCATCTGACCACCCACGCCGGAATACATTCTTGTTCCGATACTGTCCGCACAAACCTGACCCGTGAGATCAATCTCAATGGCCGAATTAATGGCAGTGGTTCTTGGATTCTGGCGTATAATGGATGTATCGTTTACATAACTACAGTCGAGCATGGCTACAATGGGATTATCATCCACAAAATCATAGAGTTTACGACTTCCCATCATGAACGTAGAAACAATTTTCTCCCGGTATTTCTTTTTGAATTTACCGGTGATGATGCCCCTTTCCACCAACGGAAGGATTCCGTCTGAAAACATTTCGGTATGAATCCCAAGATCCTTGTGATTGGTAAGTGCCGCCAGTACGGCATTGGGAATTTCTCCGATTCCCATCTGAAGAGTCGCTCTGTCCTCGATCAGTTCGGCTGCAAAATTTCCGATTCGGGTCGCCATCGGACTGATTTCACCCAATATCGCTTCGTGCAGCGGATCATGACCTTCCACCAGAAAATCAAGTTCCCGCACATGAATCTGGCTGTCGCCGTGCGTCCGGGGCATAAACTGATTTACCTGAGCAATCACCAGATCGGCCATTTCAATTGCCGCTTTGGTGGCATCGATGGAAACACCCAGTGAACAGAAACCATGCGGATCGGGAGGACTTACCGAAATCATCGCCACATTCAGTGGAATGATGTTACGCCGAAACAACTGTGGAATTTCGGACAGGAAAACCGGAACATAAGCCGCTCTTCCTCTGCGAACTGCATCCCGGCAATTGGCTCCGATGAAAAATACATGAGATTGAAAAATGCCCTCATACTGATCATCCAGATACGGTGCATCACCTTCTGTGTGGAGGTGAAATAGTTGCACATCGTTCAGACGGGCAGCCTGACGGACCATTTCCTGGATCAGAATCTGGGGTGCTGCGGCAGCCGTATGGATAAAAACATGGTCACCTGATTTTAAATGGGAAATTGCCTCTTTCGCTGAACTGAACATACTACATTTATTTCGTGCAAAGGTAAGAGCGACTTTGGAAACTGACCACCGTCAGGAACTGATAATAGTCTATTCAGAAAATGGACTTTCTCATTTTGCTGAAAGCTTCCCAGGCTGTGGAGTTGAAATGAATGATTTTATTAAAATTTTCCATGATTCTGAACCTTTGATTTTTTGAGACCGGATTCCTTTTCTAATCTTGGAACCAAAACCAGAACAACCGATGAAAAATCTTCTCTTCCGGCTACCTTTTTTCGGGGCCATTCTTGTTATTTTTATTTCTGCTTCTTCCCCTTTACAGGACAAAGGAGGAGATGGTGCACTTGGACTCTGGCTAACGGGTTCCGGCAAAGCCAAAATCCGGATCTACAAAGACGCAGCCAATAAGTACAATGGCAAAATTGCCTGGCTTAGAGAACCCAAATACGAGGACGGAACCGTGAAAGTGGACAAAAACAACCCGGATCCGGCCAAAAATAAAACGCCTTTGCTGGGACTCAACAACCTGTCCGGTTTTGTGTATGATGGCGACAACGAGTGGACTGACGGGCATATCTACGATCCGGAAAATGGCAAATCATACAAATGCAAAATGGAACTGACGGACGCCAATACCCTTGAAGTGCGGGGCTACGTCGGTATTTCATTGTTTGGCAGAACCGACGTGTGGAAGCGCCAGAAAGAATAAGGACAGAACCCTGACAAATCCGCGAATCCATTTCTTTTGTCACGAAAACGGCAAAACCGGACTGGTATTTGCGAGTGAGCGATTCAATGAAATATTCTCAAAAGGCGCTGGTTACGGGTGCCAACGGCCATCTGGGTAACAATCTTGTCCGGTTTTTACTATCAAAAGGAATTCCAGTCCGGGCCAGTGTGCGGAATCCCGCTTCCTGCAAAGAAGCCTTTGAAGGACTCGATTGCGAAGTGGTGAAAGCCGACATCACCGACAAGGCCTCGATGGTAAAAGCCCTGGAAGGAATCGAAGTTTTTTATGCGGTAGGTGCCGTGTTTAAACTTTGGGCCCGTAATCCACAGAAGGAAATTTACGAGAACAATCTGGAGGGTGTCCGGATTACGATGGAGGCAGCAGCCGAAGCCAGAGTGAAACGGGTGGTGTACATCAGCTCGATTGCCGCCCTGGATTACACAAAGCACCCCATCCGCGAAGACGGAGGCTACAATCCGGATCGCCGTGACCCTTATTACAATTCAAAAAACGACGCCGAAAAACTGGCCATTCAACTGGCGAAAGAACGGGGTCTTGATCTGGTGATTGTGATGCCGTCCGCCATGATCGGTAGTGAAGCCTACGGAAAACTGAACACTTCCTACAATATCATACGACTCATTTTAAAAGGAGAAGTTCCCATTGAAACCGGCATTGCCGTAAACTGGGTCGACGTGAAAGATGTAGCGAAAGCAAGTTGGCTGGCGGCTGAAAAAGGACGGTCCGGTGAACGCTACATCATCGCCAACGAAAAAGCGATGAGCATCCGCGATACCACCCGCCTGGCGATGGAACTGTTTCCTGAACGAAAGATCAGCCTTCCTGTGGCAGTGCCCCGGTTTCTGTTGTTCACCTTCGCCTGGATTCTGGAAACCGTGAGCAGGATCACAAAATCAGCTCCACTCCTGAGCACTAAAGAAGTGGCCATGTTTGCGGGACTCCGTCAGGATTTCGACATTTCCAAAGCAAGGACGGAACTTGGTTTCGAGCCAACCCCACCGGAAACAGCCGTGAAAGAAGCCATGCAGTATTGGGTGGCCAATGAGAAGCG
>ERZ795056.4336-NODE-4336-length-14735-cov-12.850954_pt1 | contig 14735 bp, 16 predicted proteins | sample MGYA00375140_ERZ795056 | MGnify/ENA primary metagenome ERZ795056 (study PRJEB30185, sample SAMN05720227) | activated sludge metagenome | isolation source: Anaerobic digester | place: USA | collected 2015-03-09 ...
ACACCCGCATCACCCGCCGCGGCGCCACCCTGTGGAAGGGCGCCTATGTGGAGCATCGCGACCGCCTCACCCGCAAAAAGCGCTACCAGATGCAGGACGAGGATGAGACCTACTCCGCACAGCAGCTCGACGCGGACATTGTCAATCCCTCGCAGATTCGCACCGTCATCCGCGCCTTCAGGGAGTATCTGCCCGAGATCTTCCCCGATCGCTTTGACCGCAATGGCGAGTTCGAGGTGCCCAAGACCCTGATCTTTGCCAAGACCGACAGCCACGCCGACGACATCATCCATATCGTGCGCGAGGAGTTCAACGAAGAGAGCCGCTTCTGCAAAAAGATCACCTACAAGGCCGGCGAGGATCCCAAATCGGTGCTGGCGCAGTTCCGCAACGATTACCATCCTCGCATCGCCGTGACCGTGGACATGATCGCCACCGGCACCGACGTGCGGCCGCTGGAATGCCTGCTCTTCATGCGCGACGTCAAGAGCCGCAACTATTTCGAGCAGATGAAGGGCCGCGGCACCCGTGTCATCGATTTCGATGACCTCAAAAAGGTCTCCCCCTGCGCCCGGGTGACCAAGGACCATTTCGTCATCGTCGACGCCATCGGCGTCACCAAAAGCCTGAAAACCGACAGCCGTCCCTTGGAGAAAAAGCCCGGCGTGCCCCTGAAGGACCTGCTCGGCGCGGTCGCTGTGGGAGCGCGCGACGAGGCGCTCTTCACCTCCCTGGCCAACCGACTCGCCCGGCTCGACAAACAGATCACCGAGAGCGAGAAAAACCGCTTTGTCGAGCTTTCCGGAGGCAAGACTGTTCCTGATGTGGTGAAAGGGCTGCTGCACGCCTGGGATCCCGACACCGTAGAGGCCCTGCACGAGCAAGTGACGGCAGAGATGCCGGGCGCCGCGCCGCGGGAGCAGCAAGCGCGCTTCCAGGAGCTGCATGCGCAGGTGCTGAATGGCGCAACCCGGGTTTTTACCGGCGAATTGAACCTTTATATCGACAACGTGCGCAAGATTCACGAGCAAAAAATCGACCTGCTCAATATTGACGCGGTGGAGAACGCCGGCTGGGACAAGAACAACCGCGAGCATGCCAAGGCGATCGTGGCCGGATTCCGCGAATGGATCGAGACGCACCGGGACGAGATCATCGCGCTGCAGATTTTTTATGGCCAGCCCTTTCGCCGCCGCGAGCTCACCTTCCGCATGATCAAGGAGCTGGTGGAGAGGATCGTGCTGGAGAAACCGGCCCTGGCGCCGCTGACGGTGTGGCGGGCCTATGAGCAACTGGAGCGGGTCAGCGGCCAGCCGCGCAACGAGCTGGTGGCGCTGGTCTCCTTGATCCGCCGCGTGGCCGGCATCGACGCCGGCCTCACGGCTTATGACCAGACCGTGGACCGCAATTTCAAGGAGTGGCTCTTCCGCAAGCAGGCGGGCAGCGCGCCCAAATTCAGCAAGGAGCAGATGGAGTGGCTTTACATGCTCAAGGAGCAGATCGCCACCTCGGTGCACGTGGCCATTGACGACCTCGATTACACCCCCTTTGACGCCCGCGGCGGCCGCGGCCGCATGTGGCAGCTCTTCGGCGCAGAGATGGAGAGCATCATCAACGAACTCAACGAAGCATTGGCGGCGTAGGATGAATGAAGCAGCTAAATTGCCACAGGGTTGGATAGAAGCGACTATTCCTTCTATCATCGCAGATAATGGTTTATTCTGCGATGGTGACTGGATTGAGAGTAAGGATCAAGATCCGAACGGAGAAATTCGATTAATACAGCTAGCGGATATTGGCGATGGAGTTTTTAAGGATAAATCAAAGAGATACCTAACATATGCCAGAGCACTCGAATTAAATTGTACATTTTTATCCAAAGGGGATATTTTAATTGCAAGAATGCCAGACCCAATCGGAAGGGCTTGCATATTCCCTCTTGAAGGGCATCAAAAATTTGTGACTGCTGTTGATATTGCGATAGTTAGATTGGGCGATTCTAATGTGTTAACCAGGTATTTGCAATACGCAATAAATAACCGATACATAAGGCGAAAAATTGAGGATCTGCAAAGTGGAACTACAAGGAAGAGAATTTCGAGGGCAAATTTAGCTAAGATACGCTTTCGTGTGCCGCCATTGGAGGAGCAGCATCGCATCGTCGCCAAAATAGAAGAATTGTTCAGCAGTTTGGATAAGGGGATAGAGAGTCTCAAAGCAGCCCAGCAGCAGCTCAAAATCTACCGCCAGTCCGTCCTCAAATGGGCGTTTGAGGGGAGATTGACAAATAATACACAAGTAGGCGAATTGCCTGAAGGTTGGAAGTGCGAACCACTTGGCGAAATTGCCGAATTATGTCTTGGGAAGATGCTTGATAAAGAAAAAAATAGAGGCGAATACCAGCCTTATCTGAGAAATATCAATGTTCGTTGGGGGACATTTGATTTGAGCTCATTAGAAATGATGAGATTTGAAGATTCTGAGAAGGAAAGGTACAGTGTACAACTAGGAGATTTGGTAATTTGTGAAGGAGGCGAACCAGGACGGTGCGCTATTTGGACATCAAATCATACTATGTATATCCAAAAAGCACTACATCGTGTCCGTCTATTAATAAATTATCATCCTAAGTATATTTATTACTACTTGTTTTTTCTCGCCTCCAACGGCCAACTCGAACAATACTTCACAGGAACCACGATAAAGCATTTGACAGGCAGAGAATTAAAAAGAATCAAGATATTAGCACCAAAAAAATACTCTGAACAAGAAGAAATCATTTCCCAAATTGAAAGCCGCCTATCGATTTGTGATAAGTTGGAGGAAAGTATCAACCAAAATTTGCAGCAGAGCGATGTGTTACGGCAGAGCATCCTAAAAAAAGCCTTCGAGGGTGAACTCGTAACATAAGCTGAGATCTGAAAACAGGCTATAGCCCCGCTGGACAAATCAATTTCGAAGACTTTTAAGGCTGTTGGCAGGTTGATATTAGGTTATGTGTAATACGAGATGAAGCGAGGTACATACTATGAACAAGTTTCTTGAGGGCATCAGTGAGTTCGCCAAGGCATCGAGAAGTGACGCGTTTATCCGTGATGAAAAGAAGGTGTGCGCCACTCTTCAAGGTGCCCTCGCCGCTGTCTACCTAAATGACGGCAATGAGGTGCAGCTTGTTGAACATACTATTGACGCGCTCAATTCCAACCATGGTCAGCACTTCAAACTGGAGTCCATGTTCATTCATGGCAATCGATCCAGTGTCGCCTTCGACTACTATGGGAAGGTGGCCAAGAAAGAACTAGGAGATTTCTTGGTTGTTTCCACTCTGACAAATAGGGGGACGCCAATACTTCAGAAACTGACAATTGTGCAGGCTAAACGTGACACAATGAAGCCATACGCTTGGGGCATTGACAAGGAACAGCTGTACTTCCTTTCGAACTGGCCGGAATTCCAAGGTGTGATAGGTTTATTCCCAAAGAGGGTATTGACCATACCTGATTACTCTGGATGTCTCGGTTCCTACTACTTGTATCGAGAGCCTGGCGATTTCGTATTCGCCTCGGCCAAGGAACTCGAGAAGTCACTTGGCTCGAGGAAGCGAATTAACTTCGATGAGCTACTTGCGACCCAGGCACAGAGAGGGGACGCTTACTCACAGCCAAGTGATCCACTCGCCTTTCCATTGGTCCATCCGAAGGAGGTGTATATGTTTTTCGAGGATTACTATCATCTCATGCGACAGGGACTCATGCCCCCATTTGGTTTTCCGTGGGGCAGCCCCGCGACTCCGGTTCTGCGTAATGTCCATTTCAGTAAGAACATTAACGATGCGATTGGACAATTCTCACGACTTAACGTTGGAGAACCGGTGTTCGCACTTGATTCCGCAATCCCTGTGAATGACTTTGCCTATCGCCTCCTTAACACAGTGATTCGGTACGTTGTTAGAACAGACCGGGGCAGATTAGGGCAACTCATAGAGTTCAACGCGGATGCCCCGTATTTTCAAGAGGTCGATTTGGATGGAATTAGTATTGGCGTGGTCCATACGATCACAGAAATTGCTGTTGGATAATGTAAACGAAACTTAACAATCGTATCGAACACGACTCCGATAAAGCTACCGCGGACGGCGGCCTTATCGCAGCAATTCATCCGAATCCTTAAGAGTGCAGATCATTTCATTTAGCATTAGTTAATATAAATAAACTGGAAGACCAGGTTAATTTGCAGCGACAAGAGAAACACTATACATGAGGGCGGTAGACTGAACGTCTCAAAACGCAGAATCGGTACATACAGAATCTGCTAATACAAATATCGAAAGGCAGTGAAGCAATGGGTACTATTGATTTGGTGCGTGAAATTCGAGAGTTAAAGAATCATCTCTCCTACTCAAAAAACATTGGCTTTTTCTTTGGGGCAGGGACATCTTGTGCGTTGGGAATACCTAATATTGACCAGCTAACCACTGAGGTTAGGGCAATGTTGGATACAAAATGTCAGGCTCAGTACGATGCGCTAAAGAAAGACCTGGAGCCACGTGTTGTCGGGCGTACCGTCAACATTGAAGATATCCTCAATCAGAATCGTAGAATTCGCGAAATCACAAACGAAAGTCCTTCAAAGAAGTACCTTGACATATGTGGAGAGACAGCGAAGAACCTCGACAAGTCCATATGCACGGCAATCTATAAAATTATCATGCAAAAACAAGCCGCCAGTTCTCTGGATGTCCCGAAGAGGTTCTTTGCTTGGTACAACAACCTGCATCAGGAATCAACCAAGGAAGTATTTACATCCAACTATGACCTAGTCATTGAGAAAGCGTTGGAAGAGAATGCGATTCCGTACTTTGATGGGTTTGTTGGTGCTTACGAACCGTTCTTTTGGCAGGAGAGTATAGATAAGAGCATACGACAAGACGACCTTACAATCAATTGGATTCGCCTGTGGAAAATACACGGGTCTTTAAGTTGGTTCTGGAAGAAGACCCCCACTGACAGCGGATTCAGGATTCTTAGAATAGGTAAAATTAAAGAGATCGCGGACGAAGAAAATGAACTCGTTATCTATCCGTCAAAAGAAAAGTACGAGTCATCCCGCAAGCAACCATTCGTCGCATACTTCGACCGACTGAAGCAATATTTGCTTTCTGGCGAACTGCTGTTCATTGTTTCCGGATACTCATTCTCGGATCAACATATCAACGAGATCCTGTTTAATAGTCTGCGCCAGAATAACCGGCTCTTTGTGCTTTCGTTCTTCTTTAGGGATGAAGAAATTGAGCGACTCCACAAGAACTCCCCGGCTTTCATGAACATGAATTGTTTTGGACCTAAGACCGGAATTATAAACGGTATCCTTGGCAATTGGGAAGTAGATTTGGCCGCTTTAAATTTGATTGGAAAGATCGACTCCTTCTATGATACAGCAGCATCCGCCCTGACTGTTGGTGACTTCCAGAAGATGGTGGATTTCCTGATTCAAACCACAGGGAAAAGTGAGAAGGGCATATAGAATGATAAAAGAAATCACATATCTGGGCAAAATTATCCGGGTGGATTCCGGGATTGTCGAAGCGGAAGTTACGAATGATATACCATCATCAGCACCCATTATTAATGGTCGGCTCTACAAAATCGGCCAAATTGGTACATTCGTCAGAATTCCAGTTGGAAACATATCAATCTATGGCATTGTGTCCTCAGTAAGCAATATCCCATCTAAGGCAGACAGCGCTGACATGCTGTTCAATACAGGTTCCCGTTATCTTTCGATTCAGCTTGTTGGCGAGAAAGTTGGTGATGGTAACTTCGAAAAAGGAATAGGCACATACCCAACTATCAATGACGAAGTCCACCTGGTTGTGGAAAAAGACTTGTTTGAAATCTATGGGAAACAGGAGCAAGGTGCGCTCGAAATAGGTACACATTCCTCCTCTGACAACTTGCGAGTATATGTCGATACCCATAAGTTGATTCTACGGCACTGTGCGATACTTGGTTCTACCGGCAGCGGAAAGTCTAATACTATTGTCAGCATTCTGAAGGGCATTCTGAACGACTACAAGGGGTCGAGAATAATCCTTGTGGACCCGCACGGCGAATATTCTACAGCTTTTCCTTCTGCTCGGGTTTTCAGAATAAATGACCCCACCAATCGCCTTCAAATTCCATTCTGGCTGATGAATTTTGAGGAGCTTTCATACTTTTTGGTTGGTGCTACGCAGAAGGATGAACAAAGACCAGAATATCGGAAGTTCCGCGAAATGATAGTTGAGAGGAAGAGGGCAAATTGCTCGGGGCTAAAATCTGGTATGGTGAATCCGGTCTTCGTTAATGCTGACAGCCCAATACCATTCAACGTGAGAGAACTCTGGCATGAGATACACTGGTGGCTGAATGCAAGCTTCTCCGAATCCGCTATTGAAAAACAGACCAAGAAAACGGCCTGTGTCGAAAATGAGGGCAACTATGAAAATCTAGAACCGCCTTCTTTTAAGGCATATGCTGTCGGAACAGCGGCACCCTACAAATCCAAGCATTTTCAGGAATTCTTCTCCTACGAGAAGAAACTTTTGTCACGGCTAAAGGACTCGAATTACGACTACTTGTTCAATACACAAGATTACAAGGATATTTCATCGCCAAAAGACTTGCATGACCTTCTGAATTCATGGATTGGTTGTGATGAAAGGCTTGTAATACTTGACCTGAGCGGAATACCGTTCGAAGTTCTCGACATAACGGTTGGGCTAATCACGCGATTTGTATATGACAGCATGTTCTGGGGAAGAAATGAAGAATACACAGGCAAAAGCCGACCCATACTGCTGGCCTACGAAGAGGCCCATTCCTATTTGGATAAGTCCAGCAACAGTAACTACTCCAAAGCCGCGGTTGAACAGATATTTAAGGAAGGGCGAAAGTTTGGGATTGGCGCGATGGTAATATCGCAAAGGCCTTCAGAGATTTCTGATACGATTCTAGCACAAGTGGGGACTTTCATCGCCTTGAGATTGACCAATTCAGGCGACCAGTCAATTGTCAAATCTTCCGCACCAGATAACCTCACTAGTCTCATTGACCTGCTGCCTTCACTTAGAACTGGCGAGGCCATTATTATAGGTGAATCAATTGTTATTCCTTCTAGGGTTCGAATAAGATTAAACCATCCACGCCCAATGAGTGAAGACCCCAAATTAATCGAACAATGGCAGAAGGAATTTTCTACGAATTGCGAAAATTATAAAGCAGTTGTAACCGCAATTAGGGAACAACGACTAGGAGGCGGCACCCATGGAACGTGAGTACGTCGAATCTTCAATGATTACGAGCTTTGGGTTTGACAATGAATCATGCACTCTCGAGGTAGAATTCAAGAGCAATGGCCAGATATGGCAGTACTTTGACGTACCAGAGCCAATCTACCTTGAGATGAAATCAGCACCGTCCGTTGGGAGTTTCTTCCATGCACATATCTTGAAGAAATACCGTGAATCGCGGGTAGGATAGTAGTTTTTCCTCGTTCCCAAGCTCCGAGACTATGTTGGATTGTAGAATTTGATTGCTGAATATTGCAATTACCCGCCGTAATGCCCCGGAAAGCAGCGTTTTTACACTTTCTCCCGATGCTTGGGAACGCCATTGGGGGCAAAGCTCTGCTTTGCAGATCAGCAAAGCGTGAAGCAGAGCGCGGCAATGAGAAAAAAAGATGGTGTTTGCAGGTGGTCGATATACCGATCCAGTGCAGCACCTCCCTGTTTCGCATTCACTGGATTCTTTTTCCTTGACATTAATCGCAAATGTATGCATATTACATACAATAGTATGCAAAATACATACGGAAAATCTATGCTAAAAGCCCTATTCTCGAGCCAGGTGCGCATTGATTTGTTGTCCACCCTGTTAATGCATCCGGACGAAGAATTCTATTTGCGGGAGCTGGCGGCTAATTTACACAACTCTCCTCGCTCCATCCACGTGGAATTACGAAATCTGGAGAAAATCAGTCTGCTGCAGAAACGAATCTCCGGAAAACAACACTACTATCGCATCAATCGACAGCATATCCTGTATGGCGATTTGCGCAGTCTTTTCCTTAAATCCGCAGGACTGCGGGACCAGGTGAAGGAACAATTGGAACCCCATGCTGCTGATATCGATTTTGCGTTCATCTACGGTTCCATGGCCAGCGGTAACTTTTCGGCTAATAGCGACATTGATCTGATGATCATCGGCAAGGTGCGTCCCAGACAAATGGCTCCGTCATTTGCCGAGCTGCGAAATCAACTTGGTCGTGAAATCAGCGCTGCTATTTTTCCAATCACCGAGTTCGCTGAAAAGGTACGAAAACGGGACCATTTTATTTCCAGTTTGATCGCTGACTCTTTGCTGTTTGTTATCGGAGAAGAGAATGAGTTTGGACGAATGGTTCAAAAATGGCTGGCTGAAAAAACATCAAACCAGCCGTGAAGAAATCGGCAACCTCTTTGCGATTATCGATCGCGATCTCAAGGATTGCGCCAACGAACATGTTTCAGAGGACTGGCGGTTTGCCATTGCTTATAATGCAGCCAGGCAGTGTTGTCTGGTTGCACTCTATTGCAGCGGCTATCGCAGCGGCCGCGGAGCTGGGGATCACTATTATATCATCCAGAGTTTGTCGCAAACGATGGGACAAGAGTACCGGGCAATCAAAGATTATCTCGATAGCTGCCGCAACAAACGCAATGTCAGCGATTATGACGCTGCCGGCATCATCTCACGGCATGAGGTTGAGGAGCTTATAAGTACAACGAGGGAATTGTATTTAAAAGTCAGGAATTGGGTCCAGCGTAATCATAAAAACTATTTCCCCCAATAAAAGGTTGATTCCAGTAAGGCTCAGCCTTGAAAACTTTTTACTCAATAGATTGAGTAATTTTACTCAATACATTGAGTAAATTGTAAGATCCAATTTGTCCATAGCCCCATATTTAAGCAGATTCAGTCGAGGTTGAAAGAGCCACGACGGTTCATCCAGATCCTCGCCGGGCCCAGGCAAACCGGCAAGACCACCCGGGCACGATAAATCGCTGAATCCCCCCTATTCCCCGCCCACTACAGCTCTCCCGATGAGCCGGGCCTCAAAGGCAATATCCGGATCGAACAGCAATGGGAAACCGGCCGCAGGCTGGCGTAACCTTTTCGCTTGCATTTGAGCTTGATTCGTAATATATTTGATTAACCTTATGGGTTAATGCCAAGGAGTCCCGTGGAAATCGCGTTTCCCAACACACGACTCGCCAAATTATTTTCAAGCGAAAAAGAGCTTGTGCGCAAATTTGGCAATGTGAGGGCCAAACTCATCATGAAAAGAATGGCGGAAATCACTGCCGCTGAAAATTTACAGCTGCTTACCCGCTTGCCGCAAATCCGACCCCACGAGCTTGTTGGAAATCTAAAGGGCAAGATATCCCTGGATTTGAAAGATCCCTATCGGCTGTTAGTCGAACCGGATTACGAAAAAATACCACGCAAAGAAGATGGCGGCCTGGATTGGGGCAAAATAGAAAAAGTAGTGATCATTGGGGTGGAGGACACCCATGGCTAAAAAAAATAAAGTTTTCGGTTTCAAGCCGGATTATGCGGTCGCTCCTGGGGAAACGTTAAGGGAGACGCTGGAAACCCTGCACATGACTCAGTCAGAACTGGCAGAGCGTTGCGGCCGGCCGAAAAAAACCATTAATGAGATCATCACCGGTAAAGCCGCTGTCACCGCAGAGACCGCCCTGCAATTGGAGCGTGTGCTCGGTATACCGGCTTCATTCTGGACCAAACTGGAATCCAACTATCGTGAGACCCAGGCTCGTCTGAAGGAGGAGATCAGTTTTCGGGAGCAGGTTGACTGGCTGGATCATTTCCCGCTCAAAGCCATGGCACGATACGGCTGGCTGACATTGAGCAAAGATCCTGTAGAGAATCTGCGCACACTGCTTAATTTCTTCGGTGTGGCGGGCTCCCGTGAATGGGAAGAAATCTGGTTGTCGCCGCAGGTCGTTTTTCGTAAGTCGCAGGCGTTTGAAAAAAAGCCATATGCTTTGGCCGCTTGGCTGCGCAGAGGCGAAGTGCTGGCCGCTGCTCAGCTGTGCGCGGATTATGATGCCGACCTTTTTCGCAGTGCCTTGATAAAAATTCGCAAATTAGCGGATCAAAATCCGCTGGAATGCTTAAGCTCGATACAGGAACTGTGTTCGCAGGCAGGCGTTTGCGTGGTTCATGTTCCGGAATTGCCTGGAACGCATGCATATGCGGCAACAAGATGGTCCAATGGCAGGAAGGCGATCATCCAACTCAGCCTGCGTGGAAAAACGGATGACCACTTCTGGTTCTCCTTTTTTCATGAAGCCGGGCATGTATTGCAAAAAAAGATCAAATCCATCATCATTCATTCGGATGGTGAGGTAAATGAAACCGATCAGGAATCCGCCGCGGATCAGTTTGCGAGAAATTTTCTTCTACCTGAGAGTGAGTATAGTTTGTTTTTAACCGAAAAAGATTTTTCCGAACAACACATTATTCGCTTCGCGAAACATATGCAGGTCGCTCCAGGAATCGTGGTTGGACGCCTGCAGCATGAAAAGCGAATTCCATTTTCGCTTTTTAATCATTTGAAGAAAAAATTGCGTTCATAGCAAAGTTAATTAACTTGCTGCTCAATTCGCGGGCGATGACTGGCGCTTCCCCACTCCACGTGCAGAAGGGCTTGTCTGAAAGCCTGACGGGACATTTCGAGGTAATACCGGTCACGCATTGGTCATTTTCTGAGATGCAGGCCGCATTCTCCTGGAATCTCGACCAGTTCATCTTTTATGGGGGCTATCCAGGCGCTACGCTCCAGATTTCCACTCATGACCGCTGGGCCAATGATATTCTGAATTTTCTCTATGAAACAACAATTTCGCGCGATATCCTCTTGATGACGCGAGTCAATAGCGTGCGCGGAAAAAACATTCAGCTCGCCTACTGGAATGAGCGCAATTTTGAGGTCGATTTTGTCCTCTCCCGGGGCGCAAAAATCGCAGCCGTTGAAGTCAAAAGCGGCCATCGTCCGGACAAATTGCCCGGCCTGGCCCTGTTCGCCAAAGAGCATAAACCGGTCCGGAAATGGCTGGTCGGGGCGGACGGTATTCCCGTAGAAGAATTCCTTACCATACAGCCGGAAGAGCTGTTGTGATACATTTACATCGTTGCTGATTGCTCAGCTGGGGCTGAACATTTGTACAAACCAGGCTCCTTCGCTGGTTCCGCTCATCTTTAAGCAGGGCTTGCGGCATAGTCAGGATGGCTGCAAGGGACCAGCTTTGCCAGAGGCAATGAAATAGTTGCGCGGAGGGAACGACCGATCCTAGGTTTTATTGATCATCATAGTGATCAACAGCCTGACTTATTGATCGTTATGGTGATCAATAATGACGATCTTTGAAGATCACGCCACAGGCAAAATACACACTGACACGGCGGACCGAAGAAATTCAGGATATCCGGTTTTATTTCATGCTTAACTCAGAAATCCTGGTATGCGAGACCGCAAAACTGATTATGGCAAACTCGGCAAAGATCGAAATCACGGGTAGACCTGTAAATGACAAATGACTTGAACCCGAATCCGCAAAAAGCTATATTTTAGCAAGGCTGAAACCGCCAAACCACCAGCGGGTGCGGATGGCCGCAGATGATGTGCCTCGTACAGTCTAGTCGATACAACAATAAAGCAGTTCATCCAAGCGGCGGCATCACCTTATTTCCAGTCAGCAACTGCAGAGCCACACGCTGGACAATAGCATGAGGTAATCAGGATATGCTAAAAAAGGTGGTTGTTAAAAAAAATCTCTCCGATCATGATGAAATAAAGGAAAATTTGGCTTTTTGGCAAGCCGCGACCACGTCGGAAAGAATCTCTGCTGTTGAACATCTCAGAAGGCAATATCATGGGAATACAATCCGATTACAAAGAATTTTTCGAATTTTTAAACGCACATGACGTACAGTATTTGATAGTAGGATCTTATGCACTGGCATTTCATGGTTCTCCCCGATACACCGGGGACATAGATGTTTACGTGAAGCCTGGCAAAGTGAACGCTGCGAAAGTTATCCAGGCCCTCACAGATTTCGGCTTTGGCTCAACGGGTCTTGCTGAATATGATTTTGAATCTCCTGAGAAGGTCGTTCAACTGGGAGTATCCCCTGTGCGGATAGATATTATGACCTCGATCTCAGGCGTTGATTGGGATTCAGCTTATAGCAACAGTGACGATGGATTTTATGGCGATGTGCCCGTAAAATATATCGGCCGTTCGGAATTCATTCTCAACAAGCGCGCATCGGGCAGGAAAAAAGATCTGGCTGATTTGGAGGCGCTCGGTGTTGAATAATAAATCTTTACCTTAAAACTGCCCATGCGGTTGAAGCGAGGTTCTCCCCCGATATCCCCACAAAACCCATTTTTCCGCTTTACCAGAACCTGGCAAAGAAAGGCCCAGGCGCGAGGCGCTGCATAACCCCATCTCCTGGTTGCCACTGGACTGCGACATCGCCTCCACCATCTCTGGAGTCCTCAGCTTCAGCTGAAGCTTTTACTCAAAAGCCTTGAGGATTTCGCCGGGTTACTATCCTCTTGTGTATCAAACAAGGAGAGAAAGCCATGGAGAAAATTCATCTCTATCAGAAAAGTGCCTCTTATTTGAAAATGCTGTGTGAAGAAATTGCGGAGCGAAGCGTGGGCAGTGAGGGCAACCGGCAGGCGACCCGCTTTTTTGCAGAAACAATCTCAGCATTGGGCTGGCAGACGGAAGTATCTGAACTGGAGGTGATGGATTGGCACGAAAACGGGGCATCGTTACAGATCGCTGATCAATGCTTCAATGTGTTGCCCAGTCCCTATTCCCTCGGCTGCTCTCTCCAGGCTCCGTTGGCAGGGGTCTCGTCTCTGGCAGAGCTTGAACGTCAGGAGATCACCGGCCGGATTCTGCTGTTGTCCGGCGAGATCGCCAAAGAACAGCTGATGCCGAAAAACTTTGTCTTTTATAATCCGGAAGAACATCAAAAGATCATTGCCCTGCTTGAAAAAAAGCAGCCGGCGGCGATCATCTGCGCAACCGGGAGAAATCCCAGCCTGGCGGGAGGCGCCTATCCTTTTCCTCTGATTGAGGATGGCGATTTTGACATTCCTTCTGTCTATACCACCGATAGGGTGGGGGAGGATCTCCTGGCCTGGATTGGGAAAACGGCTGTGCTGGAATCACTGGCTACCCGGATTCCCGCCAAGGCCTGTAATGTCGTCGCGCGAAAAGGAAAAGAGCGGGCTGACTGCATTGTCGTTACTGCCCACATTGACGCTAAAAAGGGCACGCCGGGAGCGATCGACAATGCAACCGGCGTCGTAACCCTCCTGCTTTTGGCCGATCTGCTCAAGGACTATGAAGGCGACAGAATGATTGAAATGGTGGCCTTCAACGGCGAGGATTATTATGCCGCGCCCGGACAAATGGATTATATCCGCAGGAATCAGTCCGGCTTTAAAGAGATCATCCTGAACATCAACATCGATGGCGTCGGGCTCAGGGAAAGCAAAACCGCCGTTTCGTTTTATGATCTCCCCGAAGCCATGCAAGCGCCAGGCCATGACCTGGCGACGAAATTTGCGGGAATCGTCGAGGGCGTGCAGTGGCCGCAAGGAGACCACAGCATTTTCATTCAGTATGGATGCCCGGCCATCGCCGTCTCTTCACAATGGCTCATCGATCACATGGAGAGCCAGGAGATCACCCATACTCCTAAAGACAACATGGGCATTGTCGATGGCCGCAAGCTCGTCGAGATCGCCGAGGCGTTGAACTGGTTCTTGCGGAAGCAAAGCAGATAATAACCTAGTTTACCCGACACCGCCCACCAATCGTATTTGATACAGCAAGCTCTTTGTGTGCAGGAGATATACCCATGGCAGATGAACTGATTTTCAGGACAAGGCAGGACTTTCGGGAATGGCTTTCTTCGACTAGTTCGGCACAGGGGGTATGGCTGGTCTTTGGAAAAGACGACTCGTTGTTAACGCTTTCACCCTCTGAGGCTCTCGAAGAAGCGCTCTGTTTCGGCTGGATCGATGGGCTGATAATAAAGATAGACGGTTCGAGATACAAAAAGTATTTCTCGCCAAGGCGAAAAGGCAGCCGCTGGTCCGAGAAGAACAAAAAGCTGGCGGCCAAGCTTGTCAGCGAAAAGGTAATGACTTCCAGCGGATTTAAAGCAATTGAACAGGCAAAAAGAGACGGCACGTGGGATGACGTTCATGATCGAACGATTCCGGATGAAAAGTATGCTGAATTCGAGGCGCTTATCGGCAAGAGCAAAAAGGCGCTCGAGAATTTCAGAAAAATGTCCAAATCGACCAAACAGCAGTTTGTCGGCCTGTATTTCGAAGCAAAGAAAGAAGAAACCCGGATAAGAAAACTGGCGAAATTAATCGATTTGCTGGAACAGAACAAGAAACCCATGTGAAGATCCGTAGAAAATTATCTACCAAGAATATTGAAACTCTACTTTTATGATGCTGCTTGCCTGTTCGAAAGAAAATACCAGCGTTTCATTCACTCAAGAATTTTTTGACCATGGACACTGACTCTTTTTTTTATGGAGGAACCATGCTTGGGTATTGCGGCATCAATTGTGCAGAGTGCCCAGCGTATC
>ERZ795056.4338-NODE-4338-length-14733-cov-8.209702_pt1 | contig 14733 bp, 14 predicted proteins | sample MGYA00375140_ERZ795056 | MGnify/ENA primary metagenome ERZ795056 (study PRJEB30185, sample SAMN05720227) | activated sludge metagenome | isolation source: Anaerobic digester | place: USA | collected 2015-03-09 ...
GCGAGCTGGGTTCAGAACGTCGTGAGACAGTTCGGTCTCTATCTGTTGCGGGCGCAGGAATTTTGAGGGGGGCTGACCTTAGTACGAGAGGACCGGGTTGGACTAGCCGCTGGTGTAACAGTTGTGCCGCCAGGTGCAGCGCTGTGTAGCTACGCTGGGAAGAGATAAGTGCTGAAAGCATCTAAGTGCGAAACTCGCCCCAAGATGAGAATTCCATATAGGGACGTTGGAGATTACGACGTTGATAGGCTGCAGGTGTAAGTTCAGTAATGGATTAAGCCGAGCAGTACTAATTACCCGAAACTTTCCTTACGACCACTTCTTCGGGAGTGGAACAAACAACGAGGTTCTGCAAACCTTGGTTACTAACTCGCAACTTGCCAGGAAAAAGCAGGTACTTGGTAATTGGTTGACAGTTATCGGTAGCAATACTGATCTGAATACTGATTACTACTTACTGGCTGCTTTTTTTAAGAATTTGAAAGACTTCATGGTGGTAATAGTGCCGGTGTTCACCTCTTCCCATTCCGAACAGAGTAGTTAAGCCCGGTAACGCTGATGGTACTGCCCTAACCGGTGGGAGAGTAAGTAGCCGCCAGATCATCAATAAAAACCTCATCAGAAATGATGGGGTTTTTTTATGCCCATTTGGATCGAAAGTAGCTTGAGCGCAGCGAAATGGCGCAGCAGGTGCCACGCCAGATCATCAGTAAAAACCTCGTCAGAAATGACGGGTTTTTTTTTATGCCCTTACCTCCCGGGAGTCAAATCACTGTTCAATACCTTGAATTGCTCGACAGCGAGCCATGGGTTCTCAACTACCTGGATCTGCTTGAAAACCTCGGCTCAATTGCCATCAAACATAATTCCGATTCACCCTGATCATCCAATATTGTGGATAATTGAAGTGCGTGGATTATCCTCTTTCAATTGGAAAATGTCATTTGAATGTTATTATTTAGTAGAGCAACTTAGACCTCTAATTTATGGATCTATTAAGCCTAAGGGGAACAAATGAGAATGTCCTTAGTTTTAAAACTATGTTGTTCCAGGGACCAGCAGAGTATTTTAGGTTCATAGAAGCAATATTATTTGAATTCCTTAGATTAAATTATTGCGTTGAGATAGTCAGGCTTGAATGTCAATGCTTCTGGATAGTTCACAGTTTCAGGTACCTGGAATTTTCAAAAGGTACAGTTGGTTTTTGTTTGGATCCCAATAGGTGGTCTATTTTGAAGTTGGTAAATTCCTGAAAAGGTGTAAGATTATCTTATCCTGATTTTGAAGAACTCCTATTCTGGATATTCGGAATATTGGAGTTTAGTGACCGGTTGAATTCCAAAACTCAGATCCCCATCTTCCTGATTCTGTGATTCATAGGTTCTTCAAAATACGTGTAAATGCCAAATGATATTCCCCATAGAACAAGGAAGCACAGCAGGTCGGGAAGATGAAGAGTGTTTTGGAGCAGTGAACTGAAAATACCCATATGAATCAGATAGAATGTATATGAAGATTTTCCTAAAATATCCATTCCTCGGGTTGCGAAGAAACGGGAAATATGTCCTTTTTCATTTGCCAAACCTGAAATCAGGAGCACTATGGCAAAAGGTAAAACCAAATTGTTTAATAGAATACCTTCATAAGTTGACACACCGAATTTCTGGTTTCCTTTCACAAGGTCCAGCACTTTGCCAAAACTAATTGTTGCAAACAGTCCTATGGCGGTATTGTATTTATATTTGAAAATCTGGAACCGATCAATTTGTAACGCAAGAATCATACCCAGAATAAACTCAAATGACCTTCCAAAGAATGTGTAGGAAAGCACAAATTTTAATCCTCCCGAAAGAATAGGTATGCCGCTAATGAGCGATAATTCTCTTAATCCCAGGCCTGCTGAAATAAGAATTAACGGAACTAAGAGTAATGGAAATTTAAATCTTTTATAAGCAAGAAAGATAAAGGGGCAGGAAAGATAAAAGACTTCTTCAACTGAAAGTGACCATGCCTGGCTAACCAAAGTTCCATAGTACTCGGCTGAAAAGCCTTTTAGTAGCGTGAGATTCAGTAATAATGTTTTCAATCCACCTGCGTTACTATGCTTTAGTACTCTGACTAAAAAAGTGAGGGACGTGATCATGAAAAATACAGGATAGATTCTCGCAAACCGGTTGATAAAATATCGTTTGAGCCAATTTGATTTTAATTCAAACGTGTCCTTGTAGCGATATGTGATAAGGAATCCGCTTAGTACAAAAAAAACGGTCACTCCGATATGAAATTCGTTCACAACCCCAAATAGAAACGATTCTTGCGGGAAAGGGTTGAAGTGGTGGAAGAAAACAAGGCTTGCCGCCAATGCTCTCAGGCCTGTTAGGGCGGGGAAATATCCTTTTTTCTGAATTGGCGTCATCAACAGCCCCTTGTGTTAAAAAATATTAAGCGGAAATACCTGTTCAATTTTCTATTCCGTCCTCATAAATAGGACCTAAATCCTGAAAGATTGGAAATGGAATCTGTTAAAAAACAACCTCTTTCTTCAATACAGAACCTCCTCTTTTTAATTCAACTTCTACTTTCTGTCCTTTCTCAAATTTTCCTAGTGCTTCCATGTATTTGTAAATATCGGCTGTTTCAAATTCGCCTATTTTCAAAATGAGGTCACCAGCCAGAATCCCGGCTTTTTCAGCTGGTTTTTCAGGGCTCACTCCATCTACTTTTACCCCTGGCCCTCCGAATGAATAATCTGCCATGATGCCAAGAGTTACTTTGAATGCTGTCATTTTACGTTCATTTGACTTTGTTTTGGTGAAAGGTATAGAAGTCATTCCTGCACAACTGTCCACAACCCTGCGGATGTAGTTCACGATTTTTACTTCCCCAGGAAAGTTTATTTTTTCAATATCGTCAGTTGGTTTATGATAGTCATTGTGTGTTCCGGAGAAAAAATGAAGGACCGGAATATCTTTCAGATAGAAACTCGCATGATCGGAAGGGCCCATTCCGGCTGTATCAAATTTAAGTTCGAACTCCGAATTGAGCTTTTTTACCATTGGAATCCAGATTGGGCTTGTGCCAACTCCACCGATTATCAGGGACTTTGAACTGTCCCTCAAACGCCCGATCATGTCCATGTTGATCATACACAAAACCTGATTGAGTGGTTTTACCGGATTTTGCGTATAGTGTTTGGATCCAATGAGGCCCGCTTCCTCTGCTGAATATGCCATGAATAGGAAATTTGCATTTTCTTTCACATTGTTCTGAGTATAGATTCTGGCAAGCTCCAGGAGTCCGGCAATACCGGATGCATTGTCATCAGCCCCATTGTGAATTTGGCCATTTGGATCTGCAGCGAGGGAAGAACCTCGGCCATCTTCGTTACCTAAATGATCGTAATGAGCACCGATGATAATTGTTTTTTGCGCATTATTATCCAGATACCCAATCACATTGCTTCCCTTTCTTTCAATTCCTTTACCTTCTGCATGGTGAGCGTGAGAGCGTTCTGTATAATCAAATGGTTGATAGAATTTGTTACTGCCAGCTGGTTTCAAGCCGTAGGAAGTGAATGCCTGCACAATGTATTCCTGTGCGAGTTTTTCTCCTTTTGTACCAGGTGCCCTGCCTTCCAGTGCATCAGACGCAAGATACGTAATGTGCTTACGTACAAGATCCTCTCTGGATTGTGCCTGTAAAACTGTTTGAAAAAGTCCCAATAAAAGGACGGTTATAATCGAGAATTTCAAAATTCAATTGTATTAAAGATTGGCAAATGTAATCTCATTTTCAAAAGGATTGTACAGTCTGGTTTTGAATCTTAGCCTGGTATATGGATTACCTGACATGTAGAAAAGTATGACTTCCCTTTGTCTTCAAATGGGTCAAAATTGGGCAGTGACTCCAACCACGACCAGTTTCCTTGTTGAAGAGAGTGTGACCGGTTGTTGAAATTAATCATCTGAATTTCTGGAAAATGCCATAGGTAAATGGTGGTAAAAGACGAGATCTTTTGTCCTGACATATTTTTGATTCCAAGTTGTAATCTTGAAAAATCAAATGATAATTCAGCTTCAATGAACCCATCTGCAGCAGGTGAAATGCTCACTCCATCGTCATCATAAAAATAGAAGTTCGATTCACCCTGCCCGTAAAACACATGAATCTGAAAGGTATTAATTTCCAGGTCCATACTGTGTGTTCCTGGATTCCTTGTGACGAAAATGGATCCGGCCCGGACCAGGATTGGAAGAGTATCAATGTCTGCAGTCAACCAGATTGCACTTCCCCCGGAATATTTTTCTCCGGTCAGCAGGTGAAACCAATCGCCTTCCGGAAGGTCTGCTTTGACAGATGGATGATCTGATGGAGCCGGAATGATGAGCATTTGGTCGCACCAGATAAACTGATGCTGGAATGCAGGATCAAATTCCAGGAAAGGCTTTTCCCAGAAATAGGGTTTTACTATTGACTTCCCGGTAATACTTGATTTTTTAAAAGCAGAATACAAAGTGGGCAGTAACTTGTATCGAAGCCGTATGTAGTTTCCGGCAATGGCTTCCGCCAGTTCACCGTATGACCACGGCTCATTATCCCTAGAGTCAATCATGGAATGAAGGCGGAAAAACGGGAAAAAGGAGGCCACAGAAATCCAGCGAACAAAAAGGTTCCGGCCGGCATCGCCCACAAATCCTCCCACATCGGGACCCGAAAACGCAACACCGCTCATGGCCATACTCAGAACCAGACGGATACCCAAAAAATAGTGCTCTTCACTTGCAATATTGTCGCCAGACCAGACAGCCGCACTTCGGTGAATCCCCGCATAACCAGCCCTGGTCAGCATAAACGGTCTTTCTTCCGGACGGCATTGTAATAGTCCGCTTCGGGAGGATTCTGCCATGAGCTGGCCATATACATTGTGGGCTTCCAGATGGGAGCCACCCCGTCCATCCATAGAGAATTCCAGCATGTCAGGTACATCCTGTCCCCAGGTTGCTGGTTCATTCATGTCATTCCAAAGCCCGTTCACCCCACTTTCCTCTACCCATTTTGCCGTTTTCTTTGTCCACCAAATACGGGCATTCGGATCAGTAAAGTCAGGAAACACACAATCACCAGGCCAAACCCCTGCCACCCAATGTTCTCCGTCCGGATAACGAACGAATATATTGTCTTCCAGACCTCGATCATATGGATCATAACCAATTTCTGTTTTCACGCCGGGGTCCTGGATCGGAACAACCCGGAACCCCATTTCATTGAGGTCACCACACATCTTTTTAAGATTAGGGAACCGGTTTTTGTCTGATGTAAATACCTTGTAACCATCCATATAGTGGATGTCCAGATACAAGACATCACAAGGGATATTCCGGGAACGGAAATTACGGGCGACAGACAACAGTTCATGTTCCGGGTAATAACTATACCGGCATTGCTGTAAACCCAATGCCCATTTTGGAGGGAAAGCCATTGGACCTGTAAGTTCATGGTAGCGTCTCAGGACGTCCTGCGGTGTCGGTCCTGGAAGAAATATCAGATTCATCGGCGCAACAGAGGCTGAAATCTGGACCATCCTTTTGTTGCTTGCTCCAAAATTGAACCGGGTTTTGCATGTATTGTCGACAAGAATTCCATAACAGATGCCCTGATGGACAGAAAGATAGAATGGAATCGACACATATAGAGGATCCCGGCCATCGTTGTAAGCGAATGCATCGGTGTTCCAATTGGTATATGAAGAACCTTTGCGGTTCATAGCTCCTGTTTTTTCTCCAAGCCCAAAAAAGTTCTGTCCTGAATTCAGGTGGAATGTGGCAATTGTTACTTGTCCCATAAAGCCAAAACCAAGTCCGGATTCCGATTCCAGCAACGTTTCATTCGAATGATGCCACTGCCATTGTCCTGTTTCGGTATCCAGAAAAAACGTTCCATCCGCATTAATTTCCAGTGTATTGTCGTCTTCTTCCCAGTTCATAGGATAGGAATCCTGCTGGACTAAGGCATATGAAAAAAAATCCGGTTCTGACTCATGGCTGATCTGAATCTGAATACATAGGTTTGGGAATTGCCGGATGTGCTGAAAACCCTCATCAAAACGGATAGTCAGGATGTGCTGGTTTTCCTGAATCGATTCAACTTCGTGAAAAGATTGGAATTTTGGACTGTTTCGGGGCATTGGGCAAAGAAAACGAATTCCTTTCCATCCCGGAAACTCTATTTTTCAACCCAAGGTTGCCAATGGACGAGCCTTGAAAATCATCATCAATCTTTTGTTCCTGGATTTTCTTATCCTTTTCAACCGGCCATTTAATTTGGCATTTTCCCTTTTATCCGAAATCACCTTACTTTGTTGACAATGGAAAGCAGTTTTCCAATTCTGAAGAAAATTATGAAAAAGTCAATAGGAATTCTATTTGGAGCGCTGATGATAATGAGTTGTTCGCGTTCCGCAAATGCCGATGTATTTAAAATCAACATTGATGAGTTTGAAGAAGTAAGCCTACGGATTCCTGCTGAGGTGGAATGGGTTGATGAGGATATGGCTTCCTGTGTTCTGCAGTGTTCAGCCGCCAACCAAAAGCTGATAGAAATTGCTATTGAAGGGAAAACTCTGGTGATTAGGGGCAAGGAAAAAAACTGGAACAGCTGGAACCTGAAAGGTGATGATAAAATATTCATTCGCATCACCAGCAGCATGTTGAAGAAAGTAAAGATCAATGGTTCCGGAGATTTTAAAATGAAAAGTCCCAACGGAAGTTCCGATTTTGAATATGAAATAAATGGAAGTGGTGATCTTCAGGCGAGGGTGTCGGCCACCAGCTGCAAAGGCACCATTAATGGTTCCGGAGATGTGTTGATCGGAGGGAGTGCCGAATCATTTGATCTCGAAATCCATGGGTCAGGTGATGTGAAAGCACTTGATTTTATTTGTTCATCTGTGTCTGTAGAGATTGCAGGTTCAGGCGACGCACAGGTAAATGCATCTGAAAGTCTGTCTGTGCGGATTGCCGGCAGTGGCGATGTGCAGTATAAAGGCAATCCGAAAAAACTGAACCAGAAGGTAGCTGGTTCCGGAGAGCTTAGAAAAATATGATTTATTGTACTACCTTGCCCGCAAAACAGAAACAATTTTAATGCAAGTTGAAGTAAATAAGGTAGTTAGTGTTACCTATGCCCTTGAAATAAACGACGGGGGATCCACGCCAAAGGTATTTGTGGAGAAAGCAGAAGCTGACCGTCCCCTTACCTTTCTATTTGGAGTAGGAGGGATGATTCCAGGATTTGAAAGTGCTCTGGAGGGCCTTAGAACTGGTGATTTGTTTGACATTGCCATTGAGCCTGAAGAAGCCTATGGACAGAGTTCAGATGATGACGTAGTGGAACTTCCATATTCCGTTTTTGCTGAAGAAGCAGCCAAACACCCGGATTTACTAACGGTTGGCAATATCATCCCAATGAACGATGGCAATGGTCATCAGTTTGAAGGCAGAGTGAAAGCTGTAGGTGAGGAAACCGTTACAATGGATTTTAATCACCCACTTGCTGGCAAGACGCTTCACTTCAAAGGAAAAATTGAAAGTCTTCGGGAAGCCAGTTCGGAAGAAATCGCCCACGGCCATGTTCACGGACCAGGAGGGCATCATCATTAGAAGTTGAAATTACCTTCCGGCACCGGTATCTGACTACCATGAGTTTGAGATACTGCGAACTGGAATAGACCAGGAAAAGCCTGGAATGCAGCCAGTGAAAAGGCCGTCATTCCGGGCTTTTCCATGATGGATTGGAGCATTCTGGCCATTCGTAACCTTCCTGAAAAGGCTTGTTTCCAATCTGCCTCATATCGTATGCCAATTTCATTCCGAACCAGGCTACCTGTAAAATGACGGTGTACCAGATTTGTCGCCAGCACCGCTGAATGTATGGCCATACTCATTCCGTTTCCAGCCAGAGGCGGAATCATACCGGCGGAATCGCCCAGAAGTAACATGCCGTCTGCATGAACAGTCCTCTCTGAAAAAAAGACGCCTGCTGTTGAAACACGGTCTGTCAGTTTAGGAAATTGGGTGAAATATTGTTTCAGAACACGGTTTTGGTGAAGAAACCGCGACTCTGTTTCCTCCAGGTTACCCCGGCAGGTTTTGATCAGCTCTTCATCAATCAGATAACAAAGGCAAAAACCCCCATTTTCAATGGCTGAAATTCCACAGTACCCACCTGGAAAGTGATGAAGCTCGATCTGATTGACAGGAATATTGGCCAATACATGGAGTTTGACACCTACATAACGCTTTCCTGTTGGACCTTTTTCCTGTAGCTCCGGAAAGGATGGACGGTTTCGCCCGGCAGCGGTAAAAACAAAAAGGGCCTCCTCTTCCGGAAATTCCGTATGGTCATTGATGATGTGGTGTTTGTTTCCAAGGTTGGAGAGGGAGGTGACACGGGTATTATCAAGTACGGTACCGCCTTCTTCAATGAGTTTAGTCTGCAGAAAATTGTCTAAAGTAAACCGACTGATCCCGATCCCCCCGAGTGGAAGCCGTGCTTTGAATTCTTTTCCGTTGGGATGGGTAATCCGGAACTGGGTCAGAAAAGGAAGCTTCCATTCGTCAATGGGCAGCCCAAGCCACCGAAGGATGGGTTCCGATTCAAGAGAAAGATATTCACCGCACACTTTGTGAAAGGGATATGCTTTCTTTTCATATAACACAACCGAGTGTCCCATCCGGTTCGCAATCAGACCCGCAGTCAGGCCTGCCAGTCCCCCCCCTATGATGGCCAGATCTTTCATGATTTCGTCCTTTTATGCCCGCTGACCAACCACCGGAAAGCCCATTGCCAACGAACAGATACTGCATGACTTTGAGGAAATGAGAACAACTGAAGGAGTTCATCCCGACTGAAACTTTTGGAAACACTCAACCGTGCATCATTTCGAACCAGATAGCTTTTTGAAAACAAACGGGTAAGAATGGAAATGGAATGATAGGCCAGCCAGTGGCGATGAAGGTCATTCACAACAAACCCGATCCGGGCTGAAGCCATAAGACTCGCAAGAGAAGAAAGATCTTCACCATAAAAGTGATGTGCAAAAAGTGAACAGTGAAACACATCAGCATTCAGGCTGGCAAGATTCTGAAACGGCTCGCATTCCCATTGAAAATCCGGGTGGTTTTTGCAACGTTTTCGGGCATAATCCAACACTTTCGGATTCGCATCTACGCCAATCATTTTTGCTTTTATGCCCCTTTTATGCAGGAACTGTTGCATCGAAATCATCCCATCACCACCTCCACATCCTATATCAACCACAATTATTTCTCTGTCTTTGGGCAGATTAAGATTTGAAAGTCCTGAAAAACTTACAGAATACCCTCCCAACCAACGATTAATGATTTCCAGTTCCAACAAGTTGATATCCAGTTCTTCCTGAGGCATATCGAAATCATCCATCAATTCAGATTTGGTATTTCTCTTAGAAAAAAATGGCATTATTTCTGGATATTGTTTGAGATGGTACCTTTCAATCTGGACAATTTTACAGAAAGCCGGGTTACAGCAAACCTTCGATCCGGATGAATGTTTCAAAAATCAGACCCGAAAGTCTGGAAAACAAATTACACCGGCTCAGATGTTCGAACCAAGTCAAATCTGACTTCGTACCAAATTTCAGAAACGGTTATTCGTTTGCACAGAAAGTCCCGTTTGATTTACAATCGTTATCAGAATCTAAAACGCCTCCCGATATGACACATTACACAACATTGAATGATGCCATCGACCGGATTAACCGGGCTATCATGGCACTGGATGCGGACATTAAAGAGTGGAGCCTGGTGAAATCATCGCTCTTCGGAAAAAACGTCCGTCGCCCGCAAAACACACAGGAAAAAGAACTCCGGACGGAGTTTGATACATTCCTGAACCGCTCCAAAAAAGTGAAGGAAAACCTGGTTGTATTTAAGAATCTTTTCGATACAATTTCGGTTAACTGATTGATTTAGATTAACTTTTATCGGGCAAAATTCGGTTTTGGCTCTTATTTAGACTACCTTGCGGCCCGATTGCCTGATTTTAGGCAACGCAGGTTTAAATGTTACAAAATTTTAATGAGCTCGGTCTGTCCGAAGAGTACGTACAGATCCTTGAGCAACAGCAGATTACTCAGCCAACTCCCATCCAGTCACAAGCCATCCCTGCCCTGTTGCAGGGCCATAACATTATGGGTCTGGCAGCAACCGGATCCGGAAAAACTCTCGCCTACGGGCTTCCGATGCTGGAAAATGTAGATGCATTTTCAACGGAAACACAGGCACTGGTTTTATGTCCGACAAGGGAACTTGCCAACCAGGTCAACACGGAAATTAAGAAATTTACCCGTGTCACAAACGGATTGTTCACCACACCGGTTTACGGAGGTGAATCCATGGAACGCCAGATCAAACTTCTTAAGCAAGGAAGCCAGATCGTCATCGGTACACCAGGCCGGATCATTGATCACCTGAAGCGCAACACGCTTAAAGTGGAAAACCTCAAATACATCGTCCTTGATGAGGCCGATGAAATGCTCAGCATGGGCTTTGAGGAAGACATCCGCCTCATTCTGGACTATGTAAAATCCAGCCCGCAGATTGCGCTGTTTTCGGCCACTATGTCGAAACAGATCCGTCAGATTTCAAATCAGTATCTTGGAAAATACGAACTGATTGAAGTCGCCAAATCCGCTGCCAACAAGCCGGATATCACACAACACTATCTCGATGTTCACCCGGAAGATAAATCCGAAGTGGTGCTTCGTCTGATTAATTTTTATGGTTTTGAAAGAGCCATCGCTTTCTGCAATACCAAACTGGGTGTGGATAAGTTGGTTCAACAACTGGCCGAAAAAGGCTACATGGCCGAAGCCATTCACGGTGATATGGCCCAGCTGCAACGTACTTCCGTTATGAGGAAGTTTAAAAACGGACAGGTGCCTTTGCTGGTCGCTACTGATGTGGCAGCCCGTGGAATTGACGTTACCAACGTTGAAGCCGTTTTCAATATCGATCTTCCAAGAGATACAGAATATTATGTACACCGTATTGGCCGGACAGGTCGTGCGGGTCGTTCAGGACATTCGTTTGCTCTGGTGATGAAATCGGATTCCCGTCAGCTGAGAATCATTGAACGATTTACCGGCGACGAAATGACCAAGGAGAAAATACCTTCCTTACAAGCCATCGCATACAAACATCAATCCGATTTCCTTCAAAAGCTGAAAGAAGAATCGGCCGAAGAAGGCAGTCAGCAATGGGCAAGTGTGGTCGACCAACTGGAAGCAGAAGGTTTCGATCCGAAGCAATTGCTTGCCTATATGATTGGAAAAGGAATGGGGGCTGTTCCAACTTCCGAGGATCCGTTGCTTGACAAAATGTCGAGAGAGCGTGAAAGAGAACGTGGTTCATTTGAACGCGGTGGCGACAGAAGAGAAAGCCGGAGTCGTTATGAATCCAATGATGGCGGAGATCGCCGTCCAGGAAGAGGACGTCCTCCCGGAACCGGTCACGGCATTGCCCGTAAAGACACGGAGAAGATGGTGAAAATCCGGTTCAACCTGGGTCGTAACGCTCAGATCCGTCCTTCGGATCTGGTAGGTGCCATAGCATCGGAAGCGAAAATCAGTGGAAAGCGTTTGGGCTACATTGGGATTGAAGAGAAATTTTCCTTCGTCGACGTACCTGCAGATCTGGCATCACAGATTGTGAAGGCTATGGCTGGAAACGTGGTCCGTGGTAAAAAAGTAAAAGTCGAAATGGCGTAGTTCGTCATCTTCAATCATAAAAAAAGCCACGTTGTAAAGCGTGGCTTTTTTGTTTTAAGGGTTGAGGTGAAATTTTATTCTTCCATTCCGTGGCCTTCCGGATGGTGACCTTTCCGGCCTTTGTGGTGTCTCTTCTCTTTTCGCATTCCTTTCAGATCAAAATCAACCCTTTGTTCCGGTGTCAGCATTTTGCGGATTTCCTGACGATGCGAGGCATGCATTTTCATGATTTTTCCCTGGAGACTTTGTATTTCATCGATCAGAGTATTGATCGCCTGCATGTCGGCTTTGTCAGCGGTTTCAAGTGTTTGCATTCTCGCCTTTTTCTCACCAAGCTGGTTCTTTAAAGGAAGGATTTCCTTTTTGAGCTGAGTTCTTAGTTCAGCCATTTTCTTTTTCTGCTCAGCTGTTAGGTTGCTGATTCCATGCTTTCCGGCATGGGCTGAATCACGGGGTGGCCGCTGAGCGAAAGTAGCGCCTGAGAACAGAGTCAACATGATTAACAACATCCAAAATGTGCGGAAGTTCCGGGTCGTGGTTGTTTTCACAAGATTCGATTTCATAGTTATTGTTGTTAGGTAAAACTGTGCCTGAGAGACCAAACTTTATGGAGGGTTTAATCAACAGAATAAAAAATTTGGAATCTGAATACCTGAGAATCATCCATACGGAATTTTCACAGCATCCGTTTTCGATATTCCATGTTTTGCTTAGTATTGTAAATCCTACACCTCTTTCGACAGTCAGATGCCACGTTTCATACTTCTATTTATAAGTGTATTCTTTTGTTTTCTTAATTCCCATGCCCAGCAGATTCTGAAAACCGGAGGGAGTTCGAACAGTACATTTTTGTTTGGCAGTGTGGCGTATGCCAGAAAAACGCAATGTATTTATCCCCCCTCTTCTTTGTCAAATGAAACCAATGGCACAATCAAAAGACTTTATTTCAAGTATGGCAGCACTGGAGCAACGAACGACCAGGTTCTCACCGATTTTAAAGTAAAACTGGGCATAACAAACGATCAGACAATCCCAGGCACGACATTCTACACTGATCTCACCACGGCACTTGATACTGCTACCTATACCATTCCTGGCGGGTCAGCGGGTACATGGTTTGCCATTGAAGTGGATTCTACTTTCAACTACGACGCCAGCAGGAGTCTGATTGTTGAAGTGAGTTTTTCGGATTCGGAAGTCCAGAATTGGGGAACATTTGGCACAAGCAATACCCCCGCACGAAAACTGAATTCCCCTGATGTTGATGCGACGACTGGGTCCAATACTAGCTCAACCTGGCAGGATATGGGATTTGATCTTTCGACCATTACAGGGTTGTCACCACAAATTTCATTTGAAACCGGGATCGGACTATGGCCAAATCCGGCCACTGATTTTATCGCCATCACGTTAAAAGACCAGAATATGGAGCCGGCCCGTTTTGCCATCTGTTCATCTGATGGAAAGTGTGTCGCCCGTGGTGATGTTATGGAAAGTCAGATGTTAGTTGATGTAAAATCTTTACCGGCAGGACTTTACACAGCTGAGGTTATTCAGGGATCCAGGCGATTTCATGGATCATTTGTCAAAAAGTAGATCTTCAGACAATTCTTAAAACTGGGTAAGAGAGCTAATCAGATTCCCTCCAGCATAAAACCCAGAATCGGTGCACATTTTTCCTTGCAGGCGGGATAAAACTGTTCGTGCTGCCAGAAATCGGATTTCGGGGATTGCCCCCACCAGAATTCGGCCAGAGCCAGAGGCTTGAGATTGTGCTCGAATGCGTATTGCAACAATCGGGGACCTGCACATTCTCCAGCACCACTGGGCGGTTTGGTCTGATTCCAGTCCATAAAAATATCCCGCATGTTTTTCCGGATTCCGTCCTGACGAAGAAATTGGTATGAATCGAAAATCTGGTCCTGAATGCGGGCGGAATTTTGACGGCGGGTGGTTTTCAATGCCTGAATCTCTTCCTGTGAATTTGGTGGATTTTCTTCCTCCAATAACCTGATTTTCTGATTGATCCGGCTCAGTTCTTCCATGCCTTCATTGAGAAAACTGCCTTCCGTCAAACCATCAAACACAGGCGGAACAAACAGAGACTGATGGTATCCGCCAGCCAGTTTGCCGGAATAACCGGCCAGATATCCCAATATGTTGTCTTCGTTTTGAACGACCAATACCCCGAACATTTTTCCAATGACGGTGCCGTTCTGACCTTCTTTCAAACCAAAATTATGTTCCCATTCCGTTTGTTCCTGAAGGTGGACTTTCAATAAGGAAGCCGCTTCCAGACAAAGTGGGTGAGGAGTTCCGGTAAATGGATCCTGAAATGTTTTTGGGATGTCTATCCGCAAAACCTGTTCCGGAAACGGAATAAAAAGCGACGGTTGCCTGCTCAGAGATTCGTGATTTCCGGTTTGCATTGTGGCGGCAATCTGCACGAATTGCCGGACAATCAAAAAACATGATTGTCAGATGTAAAACCTGTTTTTAGAAAAGGACGATCCGGAATTTCAGGATTGGATTTACCCGATCTCGTTTTCCGATACCCGTCCCTCTGAAAAACAGCGCAGATTTTCGATCGTAGTTTGGGCGATGTTGTGCAGTGCTGTATCGGTTAAAAATCCCTGGTGACTGGTGATGAGTACATTCTGGAACGTCATGAGCCTTGCGACGGTATCGTCCTGAAGGATGTCGTTTGAGTGATCTTCAAAAAACAATCCGGCCTCTTCTTCGTACACGTCCATTCCGAAGTAGCCTATTTTGCCGGTTTTAAGTCCCTGCACCACAGCCTTTGTGTCCACGAGGCCTCCGCGGCTGGTGTTGATCAGCATCACGCCGTCCTTCATATGGTGAATCAGGTCTTTGCTGATGAGATGATGCGAATCGGGTGTGAGGGGAAGATGAAGCGAAATAATGTC
>ERZ795056.4345-NODE-4345-length-14725-cov-5.898432_pt1 | contig 14725 bp, 13 predicted proteins | sample MGYA00375140_ERZ795056 | MGnify/ENA primary metagenome ERZ795056 (study PRJEB30185, sample SAMN05720227) | activated sludge metagenome | isolation source: Anaerobic digester | place: USA | collected 2015-03-09 ...
CTGCACTTCCGAGCCTACGCGGCCGTGGCCTGCCGTAGTGGTGACGCGCCGCCACGACGGCTCCCCGCACCAACGGGCGGCGCAGCACAACTGGTTGTCCCGCAGTGCGCCCGCGGCTGAGCTGCGGTACTTTGCTTCTTGGCACTGCGCTCATGCAAAGCGCCACCTTACGCCCTCGTTAGCTGCTGGGAGGATCCCGTTGGGCCACGCTTGTGTCGCAGATCGCTGACATCACACCAGAACTTGTGATGAATCGACAGACGGTGCCGGTGCCGGTGCCGGTGCCGGTGCCGGTGCCGGTGACGGTAAATCAGTCCGTGTCCATGTCTGGGTCTGTGCCCGTTACCCGACTTCTGTGCATCGTTCAGTGTCCCGTGTCCATGCCCGTGCCCATGCCCGTGCCTGTGAATCAGTCCGTGCCCGTGTCCGTGCCCGTGTCCGTGTCAGTGAATCAGTCCGTGCCCGTGTCCGTGTCAGTGAATCAGTCCGTGCCCGTGCCCGTGCCCGTGTCCGTGTCCGTGCCCATGCCCATGCCCATGCCCGTCTCTGCCTCCCCGCCAAACGCTGCCTTGATCGCCGCTGCCGCCGCCGCGGTCATGCCCGGCACGCGCCGCAGCTGTTCTTCCGTCGCTGCTCGCACGCCGCGGACGCTGCCAAAGTGCGCCAACAATTTTTTCCTCCGAGTGGGCCCAATTCCCGGAATGTCGTCGAGCTCGGAACGCAACGCGGCTTTGCTGCGGCGGGCGCGGTGGAACGTATTGGCAAAGCGGTGCGCTTCGTCGCGCAACCGTGCAAGCACATAGAGCTCTGGCGAATTTTGCCGCAACGCGATCGGGTCTTTGACGTTGCGCAAATACACACGGTCCGGCGCTTCGCCTGATTGTAAGTCGCGCTCTTTGGCTAAGCTGATCACATCAAGGCCACGTTCGCCAAATTCAAAACCTTGATCGGTAAGCGCAGCGATCGCCATTCCGAGTTGGCCTTTGCCACCGTCGACAACCAGCAGATCGGGCGCCATCCACGGTGAGATTTTGTCAGCTAGCGCCGTGTCGGCATCGAGTTCCGTGGTCGAGATATCACTCGCGTCGTCGAGCTCGTTGTCTTTTGCGGTTTTGGGCAAATCACGTGTGGCCTCGTCGGTGTCCGGTTCATTCGCATCAGTTGCGTCCGTGGCACTGGCATCAAGTTCGTCATCTTTAGCCAGCACCGCGCCAGCATCTACCCCGCCGAGCCGTTGCACCTCCGCCGCGCGCCGAAACCGCCGCGACAGAACTTCGTACATCGATGCAAAGTCATCGTTGCCAACCGATTTCACTTTGAACTTCCGGTACAGATTCTTGGCAGGCACACCGTCGACAAACGTGACCATCGACGCCACAGTTTCGCGCCCTTGGATGTGCGCAATATCAAAACATTCGATGCGTCGCGGCAGCCGCGCCAAGCCCAGCCGCTCTTGTAGCTTCTGCAAAATAGCTTGCGCGTCGTCGTCGCGGCCACGGCGCGATACCGCCGACGCTGCAGCGTTTTTGTCAGCCAGTTCAACCAAGCGGGCGCGCTGGCCACGCTGCGGTTCAATCACGCGCACTTTGCGGCCGCGCATCGACGACAACCACTCAGCGAGTGCAGCGCTGGCATCCAGCACCACGCCGACCACAACCTCGTCAGGGACAAACGTTTGAGTTGCGTAATACTGCTGCACGTGCTCGGCGATCACGTCGGTGTCGGGCAGCTCTTGGTCGCGCTGCATAAACGTGCGGCGCCCAACCAGCTTGCCACTGCGCACGAATAACACCGCAACCTCGACGGCATCGGCTTGGCGATATAAGCCCCACACGTCTTGGTCGATGAAATCGTCTTGCACCATGTCTTGCCGCGCCAGCGTGCGTTCAACCGCGCCGATCGAATCGCGCAACGCAGCGGCGGCTTCGAAATCCTCGGCGTCGGCGCGCGCCAACATGCGGGCACGCAAACGGTCGGTTAGTTCTTTGTCTTTGCCCGACAAAAACATCGCAACATCGTCCACTTGGTCGGCGTACGCTTGCGGATCAACCGGCAACGCGCACGGCCCAACGCAGCGCTTGATCTGATACTGCAGGCAAACTTTGCCTCGGCTTTCGAGTACGTGGTCGGTGCAGGTCCGCAATTGAAAGTGTCGATTGAGAATGCGCAGCGTCTGCCGCGCCGACGTCGCCGAGTGATACGGGCCAAAATATTGTGCATCGTCGTCGCGAATATTGCGCACCACCTGCACGCGTGGATACTGCATCGTTTTGTTGGTGGCGCTGCGCCGCGGCTTTTCCAGCCGCAATACCAAGTACTGCTTGTCGTCGCGCAGCTTGACGTTGAACTTCGGCTGGTGCTGCTTGATCAAATGGTTTTCGAGCAGCAGCGCTTCTTTTTCGGCAGTGACAACAATCGTCTCAATATCGACGACGGCGCGGCCTAAAAAACCAGCCGCAACGAAGTAGCGTTCGTCGCCACCGGGCCGAAAGTACTGCCGCACCCGCGTGCGCAGGTTTTTGGCTTTGCCGACATAGACGACCTTGGCAGCCTTGTCTTTGAAAAGATAGACGCCCGGGTCAGTCGGAATGCGGTCGAGAATTTCCGAAGCAAGCATGACGGCGCGCTAGCTAAACAAGCGACGACAATCTTTGAACGTCACCAAAATCATAACGACGATGAGCAGCATGATGCCCACCATGTGTACGGTGGCTTCGATACGCGGGTTGGCGCGACGGCGGGTGATCATTTCGTAACCCAAAAACACCAACCGGCCACCGTCGAGCGCAGGCAGCGGCAACAAGTTAAACAACGCCAAGTACACCGACAGCGCCATCACCAGCTCGAGGCCTTCGCCGAAGCCAATCGAAAATGCCTTTTTGAATTCTTCGGCCATGCGCACGCCGCTGCCGACATCGGCTTTTTCTTTGCCGACAATGATGCGCTTGATGCCGGTGTAGATCAGCTCGCTTTGGCGGAACGGGTACGACAACGCACTCGAAACAGAATCCCCGATGCCAATGCTGACGCGCTCGTACTGCTCGCTTGGTGCAATGCCAAGCAAATAGATCGGCTTGTTGTTGTCGTCGAGCAACGGCTTGCCTGCCTTGTCGGCCCCGGCTTTGGGCGCAACCGTAACCGTTAGGTCTTTGCCATCGCGACGCACGGTAATTTTTAGCGGGGCCCCGCCTTTTTCGTTAACACGGTCGCGCAACGTGCCGACGTTGCCTGCCGGATCAACGAGGAAAACTGGCTTGTCATCGATGGCCAAAATACGGTCGCCAACTTCAAGTTTGCCTTTGGCATCGTAGCCATCGAGCACGGCACCAACGCCAAACCAACGCTCTGCTGAGCGCACGCCCCACACGGAATACAGCAAGAATGCCAAGATGAATGCTGACAGAAAGTTCGTTGCGGGCCCGGCTAAGATCGCTGCAAACCGTTGCCACACCGGGCGGTTGGCGTACGAGTGCTTGTCATTTGGATCAACGTCTTCAATGACGTTCATTCCGGAGATTTCGACAAAGCCACCGAGTGGAATCGGTGCGATTTGAAAGACCGTGCCGGTCTTTTTGGATTTGCGCTTCAGAATGCCTGGGCCAAAGCCAACGCTGAACCGATCGACCCGCATTTGACACCAGCGCGCCACGACATAGTGGCCCCACTCGTGCACGACGATCAGAAAGCTCAGGGCTAGTAGCCCAACGACCCAATACATGCGCCGACTATAGCAGCCGCGCCGCCGTGCGGCGACTCGTCGCAGCAGATTCGCACGCTGGGGGCGCGTGCCAGCCGTGCGCTTGGACGTTACGGCTAGCTCGTCGTCGGCGAGCTAGCTGCGTGAGTATGCTGCAATTGCCCCAGCTTGCGAAACACCATGATATGGCCCGCCAGCGCCGCCGGCACCAATACAGTTGGCAGCCAGACGAAAGGCACATGTGCGATCCAGGTGTTGCGTTGCGCTGGGCCAAAGGCTTCGAACATTGGCGTCGCGGCGATGGCCAAGCCACCCACAATGATTAAAAAAGCCAGGCCCATACAGTTCCAAGCGACCACGAGCCAGCGCGGCGCCCAGCCGTTGCGGTGACCGCGGTGGAGGCTGTAGGCCAGCACCAATGCAGTGGCGCCGGTGATAATGTCGAAATTGTAGCCTGCAAATGACATCACCGACGGCATCACGTGTTGCTGCGCTGCATGGCCCATGGCGAGTTCAAGCACGAACCGAAATGCATGAAACGCGATCAACGCGCACAATGGCGTTTGCTCGACGATGGCGATACCAAATCGGCTGCGCGTGAACGCCACCGCGCCGACCATGCCGACGACAACAAGAATAGGCAATAATGGTGGCTTTGCTGCAAAATCGGCCACCTTGCCGCTGGCCGCGGCTGCACCAGTGATGGCGAGCCAGCCTGCGAACGCCGCTGCAACTACGGCAACGTCGCGTGCGCTGCGTTGGCCGCCTCGCGCTACGGCGTAGAGGGCAAGGCCCATGATCGCAAGTGGCAAGGCAATAAAGGCCGTCGTGGTGAACGCGCTCGCGTTGGCTGCATCGGGAATCATTCAAATCGGATGCTGCCTGGGCCTGGGTCGTCGCAGTGCTTACCAGTGGCAGGTTGTCGCGGGTTGACCTGAGCCGCGGCGCGCGCGACACTGCCGCTGTGTCAGCGCAGCGCTCGTTAAATCCACTTTACGTGATCGGTGCTGGTGGGCATGCCAAGGTGGTTATTGCGACAGCGCAGTCAATCATGCTGCCGCTAGGTGGCGAGCCGGTTGCATTGTGGCCGGACATTCGCGTGCGCGACGACAATACGGCAATCCACGGGCGATCAATTATGGGTATCACCGTCGAAGGCGACAACGCATCGATCTTGCGTGATCCGCATTTCTGCGCCGTACTCGCTATCGGTAACAACGGGGTGCGCGCACGCATTGGAACCACCGCCAAATGTCGGTTTGCTACAGTGATACATCATCAATCGATTGTGCACAGCACCGTACGCATCGGGACCGGCACCGTGGTGTTTGCAGGCGCGATTGTTCAGCCTGATACCGTCATCGGCGCGCATTGTATTATCAACACCGGTGCCTCGGTCGATCACGACTGCGTGCTTGGCGATGCAGTGCACATTGCACCAGGCGCGCGTCTAGCCGGCGGCGTTACCGTTGGTGCACGTAGCTTTATCGGCATCGGCGCAGTGGTCGCGCCTGGCATCACCATTGGCGACGATGTGATCATCGGAGCTGGCGCGGCAGTCGTACGTGATATTCCTAGCGGCACCACGGCCGTGGGCGTACCAGCGCGCCCGTTGACGCCACGCGAGCGGCTCTGATGCGCATCGTTGTCGTCGGCGGTTGGGCGCCGTCATTGCTGAAGTTTCGTGGCCCGTTGCTTGCGGCGATGGTCGGGCGCGGCCATCAGGTGACCGCAATGGCTGCCGATCAAGACGCTGAAACCACAGCGGGCCTTGCTGACATCGGCGTCGATTTTCAAGCGATTGGCGTCGAGCGGGCCGGCCTCGACCCGCGCCGCGACGTGCAACTGGTGCGCGAGCTGCAGCACCGCATGCGAGCGCTGCGCGCCGAACAGTTCTTTGCGTACACGATCAAGCCGGTGGTGTACGGCGCCATGGCAGCGCGCGCAGCTGGGGTGCCACGCCGCGCTGCGATGATCACAGGACTTGGCTACGCTTTTGCGCCGCCGAGCAGCGTCAAACACCGCGCCGTGTCGGCGGTCGCGCGCGGCATGTATCGGCTTGGTTTGGCGCAGTGCCAGCAAGTTTTTTTTCAAAATCCCGACGACAAAGCCGAGTTCGGCCGGCTTGGGCTGCTACCGAAGCGAACAGCGGTTGAAATCGTGCGGGGCAGTGGCGTTGACGTTGACCACTACGCAGTTGCGCCGCTTGAAATGGCATCGTCCGAAGGCCGGACGTTCTTATTCGTTGGCCGCTTGCTCGCTGACAAAGGCATTCGCGAATACGCCGCGATGGCGCGTGCCGTACGCGCAGTTCGGCCGGCGACAAGGTTTTTAGTCGCTGGCTGGCTCGATCCCAACCCCACCAGCGTCAGCCAAGCCGAACTCGATGGCTGGATTCGCGAAGGCAGCATCGAATACCTTGGCGCCCAAGCCGATATTCGCCCGGCGATCGCACGTGCGCAGGTGCTGGTTTTGCCATCGTATCGCGAAGGCACGCCGCGCTCGGTGCTCGAAGCCATGAGCATGGGGCGTGCGATTATCACCACCGACGCGCCCGGCTGCCGCGAAACAATCGTCGACGGTGAACAAGGGTTGTTAGTGCCGGTTCGCGATGCTGCCGCTTTGACCCGCGCCGGCTTGGCGTTGACCGACGACCCCGCCTTGCTACAACGCATGGGCACTGCTGCGCGCCAACGCATCGTGCAGTTGTACGATGCCCGCGCCGTGGCCAACCATATGCTCGATACGTTAGGACTGTAGCCATGCAACGTTTACAACAGGTTCACGTTTGCGCCGACCCGCATGCAGTCGCCGCTGCGGCGCTTGCATATATTGTCCGGTTAGCGGACGACAGTCGCAAGCCTGGCGCAGCGCTACATCATTTGTGCATCGCAGGCGGCACGACGCCGCGCACGCTGTATAGCCTGCTGCCTGCAGCGATCGATCTGCGCAACGTTGACCTTTGGTTTTCCGACGAGCGCATGGTGCCGCCTGACCACGCCGATAGCAATTTTGCGATGGTGCAACAAGCGTACTTGCAGCGCGCGCTACACCCGCCGCGTGTGGTGCATCGCATCGCTGGTGAGCACGGCGCAACGGCAGCCGCCGACGCGATGAATGCCGCCGCTGCCAGCACGCCGGGCGGGCTGACATTTGATCTCGCGCTGCTCGGTGTCGGCGCCGATGGCCACACTGCATCGTTGTTTCCCGGTGATGCCGCGTTTGTGAATACAAACCCAACCGGCGCCGCGTTTGTCCCGGCCCGCGACGGCGCTCGCGTTAGCGCGTCCTTCGAACGTTTGGCCGCTGCCCGTCAGGTGATTTTCGTAGTCACCGGTGCCAGCAAAGCCAGCATGTTGGCGGCCTTGCCAGGCTCCGACCTGCCGGCCGCGCGCTTGGCTGCCGCCCTTGGACCACGCGCGGTTTGGTTGCTCGACGCAGACGCTGCAGCACAGCAATAAAAATCACAAAAATTGCCGGTTTTTCGAACGTTTGCGTGCGCTTGGAGCACTAACGTTCGAGTGCGAACAAGTTGCCTGCGACCTCCGCAAATAGCTGTTAACTAAGCTATAAGTCCCAAGCAACATCGTCGCCAAGTCGTCGCCACCAAAGGCAAGAGCCCATATGAATGTCGCTATTGTAACGGCCCGCGCTGGGTCCAAATCCATCATCAACAAAAACATCCTGCCGCTCGAAGGCAAGCCGATGGTTCATTACCCCATCCACGCCGCACAAGCCGCCAAACGCATCGGCGAAGTTTGGGTGTCGACCGACGGTGAAGGCATTGCGCAAGCCTCGCGCGATGCGGGTGCCAAAATCATCCCACGCCCCGACGAACTCGGCGGTGACAGCGTTAATCACGGCATCGTGATCAAACACGCGGTCGAATACGTCGACGCGCGCTGCGAAAACGTCGAAAACATTGTGTTGTTGCTTGGCAACACCGTTTACATCGACGGCGAAATCATCGATCAAGCGCTCAATTTGCTCGACGAGCGCAAAGAACTCGACTCGGTGATGACCGTGTGGGAAGCCGCCGACGACCATCCGTACCGCGCGCTGCAGATCAATAACGAAGGCCTGATCGAAACGTTTGGCGGGCCACGCAAAGTGTCGACCGAGCGCCAAAGCTACCCGAAGGCGTATTATTACGACCAAGGTGTGTGGGCGTTCCGCAAACAAACCGTGCAAACCCAAGACGGCCCCAACCCTTGGTGGTGGATGGGCAAAAATGTGCATCCGATCATCCGGCCATGGGTGACTGGGCGCGACATCCACGGTTTGATCGATGTGTTCTTCTCGCAAGAGTGGGTCAAAAACCCAGAGATGGTGAAGCGCATCAAAGAAGAAGATCACTGAGCGTCGCGTTGTTCGCACGTCGCACTTGCACTCGTCGTTACAGGAGCTAGTCAGATGTCTGGTATCGTTGCAGTCTCAACAAGTTCATTTGGTAAAGAAAACGCGGCGCCGCTTGAATTGGTGCGTGCTGCGGGTTTTGAAGTGCGGATGAATCCGCATGGCCGCACGCTGACCACCGACGAAGCCAAAGTGCATCTCGACGGTGTAGTTGGCTTGATCGCTGGCACCGAAAAACTCACCGGCGATTTGTTGCGTGGCCTGCCAGGCCTCAAAGCGATTTCGCGCGTCGGTGTTGGCATGGACGGCGTTGACCAAGTTGCCGCCAAAGAACTTGGCATCGCGGTAAGCAACACGCCATCGGCGCACGTCGACGCGGTGGCGGAGCTGACGCTGGCCGGCTTGATGGCGATTTTGCGCCAAGTGCCAGCGAGTGATGCATCGATTCGCGCTGGCAGTTTCGACAAGCCAATGGGCCGCTTGCTGCGTGGCAAAACGGTTGGCTTCGTCGGTTTTGGCCAGGTTGCCCGAGCGCTGGCAACGTTGATCGCGCCATTCGATTGCAAGCTGTTGGCCTACGACGTAGTGCAAGACGCCGCGGCTGCAACCGCGCTTGGCGCAACCTACGCAACGCTTGATCGCGTGGTGGCCGACGCCGATATCGTGTCGATTCATGTGCCGTACAGCAAAGCTGCGCACAACTTGATCGGTGCAGCGCAACTCGCGTCGATGAAGCGCGATGCGATTCTGGTCAACACCGCACGCGGCGGGCTCGTCGACGAAGCAGCGCTGTTGGCGCACTTGCAAGCCAACGCCAAAGCCGGCGCGTATCTGGATTGTTTTGAAAAAGAGCCATACGCTGGGCCGCTTGCAACGTTGAAAAACGTCGTACTCACCGCGCATATCGGCTCGTACGCACGCGAAGCGCGCTTGCGCATGGAAACCGAAGCCGCGCAAAACTTGTTGCGTAGCCTAGGCAAGGCGTAACCGTCGATGAGCAGCGGCCGCAATATTTTGCTCACCGGTGGCGCTGGCTTTTTAGGCAGCCACCTCGTTGACGCATTGGTAGCTGCGGGCCACCGCGTCACCGTGCTGGATCGTGCGCCATCGAAGTGGCTCGACGGGCGTTCACCGAACGTGCGTGCCGTGGTCGCCGATCTCGCGGATCTCGATGCACTCACCGCAGCGGTTGCGGGTCACGATGCAGTGTATCACTTGGCAGGTTTCGCCGATCTCAACGCTGCGAAAAGCCAGCCGTTGGCGACGGTGCACGCCAACATTGTCGGCACCGTGAATCTGCTCGAAGCGATGCGCACCCAAGGCGTGCAGCGCTTTGTGTTTGCCAGCACGGTGTATGTTTACAGCCGCGAAGGCGGCTTCTATCGCGCTTCGAAACAAGCGTGCGAGAACTACATCGAAGAGTACGAACGCCGGTTTGGCTTGCGCTACACCGTGTTGCGTTACGGTAGTTTGTACGGCCCACGCGCCGATGCGTCGAACGGTGTGTATCGTTTGCTACGCGCGGCCATTTCCGAAGGTGCGATTGCGTACAACGGCAAAGCTGAAGACATTCGCGAGTATATTCACGTCGAAGATGCAGCGCGGTTGTCAGTTGATGCGCTGGCACCAGAGTTCGAAGGCAAACACGTGATGCTAACCGGGCCGGCGCCGCTGCGCGCTGGTGATTTGTTCACCATGTTCAGCGAGATGTTAGGCCGCCCAGTCAGCGTCGACTATAAACACGTCGATGGTCCGGGCAGCGGACACTACAGCGTGACGCCGTATGCTTACACGCCGAAGCCTGGCCGCAAATTGGTGGCCACCAACTATGTTGATATGGGCCAAGGGATTTTGCAGATGATCGAAGATATTCATCGCGAGTTGCAAAGCGCCGACGGGGAGCATCGCTAATGTTGCGCGCCATTGTGTTTGATTTCGACGGCGTTGTGTTGGAATCCGCCGATCTGAAGACCGATGCATTCATCGAAATGTTTGCGCATCATGGGCCCGACGTTGCTGCCAAGGTGCGCGAGCACCATTTGGCGAATCTAGGCATTTCGCGCTTCAAAAAATTTGAGTGGATCTACGCCAATGTGCTGCAGCAACCGTTGAGCGAAGCGCAAAGCCAAGCGTTAGGCGAACAGTTCTCGACGCTGGCGCTTGATAAAATCTTGGCTGCGCCGTTTGTGCCGGGCGCGCTCGAAGCCTTGCAGGGCTTATCGCAGCGCTTGCCGTTGTTCGTCGCGTCCGGCACACCACAAGCCGAACTTGAACTGATCATCGAGCGTCGCGGGTTGCGCGGCTACTTCCGCGAAGTGTGGGGTACACCGACGGAAAAGCCGGTGATCTTGCGCGATCTCATGGCGCGGTTTGGCTTTGCTGCAGCGCAAATGCTGTTTATCGGCGACGGCCTATCGGACTACAAAGCCGCAGCTGCGGTTGAAACTGCATTTCTGGCTCGTGATACCGCAGCGCTTGCGGCTACCTGGCGCGAAAAAGCTGTGCGGAAGTCGCCCGATTTGCGCGCGCTACCAGCGATCATCGACGCATGGGCCGAAGACTGGCACGGCGAATGGGCTGGCCTCGGTGACGACGCTGGAGCCAACGCGTGAGCAATGCTCGTACACGCGTGATGCTGTTTCGGCCGACCTTGGCCGATGGCGGTGCCGATCGCGTCACCTTGACGTTGTTGGAAACGCTCGATCGCAAACGGTTTGAACTTACGTTGGTGCTCGTGAAAAAGACCGGCGCGTTAGTCTCGGCGATTCCTGCCGATGTCGACGTCATCGATCTTCACGCTTCACGGCTGGCACTTGCCGCGCCGGCGTTGGCGCGCGTGATTCGGCAACGCAAGCCAGATGTTGTCATGTGCACGGCAGGCGGCGCTAACGTGGTGTGCGTAACCGCGCACGGCTTGGCTCGTTCCAACGCACGGCTGGTATTGTCGGAGCGCAGCGCTTTGCGGCGCGCCGATCGTGCAAATCTGCGCACGATGCCTGAGCTGCTGCTCAAACGCGCGATGTACCGGCGCGCTGATGCTGTGACGGCCGTTTCCGACGGTGTTGCGCATGATCTGCAAACCGAACTAGGCTTGCCAGCGAGCCGCATCATCACGGTTTACAACCCCGTGGTCACTGACGACTTTGCGGCCCTCGCTGCAGCGCCCGTCGAGCATCCGTGGTTCAGCGATGCCGAACGCGCGCGTGTGCCTGTACTAGTCGCGTGTGGCCGCTTGGTTGCGATCAAAGACTATCCAACGATGTTGGTAGCGTTTGCGCAGCTGCGGCGCGCGATGCCGAATCAACCGTTGCGCTTGGCAATTTTGGGCCACGGCCCCGACCGCGGCGCCTTGCAAGATTTTGCCGTTTCGTTACGCTTGGCCGAAGACGTTACATTTTTGGGTTTCGATCCAAATCCGATGCGCTACATGGCGCGCGCAACCCTGTTGCTGCAGTCATCACAAGCCGAAGGTTTGCCTGGTGTGATCATTCAAGCTGGCGCGTGTGGCGTGCCGGTGGTTGCCACCGATTGTGATCACGGGCCACGCGAAGTGATCGAGCACGGCACCACGGGCATTCTCGTCCCAGTTGGCGATGCCGAAGCGCTGGCCGACGCAGCGCGTGCGTTGTTGCTGGACCCGCAGCTGCGCCAACAAATGGGGGCGGCCGCGAAGCTGCGCACGCAGCGCTATCGTGCAAGCGAATCGTTGGCGCGTTACGAAGCCGCGCTGCTTGGCACTTCGGTTGCGGCGTCGGGAGCTGCGGCATGATCAGCTTCATCTTTTCCAATCCCAAACATCATCTTGAAATGATGGCGCCGGTCGTTCGCGAGCTAGTGCAACGCGGCCAACCCACGCAAATGATCTCGCTTGCAGAATTGCGCGGCTTGCGCACGCCAGCAGCTGCGGATGCAAAGATCGACGCGCCGCTGGTGCGTGCATTGCCAGCGCTACGCAAATCGCCGTCGGTGGGGGCAGTGCGAACCGCAAACCCCACCGCCGTAGCAGCCACTGACGGCAACGCCGGCCAAGGCGTGTCCACCACGCGCCGCCTAGCGCAAGCTGCTGTGTGGCACGGTGCGTTGCGGTTGCGCATGCGCCAACTGTTGCATGGCAGTCGTGTGATCGTGATTCCCAACGATGCTGTGTTTCCGTATCAGGAGATCATCGCGCAAGCCAAACGCCACGATGTGCCGTGGGTGCTGATGCAAGAAGGCATTCGTTTTCCGTTCCCCAATGCGTTCACTGGCAGCAAATATGGCAGCAGCGGCGCTGCGGCTGTGTGCGTTTGGGGCGAAGGCAGCGCCGAACATTTTCGCCAGCAAGGTGTGGCGCCGGTGTCGATCGCAGTCACCGGCAATCCACGCTTCGATGATTTTGGCATCGAGCAATGGCGTAGCCGCGGTGCCGAACTGCAGGGCAAGCTTGGCTTGCAGCAAAAGCCGCTGGCTGTGTTAACCAATCCGGTCGAGCTGCAAGGCTTTTGCGGCCTGACCCAAAAGTACGCGCTGGTCGAAGCGTTTCTGCAAGCAGCCGCACCGATGTGCGCTGCGCGTGACATCCCAATCGTTGTCAAAAATCACTTGCAAGAAGATACTGCTGCGTATCAGGCGCTGGTCGAACGAGTTGCCGCTGCGCATCCGGGGCTCACGATTAAGCTCATTACCGACGCTGCGCTTTTCGCAGTGGTCGCAATGGCGCGCGCTGCCGTGGTGATGGCGTCAACTGCAGGCCTCGAAGCCTTGCTGCTGGGCGTGCCGCTCGGCGTGCTGGAACTGCCACCGCACGGTTTTGCGTTTGAATACGTGGCCCGTGATGCTGCGATTGGCATCCGTGCTTCGTCCGATGTTCGGACAGTCGATATCGACCGGCTATTAGCGTCAAGCTCGCAAGGCCTCAGCGCTGCCGCCACCGCGTTTGTCGACCGGCACTTGGCCAGCGCTGCAACGTCCACTGCTGCGGCCCGAGTCGCCGATGCACTGATGGTGGTACGCAACTCAATTTCACATTCTTCGACGGCCACGCGGCCGTCGGTTCATGTAACTGGTAACGCAACTGGAGCACATAAGTCATGAGTCAGCTTTCCGTAGGCATCGTCGGTTGTGGCCTGATTTCCGAAGCGCACCTCAAAGCGTGGAGCACCACCGATGGCTTCACCATCAAAGGGGTGTTCGATACCAACGCTGAACAAGCGCAAAAGCGCGCCAAACAATTCGATGTTGCCAACATTTACACGGATCTCGACCAGCTGATCGCAAACTGCGACGTCGTCGACGTTTGCACACCGCCAGCAACCCACGCGATGATCGCGGAGAAGGCGATTGCAGCGAAGCGCCACCTCGTGATGGAAAAGCCGATGGTGACCGACGCGGCCGATTGGACCCGCATGACGGATCTCATCGCCAAAAGCGGCACCAAGATCGCCGTCATTCACAATATTAAGTTTCTCCACAGCGTGCGCCAAGCCAAGCAGTGGGTCGACGAAGGCCGCATCGGTAAAGTCATCCGCGTGCAACGCGAGTTCCTCACCAGTGCAACCAACGACCGCATGCTGGTCGGCGACAAGCACTGGTCGCACAAGTTGCCAGGCGGGCGCTGGTTTGAAACGTTGCCGCACGAACTGTATCTCACGCACTGGTTCGCTGGCCCACTCGAAGTCGATCACGTCACAGCGATTTCGACGCCCAACGCACCGTCGGGCGCACCGGCTGACGAAGTGATGGTGTCGCTGCGTGGCGCCAGCTGCATTGCTTCATTTCACTTCTCGGCCAACTGCGAACAAAACCGTCGCATGTTGATCCTCACTGGCACCCACGGCCATATCACCGTCGATTTGCTCAGCGACTTTGCGTCGATCACCACCGCCAAAGACTCGAAGTGGAAACGCGCCGTTGGTGCACCCATCGTGCAAGCCGGCCAAACCATTTTGCGCAGCGCCCCGGATCGCAGCCGCTATGGCGTGCAGCACTTGCGTGGCGACTCGCCGCACCAACGCATCATCCATAGCCTTGCTAAAGCGTTGCAAGGCAAAGGCGAAGATCCAACGCCGATCGCCGAAGTTGACTACGTGGTGCGCAACTGTGAACTCATCGGCCGAGAAATTGACCGGCAAGTTGCGGCTGCGCGCGCTGCGCAACCAGCGCACGGAATAAAATAATGGCGAGTTTGCGAAAGGTCGGACGCGCGCGCGGGCGGCGCGCCATCAATGAGCTTGCCGACGGAGCATCGGAGCTCCGTTCGGCACTCGCCGATCCTTCGCTGTTGCTGTGGTCGTTGTACATTTTGTTGTTTCCCGTCTACGTCGGCCCAAGCGGGTTGCCGCAGCCTGGCGAAGCCGTTGCGATTTTCCTCACGGTCAGTGTGTATCGTCGTTGGAACGGCAAGCTCGGGCCTCACAGTCTGCGTGCGCTCCGCAACGTTGGCGCGTTTTTGCTCTATGCCACGTTGGTCAACGTCGTTTGGACGGCGGTCACTGGTTCGATCGCCCTCAACCTCAAAGACGGCTTTCTATTGAGCCCGGTCTTCTACGCCTACAATGTTGTGATCTTCGCGCTTGGGCTGCTGATGTACCAGCGCTATGGCGAGCGCTTTTTGTGGGTCACCGTTAAGATGGTGTTGCTTGCCGTGCTGATTCAAGTTGCGATTTCGTTCTTGATGCGCGGTGGGGCAACACG
>ERZ795056.4348-NODE-4348-length-14716-cov-10.588159_pt1 | contig 14716 bp, 11 predicted proteins | sample MGYA00375140_ERZ795056 | MGnify/ENA primary metagenome ERZ795056 (study PRJEB30185, sample SAMN05720227) | activated sludge metagenome | isolation source: Anaerobic digester | place: USA | collected 2015-03-09 ...
ATGTATTCCGGAAATTTCAGGTTCGGGATACGTTGCGTTGGTTTCAGGATCTGGGTGTCAGTATTGTTCCTGAAGCTGACGGAAGGATGTTTCCGTCGACCAACAACAGCCAGACGATTGTCGATGCGCTACTGAAAGTTTCTAAAGGCCCTCATTTTTCTTTGAAGCTAAATTCGGCTGTCCGTCGGCTTTCTCCTCGACCTGAAGGTTTTGAACTTGAACTGGAATCAGGTGAAACCCTTTGGAGCCGGAATGTGCTGGTGGCTAGTGGCGGAAGTCCGTCCGGAAATGGTTTCGTGTTTCTCAAGGATTTTGGGTTTTCGATTGTTCCGCCGGTACCATCCTTGTTTACGTTTAATGTGGTAAACCATCCATGGAAGGAACTGATGGGCCTTTCGGTTCCGTCCGCAACTGTGAAATTGGATAAGACCGATTTGTCGTTCACGGGTCCTGTTTTGGTTACCCATTGGGGCTTCAGCGGACCGGCCGTTCTAAAGCTGTCAGCCTTTGGTGCCCGGTTGCTGCAGGAGAGAGAATATCGCTATTCCTTTTCGGTTGACTGGCTTCCGGAGTTGTCTGTTGAAGAAGTTGAAAAACAGTTGTTTGCATTTCAACTGGCCAATCCCAGAAAGCGCCCGGATCAATCGATGATCTTTCCGTTACCCAAACGACTTTGGGAAAAAATCTGTAAGGAATCGGGTTTATCAGCTTATTTCAACTGGGCCGAGGCAGGAAAAAAGAAGATCCAGGAAGCAACAAAATTGCTGAAAAAGAAAATGTTTTCGGCGAATGGAAAGACAACCTACAAAGAAGAATTCGTCACCTCAGGCGGAATCGATCTGGATGAAATACATCCGGAAACCTGTCAGTCGAAGCGATTTCCAGGATTATTTTTTGCCGGAGAAGTTCTAAATGTCGATGGCGTGACGGGTGGATTCAACTTTCAGGCCGCCTGGAGTACAGCTTTTAGTGCATCGGCTGAAATTGTCCGCTCACTGAAATAGCGTTCCGGTTTCAGCTTTTGTGAAACGCAACACCCCCCGAAACCACAAACTTCATCGCTTCTGCGCTTTTCCAATCCATGGGTTGAATCCGGAGAACCGGCACCAGCATCACTTCACCGGAAATGTTGTAGGAATGTGGAAAATAAACGGCGGTGTAGTCTGTGTTCAGCACGGGTTCAATTGATTTCTGGGTAATGAATCCCACCTTGAGAATGCCGGATCCCGGAACCAGTTCCACCAAAACCGGCTGGTCAAACTTTCGCTTATCTCCCACAAAGGCAGAAAGGAGGTCTTTCAGAGAAGAATAAATAAGGGCTGCCAGCGGAACTTTGGTGATAATTTTCTCCAGATAGCCCAATAAAGGATTGATGAGAAGTGTCTGACTCAGGGCTCCGATCATAGTGATGGAGGAAACCAGAATCAAAATTCCCAGACCTGGAAACTCAATGTGCAACAGCTCATCCACATACCGAAGGGCCGACACAAGAATGTAAATCGTAATGGTCACAGGCGCCACCAGCACCAAACCCCGGAAAAAGGAAGCCAGTATTTTTTGAAACATGCGATTCAGAATAAATTCAGAAACGACAAATTACGGTATGTTTGGGCTTTCCACGGAAATGCCGGCCTGAATTGAGCCGGTTTGATCCGGAATTTCTCTGCAAAATTTGTGAAGGCCCCCATCAGCGAACTGATATCCAACTGGGTGTACCGGTTTAAATACCCATTTAAACTCTGGGTTTATGAGCTGATTGATCAGTGGATCCTGTTTTCTGTTCCATATCGTCCCCAAAAGAAAATACTTATTTACAGACTGGATCTGATCGGGGATTACCTGATGTGCCGGCCATTTTTTTCGGTTTTGCGGAGAGAGAAACGTTGGGAAGATTTCTCGTTCTCATTAGCCGGAAACCAGCAGGTAAAAGAACTGGCAGAATCGATGGATTCAACTGTTTTTACCGATTTTATCTGGATCGACCGTGCCCGTTTTATCAACAGCTGGGGATATCGGTTCCGGATTCTGCGTGCCGTCCGTCATGCTGGATTTGAAATGGTGCTTTATCCATCCCATACCCGGCAATACTGGCTTGAGTCGATTGTTCGGGTAAGTGGATCATCAAAAGTCTACACGGGTAAAGCGGTCGGGCATTACATGAGTTCATCCGAGAAGTCCTGGTCAGATCATGTTTACAAAAGCCATCTTTCGACCGGACCTGTCCCTTTATTTGAGTTTTACCGGAACCGTAATTTCTTCGGCTATTTTTCGGAAGAAGCTTCCCGGCTACCTGGACTGATGGATCAAAATCTTCCTTACAGTAATTCGAATTTTGAGTCCGGCCAGAAGGTTATATCAATTGCACCCGGAGCCAGTACCCGAAACCGTCGCTGGCCTTTGAGTAATTTCGGAGAACTGCTCCTGAAATTATCAGAAAGCAGGTCAATCGAAGTGAAAGTCCTCGGAGGCCCGGTTGAATTCTTGCTGGGTGAAGAATTGATTCAAATGCTGCCCGGAATTCCGGTTCAGAATCTGGCTGGAAAACGTTCCTTAACTCAATCGATGGAAGAACTTCGAAATTCAGATCTCCTGATTTCAAATGAATCATCGCCGGTTCACATGGCCGCCACCACTGGAACGACTTGTATTGTCATCAGTCAGGGAAATCATTTTGGCCGTTGGAATCCGTATCCAAAAGAGGTTGCCAGCTGGATTCAAACGGTTTATCCTGCCTCCTTCGGGGAAGTGAATGACAAATACGATTCTCTGGCGGCAATGTATCACGATGGTTCTGAGGAAGATGTGGCCGGGATTTCAGTGGACCATGTGCTGGAAGCGGCAAGGAATCTCCTGAATGGAAACTGAGTTTTCAATCAGCAACAATCAGTTGAAAAACAGGATTTTGTTATTCTCTGAAATGTTCAGCACATAGAAATTGCCAATGGCCTCACCAATGAAGATCAATTTGACCTATCTTTGGCGACCTAAAAAAATGAGTCACCAGTAAATCAGACCAGAAAGAGCGAACAATGGGATGCGGATCGTGTAGCAGTGGAGGATGTTCCATCAAGTCAGGAAGCAGTAAAACCGGCTCCTGCAGTGGCTGTGCCGGAGGTAGCTGCAATATTCTGAGCACAACCGACTGGCTGGGTGATATCATGGATTGGGTAAACGAAAGTTACCGGAATCTGGTCGAGGTTCGTTTTAAAGCAGGCCGTAAAGAATTCCATATCAACAAAACAGGTAAGCGCTTGTACACCGGAGATGGTGTAATGGTCGAAACCGGTGCGGGTTATCATTTGGGATTTGTATCTCTTCAGGGAGAAATGGCGCATCTTCAGCTGAAGAAAAAGGCACCCAAAACCAGTTTTGATGAGTTGAAAGGCATAGTCAGACTGGCAACGGATAAAGATTTCGAACGCTACGAAGAAGCCAGAAACCGCGAACTTCCTTCCTTGTACCGAACCCGTCAGGTGGTACACGAACTGAAACTACCAATGAAATTGTCGGATGTGGAGTTTCAGGCAGACGGAACAAAAGCTTCTTTCTTTTATTCAGCTGAAGAGCGTGTCGATTTCCGCGAGCTGATCAAAATGCTCGGGGGCGAATTCAAAGTAAGAGTCGATATGCGGCAGATCAGTCTCCGTCAGGAAGCCGGTCGCCTCGGAGGAATCGGAACCTGCGGACGGGAACTTTGTTGCTCTACCTGGCTGACCGATTTTAAAGGTGTGGCTACGTCGGCTGCCCGTTACCAGAATCTGTCGCTCAATCCAACCAAATTATCAGGACAGTGTGGCCGCCTGAAATGCTGCCTCAACTACGAGCTCGATACATATCTTCACGAACTGAAGGATATCCCTAAAGTGGATAAGGATCTGCAGACTGAAAAAGGATATGCTCGCCTTCAGAAGACCGATATTTTCAGGAAGGTGATGTGGTTTGCTTACAGCGGGGATGAAAGCAACTGGATCAAGATCGACATCAGCCGGGTGGCCTTCATCATAGAACAGAATAAGAAAGGTGTGAAACCTCAGGCTTTGACCGAAGAGGAGGAATTCATCATTGAAGAGGCACAATCGGAAGTGAAAAACGAAGATCTGATTGCGCTGGATAAGAAATTCTCAAAAAATAAGAAGAAAAAGAAACCGTCATCCGGATCACGGCAGGGAGGACAACCAACAGGAGGTGGCGGTAACCGACCTTCGTCCGGACCGAAACCACAGGGAAACCAGGGCAAACCCAATCCCGGAAGTGGCGCTCCAAATCCAAACCGACCTCCATCCGGAAACCAGCCTCGTCCGAATCAGGGTGGAAACCGACCACCGAATCCTCCGCGAAATAATGCGGGGAGCCAACCCAACCAACCAAAGCCAAATCCACCGGAAGGAGGTCAGCCAAGGCCGGAAGGCGGTGCCAATCCCGGACAGAATCCCAATCCTGGGAAAAAACAGGGAGGAAGGCCAAACAACCGCAACCGGGGAAATCGGGAAAACCGTCCACCTGGTCCGCCCAAGCCACCAGAAGCCTGATTAGTTTTTTTTAATCTTTCTTAGGCAGAAAGTTGACTTTTATCCCTGCTATCTGATTCCGGATATTGTGGATTTGAAGGTAATTATCTGGCAAACAACATATTATAAAATTGGGCTACATCCGCAATAAGACTTAATTTTGCGCACCTTTTAACAAACAGTGTCACAAACAAGGAACGACGGCGCCAGCAGCGATTTACTCCGGTTATTTTACCGGATCACCAACTATTGGTTGCTTTTTCTTATTTGTACTGTACTGGCTTTGGCCGTTGCTTTTGCCTATGTCCGGTACACAGAAAAGGTCTATAAAATTTCAACCACCATCCTTCTTCGGGACAATGCCTCCAAAGATTCGGGGATGGAAATGCTTTTCAAGGATCTTGGAATTGGTGGAGGCAAAAAGAATCTCGAAAATGAGATTGAAATCCTCCGGTCCTACTCCATCAGTAAAAAAGCAATTGACAGGCTCGATTTCAAGGTGTTTTATTTTGCCGAAGGAAACATCCGGACCACTGAGATTTACAAGGCGAATCCATTTGAAGTGGTCATTGATTCCATACCGGAAGAATATGCCGGTACCGCTTTCTACATAAAAAAGGTAGGAGTGAATGAATATCAGCTTCACGACCAGTATGAGAAAAGCTTCTTTGACCCTCAAAGTCATGACTTTTCCCTGACCAAAAGTAAATCCCTCCCAACCCGTGCCAATCTCAGGTTTGGGATTAGCTATGTTCTGGGTGATACCCGATTCAGGATTGACTATAACCCTGAAATTATGAAAGAGTACAATGAAGTAACGTTGTTCTTTTTCATCCTAAACGAAAGTGATCGCCTTGCAGGACAATACCAAAGCCGGCTTCAGGTAAAACAAATCAATAAACTTTCCACCATTCTGGACCTGAGCCTGGCAGGAAAAAATGTCCAGAAGGAAGCGGATTTCCTCAATACCCTTATACAGGTGTATTCAGAAAATCTGTTGGAAGAGAAGAATAAGGTGGCATCCAATACCATTCAGTTTATTGACAACCAGCTCACTGAGATCACCGTTTCACTTCAGGATGCGGAAGAGCAACTGAAGTATTTCCGGACCAATAACAAAATCATGGATCTCAGTTTTGCCGCCACAAAGGCGTTTAACAAACTGGATGCTCTGGAATCAGAAAAAGCGCAGATTGTAGTGAAGAGAAAATACTTTGATTACCTGCTCAACTATATCCGAACCAACGATGTTCTCAAAGAAGTAGTAGCTCCTTCTGCCATCGGGATTGACGATCCTCTTCTTACTTCATTGATACAGCAGTTGTCAAAGCTCATATCCGAAAGATCGGTTCTGGCTCTCACAGCTAAAGAGAAAAATCCGGCCTGGTTTGTTCTTGATGATAAAATCAATTCCGTGAAGAAGGAACTGGTGGAAAACCTGAAAAGCATCATTGCCAGTTCCCAGATTACGCAGGACGACATCAATAAGCGGATTGAAGCACTGGAGAAAAGTGTGGATCAGTTGCCGGACAACGAAAGACAACTCGTGAATATCCAGCGTAAATTCAATCTGAACGATAACATCTATACCTATCTCCTACAAAAAAGGGCAGAAGCCGGAATTTCCCGGGCCGCTAACATTCCGGATTGTCAGGTGGTGGAAGAAGCCTCGGTCCGTTCAGCCAGCCTTGTGGCTCCGAAAAAGGTCATTGTTTTTGCCATTGCCCTTTTTCTGGGTCTGATGGCACCACTGACCATCACTCTGGCCCGTATCTGGATGAATGACAAAGTCCTGAGCAAAGAAGATCTCGAAAATGAATCAAATATTCCCATTGTCGGGATGGTTGGGAATAGTGAGAACTTTGGAAATCTGGTCACCCACAACAATCCAAGAGGAGCTGTCACCGAAGATTTCCGGTCCATCAAACTAAACCTGCCCTACCTTCAGACACGAAAGGATATTCAGGTTTTGTGTGTGACTTCCTCTGTTCCAGGGGAAGGCAAAACATTTTGTTCCGTTAATCTCGCCTCGGTTTATGCCATGTCCGGGAAACGCACATTGGTTTTGTTTGCTGATTTACGAAGACCCAGGATTGACAAAGAGCTGGAGGTAAATACCGATTTCGGCTTAAGTAATGTTCTTATTGGCAAAAGTAAGCTGGCCGATGTGATTCAGGAATCATCCGTGAAAAACCTGTACGTTCTCACTTCCGGCCCGACACCTCCCAATCCGGCTGAACTTTTGGGCGACCGTAAAATGGATGAGGTAATGGAAGAACTGAAGAAATCCTTCGATTGCATCATTATTGATACTCCTCCGCTTGGCCTGGTGGCAGATAGTCTTCTGATGTTGAAATACAGCGATGTAACCTGCTATATTGTTCGCCACAACTATACACGAAAGCTGTTTCTCCGCAAGATCAATGAGATGTTTGAAGAAAAGAAAATTCACAACATCTGCCTGATCATCAATGATATTGCAGGCGATACTGTCGGGTATGGATATGGGTATGGTTACCGATATGGAGGTTACGGTTACCACCATTACGGATATTTTGATGATGAGAGCACAACATTCTGGAAAAAGCTCATCAAATCCATAACAGGCCGGTTTTTTAAGAAATAAACTAACAGATTGAAAAAGATTTTACTTGTATTTGGCACCCGGCCGGAAGCCATTAAAATGGCACCGGTTTACCTGTCACTCCTTCAGCATTCCGATCATTTTCTGGTGGAAGTGTGCATTACAGGACAGCATAAAGAAATGCTTGATCAGGTAATGGAGTTTTTTGAAATCGAAGCACACTACGATCTGAAGGTGATGAAAACCAATCAGACCCTCACGGAGCTTTCTGCCAATATTCTGATGGGGATGAAAGATGTGCTGGCGGAATCTAAACCCGATCTGGTTCTGGTTCATGGTGATACAACAACTTCAACCATGGCCGCATTGTCTGCCTATTATGCCGGAATTCAGGTTGGTCATGTTGAAGCAGGTCTCCGGACCTTCGACAAATGGGCCCCTTTCCCGGAAGAAATGAACCGTGCCATCACCGGCCGCCTGACCGATTTTCATTTTGCCCCTACACAGGGTTCCAGAAACAATCTGCTTCAGGAAAATGTGTCGGATGATTCCATCATCGTGACAGGAAACACCGTGATTGATGCCCTCCTTTTTTCGGTTGAAAAAGTCCGCAGACAGACTCCGGACCGGTGCCGGAAGATTCAGGAAAAGCTGGATTTCAGCAAGCCCGTTATTCTGGTGACAGGTCACCGAAGAGAGAATTTTGGTCAGGGCGTACTCAATATTTGTGAAGCTCTTCTAGAAATCAGCCGTTCAGCCGATGTGGAAATTGTCTACCCGGTTCACCTCAATCCCAATATCAAAGGACCTGTTCATGAATTGCTGGGAAATCAGCATAATATTCATCTGATCGAACCTTTGGATTACGAATCCTTTGTCTGGTTGATGGACGCCTCCTACCTCGTGATTACCGATTCCGGCGGTGTGCAGGAAGAAGCCCCGTCCTTAGGAAAGCCGGTTCTGGTGATGAGGGACAAAACCGAAAGACCTGAAGCGGTGGAGGCTGGAACGGTCATTCTGGTGGGCACTGATTCAGACAAAATCGTGGAAGAAACCCTTGAATTGCTCCGGAATAAAAACCGGTATGACCAGATGAGCCACCTGCACAATCCCTATGGGGATGGCAAGGCAGCCGACCGGATTTCCAAATTCTTACTAAAACATTTTCAACTTACAATCAGTCAATCAATCGCATAATCGAATGAGTGTGAAAGAACGAATCTGCATCTCAGGACTAGGCTACATCGGATTACCCACCGCTGCACTGCTTGCCAATTGTGGATATATTGTCCATGGCGTGGATGTAGTCTCTTCGGTGGTGGATACCATCAACCGGGGTGAAATTCATATTGTTGAGCCTGATCTGGATGCCTTTGTCCATGCAGCTGTAAACTCGGGGCATCTGAAAGCAGCCTTAGGTCCGGCAGAAGCAAATGTATTCATCATCGCCGTGCCGACTCCGTTTCATGTTGATCTGAGTCCGGATATAACCTATGTTTTGTCAGCAAGCCGATCCATTGCCCCTTTCCTCAAACCAGGTAATCTGGTTATTCTTGAGTCAACCTCACCGGTTGGCACAACCGAAAAAGTTAAGGCAGAGATTGAAAAAGCAGGAGTCGATACTTCGCAGTTGTACTTTGCCTATTGTCCTGAGCGGGTTCTGCCTGGTCATGTGATGAAGGAACTGATTGAAAACGACCGGATTGTGGGTGGACTTGACCCTATAAGCACCGAAAAAGTAGCGGCCTTTTACCGTACCTTCGTGAAAGGCGCCGTCCTCGAGACAAATGCCCGGACAGCAGAAATGTGTAAGCTCACAGAAAATGCAAGCCGGGATGTCAGCATTGCCTTTGCCAATGAATTGTCGATGATCTGCGATGATCTCGGAATCAATGTCTGGGAACTGATTGAACTGGCCAACAAGCACCCACGTGTCAATATTCTCCGTCCGGGAACGGGAGTTGGCGGTCATTGCATTGCGGTGGATCCCTGGTTTATTGTGGCGCAAAGTCCCGAAAAGGCCAAAATTATCCGCCAGGCGAGGGAAGTGAACAATTTTAAAACGAAATGGGTGGTGGAGAAAATCATCAATACCTGCCTGCGTTTCCGGATTGATCATAAGAAGAAGCCAAAGGTAGCCTGTCTGGGTCTTGCGTTTAAACCGGATATCGACGATCTGCGGGAATCCCCGGCTGTAGAAGTGGTGGAGAAACTTCTGGCCGAGAAAATTGATTGCCTCATCGTGGAGCCAAATGTCGAATCTCACCCGCATTTTACCCTCACCTCAATTGACAGTGCTCTGGCAGATGCCGATATCCTGGTTCTGCTCGTTGGACACAAGACTTTTAAAAAGCGTATTTTTCCGGAAGGAAAGCCTGTGCTTGACTTCGTTGGATTGCCTTACTAAATAGAAACGGAACTTTATTTTAACCTCGAAAACATGTTCGATTTTTCATACCAGGCCCCGAAAGTGATTGCCGAAATCGGTTGCAACCACATGGGCGACATGGAAATTGCCAAAGACCTCATTCGTCTGGCAAAAGAATGCCATTGTCAGGTGGCAAAATTTCAGAAGCGAAACAACCGTGAACTTCTCACCGAAGATCAATACAATGCCCCGCATCCGAATCCCTGGAATTCCTACGGAGAAACCTATGGTGCTCACCGCGAATACCTGGAGTTTTCGGCAGCCCAGCATCAGGAACTGAAAGATTATTGCGAAAGCATTGGTGTTGAATATTGCACATCCGTCTGGGATGTCACATCAGCCAATGAAATCATTGCACTCAATCCTGGATTTATCAAAGTTCCTTCTGCCTGTAACAACAATTATCCGATGCTGAAAGTGCTTCGTGATACCTATCAGGGAGAAGTGCACATCAGTTTTGGTATGACCACACAAGCTGAAGAAGAAGAAGTGGTGAAGTTTTTCGAAGAAACCGGTGCTGCGAAATCCCGGTTGGTGATTTACTCCTGCACTTCCGGATATCCGGTTCCATTTAAAGACATCTGTCTTCTGGAAATCAACCGTTTGTACAAATCATTCGGAACCCGGGTGAAAGAAATTGGATTCTCCGGTCACCATCTCGGAATTGCCATGGATGTTGCCGCTTACACATTGGGAGCCCGCTGGATTGAACGTCATTTTACCAAAGACCGTACCTGGAAAGGAACCGATCATGCGGCTTCCCTGGAAGTTCCCGGCATGCAAAAATTGGTTCGCGATCTGGAACACACGTTTGAGGCCCTTCAGCCAAAAGGAACGGAGATTCTGGAAATCGAAATGGTACAACGTAAAAAACTTAAAAACCAGAAGGTTTGAGTTTTCAGTCCTTAAAAACACTGGCTCTTATTCCGGCCAGAGGTGGCTCAAAAGGCTTGCCGAACAAAAACATCCTGCCTTTGGATGAACACCCGCTTATTGCCTACAGCATTGCAGCCGGACGGAGCACACCCCTGATTGATCGGGTGGTGGTAACGACTGATTCACAGGACATTGCCTCGATTTCGAAGCAATATGGAGCCGATGTTCCGTTTATTCGTCCTGCTGAACTGGCTGGTGATTACACAACGGACCTTGAGACGTTTCAGCATGCGCTTCAATGGCTGGAGGAAAACGAAGGATATGTCCCGGATCTGATTCTTCAGCTGCGACCAACTTCGCCCCTTCGGTTTGTACACGAAATCGAGTCCTGTATTCAGTTACTGCACAATCATCCGGATGCCGAGTCCGTACGGACGGTCACTCCATCTCCCATTACGCCATACAAAATGTGGTTCATGGATGGAGAAGATCAACCGCTCCGGCCGCTTCTTTCGGTGGACGGAATCGATGAGCCATTCAACATGCCCCGTCAGAAACTGCCTCCAACCTTCTGGCAGACCGGTACCTACGATCTCATCCGCCGGGATGTGATTATGAAACGCAATTCCATGACAGGCAAAACCATTCTTCCCATCCGTGTGGAAAATGAACATGCCATCGACATCGACGATCTGGATTCCTTCCGGAAAGCAGAGCGGGTGATGAAAAATCTGGACTGCATTCGACCTAAGCTATGACGCAACAGGATCCCGTTCTGGTTATTGGCGGAGGTTCCATCGGAGAACGCCACATTGGAAACCTGCTCACGCTTGGGTACACCGATATCGTGGTTTTGCGATCGCGAAATCTTCCGTTCAGGACAGTGGACGCATCAAAGGTCACCATTGTCACCGACTGGGAATCGGCACTGGCCTTAAAACCGATAGCGGCATTTATTTGCACACCTACTTCACTGCACATTTCGCAGGCCATCATGTGTGCCGAAAATGGCATTTCCATTCTGGCTGAAAAACCACTTTCACACAACGGGGAAGGAATTGACGAGCTGATCGCCATCTGTAAAGAAACCGGTGTGTATGTGCAGGTGGGTTACATGATGCGGTATCATCCGCATGCGGAAACAATTAAGAAATGGATTCAAGACCAAACCTGGGGAAAGCTGGTGTCCTTTTCGACACATTGGGGAGAACACCTTCCCGACTGGCATCCATGGGAAGACTACCGGGAATCGTATGCCGCACGAAAAGAACTGGGAGGAGGCGCAGCACTTACCTTAAGCCACGATCTCGATCTGGTTTTGTGGATGATTGAGTCGACTTTGGTTTCGCATCACCTGATTCAGAATTTCGCTTCCGGACTGGAAGTGAATGTGGACAGTGCAGCCGATTTTCTGCTGGGATTTGAAAATGGTGTAACGGGTCATGTTCACCTCAACTTTTTCCAGAAAGTCCCAAGAAGGGAATACCGCTTTGAGTTTACCGAGGCTTCCGTCTGTTTTGATTTTTTCAAGCATCTGATTGAAGTAAAAACAAAAGGAAACGTGGAGACCATCACCATGGAGAATTTTGAGCGAAACGATCTGTTTCTGAGACAAACAATCGGATTTTTCCGGAACATGGAGTCGTTTTCAATTGAACAATCCATACAGAATATTCAGGATGCTGCCAGAGTAACGCAGCTCTGTGATCCCTCCTGATTTCAAATCCTTACGAAAATGAATTTTTTTGACATTCACGAAAAAGTAATCCTGGTGACCGGTGCCTTCGGTCTGATCGGGAAAGAAATATCCAGAGGTTTCATTGGACAGGGAGCCAAAGTTGTACTGGCCGATCTCAATGAGGCCCGTATGCAAAGTCTGGAAATCGAACTCAGACAGGAATTTCCGGACGGAACTTTTCTTCTTCATTCACTCGATATTACAAATGACGAGAGCATTGCCTCCTGCCTGAAAGCGACCATTGATGCTTTCGGCCGGGTCGATGTGCTGATCAACAATGCGGCCATCGATGCTAAATTTGATAAAGAAAACAGCGGTCAGGTAAACCAAAGCCGCTTTGAAAATTATCCCATTGACCTTCTCCGTAAATCGGTGGAAGTGAACCTTACAGGAACCGTCCTGATGACACAGCATGTTTGCAGGCAAATGCTGTTGCAGGGATCCGGAAACATCATCAATGTGGCGTCGACCTATTCGCTGGTGGCACCCAACCAGAGTCTGTACGATTTTGGCGAGGGAACCAAGAACTTCAAACCGATCGATTACATCGCCACCAAGTCGTTCATTCCAAACTTTACCCGATACATCGCGACCTTTTATTCAAAGGACAACATCCGTTGCAACGCCATCGTACCGCATGGAATTTACAACGATCACGACGAAAAATTCCTTGTCAACTTTTCCAAAATGTCGCCACTTGGCCGCATGTGTGAGAGAGAAGAACTGAACGGACCTTTTACATTTCTGGCATCGGAAGCTTCGAGTTATATGACGGGATCAGTTCTCGTGGTAGACGGTGGCTGGACAGCCTGGTAAACAAATACAGCATCATGGCAAAAATTAAAATCTTCCTGACTGACGTCGACGGAGTTCTCACCGACGCTGGTATGTACTACACCGAATCGGGTGACGAGCTAAAAAAATTCAATACACACGATGGAATGGGGATGAAACTCATCCAGCAGGCGGGTGTGAAAACAGGCATCATAACCACAGAAAATACAAAAATCGTCGAGAGGCGGGCAGCCAAATTGAAGGTCGATTATCTTTACCAGGGCGTTTATCCAAAGGTAAATGCGGCCAAAGAAATCTGCGAAAAGGAAGGAGTGAGTCTGGATGAAGTGGCCTACATTGGTGACGACGTGAATTGCCTCGAGCTGCTTTCCTGTGTGGGACTGGCGGCCTGTCCGGCCAATGCGCTGCCTAAAATCAAGGCGATTCCCGGCATCAAAATTCTGGAGAAAGCAGGTGGGGAAGGAGCCGTCCGGGAGTTTATCGACTGGATAATGGACAACCAGCTTCATGCTTAACATCAAAAGCATTGGTGCGGTGGGCGTAATCAATGCCCTGTCAACCGTTTTAGGTCTTCTTTACTCGGTGGTTCTGGCCCGTTATTTTGGGGTTGGCACCAGTATCGAAGTCTATTTCGCTTCCACCACGCTTTTGTTTATGATCAATTCACTCACGCAGAGTGGGTTGCTGGCCGAAATTGCCCTTCCGATTTATCACCAGTACCAAAGCAACGACAGCCAGGATTCAGCCAACCGGGTCATGTCCGTCATTGTAAACTGGCTTGGCATTATGGCCATCGTATTTTCGCTGGGATCCTTTCTGGGTGCTCCCTGGTTGTTTTACTGGTCGGCTTCCGGCTTTGATGCAGAACGCCTTGAACAGGGAGTGAAGATCTTCCGCATCATTTCTCCCCTTCTGTTTGTCGAGATTATGAAATCCCAGATCAGCTCGATGGTGAACGCGGAAAAGCGGTACGGTAAAATCGAATGGGTCAACATTCTTAACCAGGTGACATCGATGATTTTCATTGTGCTTCTGGCGTCTCAGTATGAAGTATATTCGGTTGTGGCCGGACTTTGGGTGGGAGAATTGATTGCACTTGGGTATGGTGTCTACGTTTTATCAAAAACCAAATTCCGGTATTACCTGATATTAAAACACCCGGGTTTTGAAGTGACCTCCGTTTTGAAAAAGTTGGGTTTTACCTTCATTTATGTTCTGGTGACCCAACTGTTTCTCTTTTATCTCAACAGTCTCATCACAAATCTTCCGAAGGGAACGTATGCCGTGTACCGGTATGCGATGCTTATCTTTTCCAAGATTCAGGGGCTACTCATCCGTCCGGTGTCCACCATTTTCTTTTCACAGTTTTCCTCGACTTTTCATGAGGGTTCCGTCCGTCTGAAGGCATTGGTTGAAGAAACGGCCAGTCTCAGTTTTGTGATCAGTGCTTTTGCTTTTGGTGGATTGATGGCTGCCGGGCATCCGCTTCTCCGGATTTTGTGGGAAGGTGAAAAGTTTACAGGAGGCGCCATAATGGACGTATATAAAACGCTTACCATCATTTCCATTTGCCTGTTTTTCAACGCTCTGGCCATTATTTTTCGGAAAATCAGTATGACGCTGGGTAAGGTGAAGGAAATGTATCTGGGTTACATTGCCGTTCAGGCTCTGTCGTTTGTGGCGCTTCTTTTTCTCAAGGACATTATTTCGCTGGAACTGGTTCTGGCTGTCGTATTGTTAAACACCATCGTTCTGGCTTTCGTTCCGATTCTTCTGGTGAAAATCAC
>ERZ795056.4363-NODE-4363-length-14683-cov-14.539582_pt1 | contig 14683 bp, 17 predicted proteins | sample MGYA00375140_ERZ795056 | MGnify/ENA primary metagenome ERZ795056 (study PRJEB30185, sample SAMN05720227) | activated sludge metagenome | isolation source: Anaerobic digester | place: USA | collected 2015-03-09 ...
CTGCGCGAGCCGCCGCGTTGGTGCCATCGTGCACTTTACGGGTGTGCGGATTGCCATCCTCACCCGTGAACGATTCCGATTGGTCGGCGTTGGACAGACACAGGTCCAGCCGCTTCTTCCCAGCCAGCGTCTTGATGGCATGGATCAGCTGGCTGTCAGTCAATTCGTACAGACCCAGATGGCAGTAACCACCTGCCGGCCCGCTACATTTATCCAGCAAGGCCAGCAGACCCTTGTCCAGCACTTCACCCGCCAGCGCTGCGCGCACGGGGCTGGCAGGTTTGGCGATCTCGCCCCGCAGCGCTTCAGTGCGGTTGGGGTAGACGCCACTCTCGACCAGCAGGCGCAGCTGTCGGGTGATGGATTGCGTTGAAATCAGACCAACGTTGAAATACGCCTCCAGATTGCCATAGTCGCCGGTGATGTCTACGGCTTTTGTCAGCAGTTTGATGGCTGGGTGAGGCGTTAGCGCATCAGTATCCGGCCCCATCATTGGGACAATTTCGTAGCGGTAGGTGCCTGGACTGGCAAACACGTCTTTCCATTGGAACGACTGGACGGGCCAGGTGTCCGTGTCTTTCTTGGGGTGCGGCGCGCCAGGTACACCGGGCTTGAACCCTACAAATGCTGGCAGTGCCGTCTTGCTGCCATTGACATCAATACGCCGTACCGAGAATCCCAGGCAACCGTTGATTTTGGCGTCCAGACGCCACCAGATGTAGGCGATGGCGTTATTCGCAATTGCCAGTATTTGTTCTGCCATGGATCACCCCCTTGCCTGAACGGCATCCGGTTCAAGTATTCGGCTTCCGTCAATTCAAACGCAATCTAGCCACTGTGTCATCCTGCGAATGGAGGACATATGGAGGACAAGAGTCGGCAAGTTATCCCCAAACCACCGACCGCGTTCATCGTGCTGCCGTGCGCCAGGCTATTTGGGTGTCGCCTCCATGACGCTGGCCCAGATACGTTGCGGGATATGTGTGGTCAGTTTGGTCACGACCAGATCGGCAAGTTCCGGGTGAATTTCATGTCCGATAAACGGCAGCACGTCGGCCGTGACATCGCAACCCAGATCACGCAGGCGGTGAGCCGCGTTGACCGTATGGCTATAGGGAATGACCGTGTCGGCTTTGCCGTGCAGCATGTGAACAGCCACATCGGCAGGCGCTGCATCGGGCAGTGCGGCAAAACGCCCACTGATGGCGACCACCCGACTTGCCAGCGGGGTGGCCAGTTTGGTGCTCTCCAGCGCCATCACGGCGCCCTGTGAAAAACCAATCAACGCCGTAGCCGCCGCAGTGACGCCGGCTTGCCTCTGCCAGTAAGCCACGCACGCCGCAAACGAAGACATGACTTCCGCAATCCGCCCTGAACGGTTTTCTTCCGTAACACCAACGACCGAAAACCACTGGAAGCCCAGCGCCATGTCCGAACGTGTGGGAGCCGCGACGGACACCACCATGGCCTTCTGGAATTCGGTTGCCAGCCGCCCACCCAGCCATACCATGGATTCGGGTCGGGCGCCCACACCGTGGAACAGAAGAATGAGTTGCCCAGCCTGTTCCCCCGGATGCTGGATAACGATTGAATTGTCGGAAGGCATTTTGTTAGCCAGTCTGGTCAAGTTGTCTCAATTGTATGAAATTTGACGTTAAATCCGAAACATATAAGGCACTAGCCCCTGTCGGATATGCGTGGTATGCTATAAAAAAGATAGTATAAAATAACGATCTATCCAAAGTCAAAAGTATCCTGCAAATGGCCATCCAGTGGTTCCCCGGTCACATGCACCTGACCCGTAAAGCGATCACTGAACGGATCAAGGATACCGACGTGGTGATCGAACTTTTGGATGCGCGTCTGCCGGGCTCCAGCGCCAATCCCATGCTGGCAGAGCTGACGCAGGCCAAACCCGCTCTCAAGGTTCTCAACAAGCAAGATCTGGCCGACCCGGCTCGCACAGAGCTCTGGCTGGCGCATTACAACAGCCTGCCCGGCACACGCGCCATCGGTCTGGACGCGTCAGAAACCACCCCGGCAAAACGGCTGATCGCCGCCTGCCACGAACTCGCTCCCCACCGCGGCGGCATGGCCAAGCCCATGCGGGTGCTGATTTGCGGCATTCCCAACGTGGGCAAGTCCACCCTGATCAACACGCTGACTGGCAAGAAAGCCGCCAAAACCGGTGACGAAGCTGGCATCACCAAGCTGGAGCAGCGCATCACGCTGGCCAGCGATTTTTATCTGTACGACACGCCCGGCGTGCTGTGGCCGCGCATCATCGTGGCCAAAAGTGGCTACAACCTGGCGGCCAGTGGCGCCGTTGGACGCAACGCGTTCAACGAGGAAGAAGTGGCGCTGGAGTTGCTGGATTACCTGAAACAGCAATACGCCCCCCAACTGGAAGAGCGCTACAAGCTGGAGAATGTGGCTAGCATGCAGGATGAAGTCTTGCTATCCGCGATTGGACGCAAGCGAGGTGCCCTGCAGGGTGGCAATCGGGTGAACCTGCAAAAGGCTGCCGAGATCGTGATTTACGATTTTCGCGCCGCCATCCTCGGCCGCATCACGCTGGAAACCCCGGGAGAATTCGGCCAGTGGATGGCCGCCGGGCAACTGGTGGATGCCGAGCGGCAAGCCAAAAAGAAAAAACGCCAGCCCGAGAAGGCATAACCTTCAGTCTGGCAGGTTATTTAGCTCGATTTCAGGCATTAAAACAGTGCCTAGACCCTATAAAATATGCGCGAATAGCTATCAAATATGTAGCGTTCCTGGCTTATTCGGCCTCCAATCGACGATTGGACAAAACACATCATGCGTAATAGACGAATTTACGGTGAGCATCCGGTGGCGACACCATGATGCAGCGCGCCTCCGATTGGGTGCTGGGGACTGACCCCAAACAGCGCTTGCGCTTGGGTCGTTCACTTGCGGCCGCAGGCGTTTTCCTGGTTTGTCTGATGATTGAATTTGCTGCGGTCTTGCTCGGCATGGCTGACCGGACGCACGCCTTTGCCATGGGCGGCTTGATCCTGACCGGTTTGCTGGTGATTTACGTTGCCTTGCGCAGTGGATGGAGTCTGAAATGGAGTGATCCCGCGCTGACCATGCCCCAGATGGTGTTTGCGATAGTGTTGATCAGCTTTGCCTATTACATCAACCCGTTGAACCGCGGTATGGTCACGATACTGGCTTCACTGGTGTTGGTGTTTGGTGCCTTTATTCTGTCGCCCCGCCGTTGTCGGCAGCTTGGCTGGTTTGCAGTCGCTGCTTTGGGCTGTGTGATGCTGTATTGCTCTCTTCGGTTTCCGTTGCTTTTTCCACCTCGCCTCGAAGCTTTTAACTTTTTGCTCACTGCTCTGGTGCTGCCGGTAATTGCCGCTCTGGCCGGTCAGCTCAGCGCGCTGCGTTTCCAGCAGCAGGCTCAAAAAAAAGAGCTTCGCGAAGCACTGGAAAAAGTGCGCATGCTGGCAACACACGACGAACTCACCGGACTGCCCAACAGACGTCAGGTTCTGGAGTTGCTGGCGCATGAGGAGCGCAGAGCGCTGCGTCAGCGCGCTTCACTGTGCAGTTGCCTGATTGATATTGATCACTTCAAACGGGTTAACGACACGCTAGGTCACCAGGCGGGTGATGAGGCCCTGCAACGGTTTTCCAGCATCCTGGCCTCGGCCCTTCGCGCTGGAGACGTGCTGGCCCGCTGGGGAGGTGAAGAATTCGTGCTGTTGCTGCCAGCGACACCTGTTGATGAAGCCGCCAGCGTAATCGAGCGGCTTCGTGTGCGCTGCGAAGATCCTGCCAATTGGGTGGGGCGCCCCGAGCTGCGAGTCACGTTCTCGGCCGGACTGTCGGCACATAAAGATGGCGAATCCATGCAGCAGGTGATAGCGCGGGCTGACGCAGCTTTGTACCGGGCCAAGAGTGAGGGGCGTAATCGCCTGGTGATCGGTTAGAGATCGGCTGGGGCGGGCGCGTCAAACGCTCTCGCCGTCGATATATTGTCCCAGGACCACATCGGAGGATGGAAATGCCACACAGGGCAGTATGCAGCCCTTCAGCTTTTCTTCTTCGCTCAATCCCGGCCATTCCAGTTCGTATCGAACCTGGCCGCTTTCCAGCTGCGCGATACAGGTGCGGCATGTGCCATTTCGGCATGAGCTGGGCCAATCCAGACCACCCTGTTCCAGCGAAGTCAGTAGAGGCTGGTTATCCCATGCATCGAACTGTTCGCCAGCCGGTGTCAGGCGGGCAACGAAGAAAGTCGAAGCTTGTGCGTCGCTCATGACGCTAACCATTTGCGATGATCTGCAAGCCGTTTCACGGCAGCAAATCCGGCGTCGCCGCGCAATTCACGCAGCGCCGCCGGCCAGAGCTTGAGCAGCAGCTCGGCGGTTGCCAGCGTGTCTGCCGCGGCCTGGTGGCGTACCGCGCAGGTGATGTTCATCTGCGCCATCCATTCATCAAGCGAACGTGCTTTGACTTTGGGGTGCAGCACCGCTGCAAGAGGCTCCAGATCCATCCACACATTCGGTGGTCGCCGCCCCACCGCGGCATCGAACCCTCGCAAAATCATCGCCTGGTCAAACGCTGCATGAAATGCGATTAACGGTGATTTGCCGATGTAGCGCTCGAAGTCCTGCAGGGCGACAGACGGGTCAACACCGTGGCGCTGCGCCCCGACGCCAATGCCATGCAGCAGGATATTGCTTTTGTCGGCCACGCGCACGTCATTGCGCAGTACCACCTCAAAGCTGTCACCCAGTGCAACGCGCAGATTTTTTCCGTCCGTGTGTACTGCAATGGCTGCAATGGCGAGCAGCCGGTCAGTCGTTACGTTGAGTCCGCTGGACTCCACATCCAGCACCACCCAGCGCGTGTCATCAATGCCCTGTGCGGGACGCAGTCGTCGGGCCAGTGTTTGCAGCAGGTTCATCGCCGGTAGTCGAGTTCCATTTTCTGCTGCAAACCACGGGCCACGCGAAGGCTCTCTTTCAGTATGCGCCTATCAATGTCATTCAGTGTTGCGAGTTCAATCATGTTGGCCTGATCGGGCGGACCCTCCGTTTGAGACATCTGTACCTGCAGCCGCAGCATCTGCAGGTATTCAAAACTCGCAATCCAGGCCTGGCTTTCATGTGGTTGGGCTTTGAGCACCAGGCCCAGTGCCTCGAAGCGTTCGCGTGTGCCAGTTTGTGCAATGCCGTGGGCGAGGGCATACAAGCGGGCAACATCCACAAAAATGGCAGTACCGTTGAGCTTGAGGTTAATCATTCCCCGACCGTCCACGTCCTGGGTTTCCATCGCGCCCAGCCAGTTCAACGGTACCCGACTGCGCAGCGAGTTGTCCGCCATTTGTTTGATGAAGCGCGGCAACGCGGCTGCCTTGGTCACAATCAGTTCCCGCAATGTCCGGGTCAACTCCTCCTGACCCACCAGTGGCCGCATGTCGAAATAGATGCTGGCCTTGAGTAGATCCTCCGGCGCACCACGCTCCATCCAGTCTTCAAACCGCTGGTGCCACTCGTCCACGGTCAGACAGCACTGCGGGTTGCTGGCCATGACATTGCCTTTGCATAGTGGGTAGCCACACTGGTCGAGCGCTTCATTCACCCGTCGCGCAAACTTCAGCCATTTTTCACGGTCGTGCGCAGGGTTGTCGCTCAGAAAAACAAGGCCGTTGTCCTGATCGGTCGAAATGGTTTGCTCCGAGCGCCCTTCCGAGCCAAACGCTAGCCAGCAGGCTTGTTGCAGGTCAACACCTTCCTGCTGAGCTATCAGCTGAACCAGGTGCTCGGTTAGTACGTCGTTGAGATGGCTGATGAGCTGTGTCAACTGGCGTGCAGCCACGCCCTGACCAATCAGGTTGCGGGCAAAGCGCCGGATATCCCTGGCCGCAACTGCCAGCGCCTCTACATTCTGTGCGGCTCGAATGGCGCCACTCACATGCTTGAGTGACAGGCGTTGCATAGCAAACAGATCGTGTTCGGACACCAGCCCTACAACCTGTCCGTCCTGCGTGACCGGCACATGGCGGATCCGGTGCCGCGACATCAGTAGCGCAGCATCCTGGGCCGTGTCATTCACACTCAATGTGCGAATGGGTGCCGACATCACCTGGAAAATCGGGGTGTCCAGCGGCACCTGAGGCAGCGTGACCCGCCCCAAAACATCATGCCGGGTCAGAATACCCTGGACCGTGCCTGACTCGTCGGTCACCAGTACTGAACCCACGTTCCGCTCGTGCATCAGCTTCAGAGCATCACTCAACGGGGTGTTGGGTCGCACGGCCACGGGTGTCTTGCGGCCCAGTTGACCCAATGGAGTCTCCAGAGACTGCTCGGCCAGCGCCTGGGACGCATAGCTGGCCTGCATGGCTTGTCTGGACAGCTCGAGATGCTTGAGCACACGACGCCCCAGGAAGTCGGCAAACGGAGCGCTTACGGCCGCGAGGGCGGTCATGTCGCTGACGGGCAGCAGCAGGCAAAACACGTCTTCATGGGCCCGGTAAGTAGCAGCCACCGGGCGTGAAGCCATCACCGCACCCACTGGAAACAGGTCGCCCGCGTCGTATTCGAATCCCCCTATGGTTTCGTCCGTCCCCCGCCGCCCGGTGATATGGCCCTGGCGTATGTAGATCAGGTGTTTCGGTGGGCCATCATCAGGTGACAGAACGGTTTCTTCTGGAGCGAAGTAAACCTGCTGCGTGGCCGCAATGAAACGATCCACGTGAGCGGCTTGCATCTGCGCGAACGGGGCGTAGCGGATCAACTCGGTGCGGAGGTTGGCTACGAGGCTGGCCGACGGCTGGTTGGCCACCGGGCAGACGATGGAGGCAGAGGTAACCATACAGAAGACTCCAGCTTGGGTTTCAGGCTACGCTTTTGAGGGCTTCGTCGGCATTGTGTCAGACCGTATTGCAGTCGCGGCGCCTCAACACCGGGACTTTGATACAAATCAAGGGACTGGCGTTCATGATTCCTTTACATAAAAATTGCAGAATCAGGTTTTTAGACCTCAAAGCGGAGATGTTCTCATGCGTAAATACCATCTGTTTTTGACTGCCAGTATCCTGTCTCTGTCGGGTTTTTCTGCCCAGGCAACCGGTTTGGCAACCTGCGATTCAGGTCCCAAAGCGGGTTGGCAGCCGGTTGAAAAGCTGGAGCAGCAACTCAAGGCAAAGGGTTACACCGTTCGCCGTATCAAGGAGGATGGTGGCTGCTATGAGGTTTACGCCTTGGACGAAAAGGGCGAACGTGGCGAGTTTTACTTTCATCCGGTAACGCTGGCGCCGGTGCCGACGAAAGCCCGCTAGGCGCCATGCGGATGCCTTCCAACGTGCTGGCCAAGGCCCCGATGCGGGTGGTCTGGAGTCCCGCCGTACGTCTACTTCACTGGACGCTGGCCATCTCCATGATCACCAGCTTTGTCACGCATGAAGACGTGGGGCGTGTGCACGAATGGGCCGGGTATGTTGCGCTGGCGGCTGCGAGCGTGCGGATACTGATGGGTTTTGTCGCGGGTGGCTACTGGCGGTTCTCACAATTCGTCAAGACACCGTCAGCCACACTGGCCTACGCCCGCGCAGTCTGGCGGCATTCTGAGGCCCGTTACCTGGGCCACAACCCGCTGGGCGGCTGGATGGTGGTGTTCTTGCTGACAGATGCCTTCGCGACCGGGTTGACCGGCTGGCTTTACACGACCGACCGGTTCTGGGGTGTCGAGTGGCTCGAAGACCTACATGGCGCCCTGGGCGATGCTCTGCTGCCGCTGCTGCTGTTGCATGTCGGCGGAGCAATCTTCACTTCCTGGCGGCATCGCGAGAACCTGGTGGCGTCCATGGTGCATGGGCGCAAGCCGGCGCCGGGTCCAACCGACTTTACCTGAGTGTTACTGGTTGGGACGACTCCGCCAACCAGCGTTTGATGCAATCCAGAAACTGCACTGGCTGGTGCACCATGACCCAATGGCCCGTTGGAAACGACTGGACGGCGCAGCCGGGTCTGGACGCAATTTGTTCCAGCCACCGGTCTGACTGGAACATGAACGGTTTACGCAAGCCATAGATGTACAGCATCGGACAATGCGGGTTCACCTTGGCAGCCCCGCGAAACCCGCTTGCAACGCCAAACCATTGCATCGCGTAGGGATAGTTCATTTGCCAGCCGATGCTTGCTGGCGCCGTGCGGCAGCGCATGGAACGGGCCATCCAGCGTGTCATGCTGTCGGCAAGTGCCGGACTCACGGTACCCAATTTCCACGCCAGAGCCAAAAAGAACTGGTAGGAAAAAATCTGCCACTTTGCCCCGGCCGGCAGGGAACGGAGGTACTCGCCCGAATTGTGGTCGCCAATGTCCACGCCAACAATGTGTGAAACCTGATCAGGGTGTCGCGCAGCGAACTCGTAGCCAAACATGCATCCCCAGTCATGCAGCAGCAAGGTGACAGGCTGGCCGGGGCTTACCGCATCAACGATCTGATTGAAGAGCGCGGTCATCCGGGCCAGTGATGTTGGCCGCGCCGGCCTGCTGGTGTCAAAACCCGGCAGCGTAAACCGGACGCAACGGTACTGATCCTTGAGACCCTGAACCACGTCATCCCACAAGCGGTAGGTGTCAGGCCAGCCGTGAATCATGACAATCGTCTGCGGGCCGTTGCCTTCAACAAAAATTTCAACGTCGTCAATGACATATTGCGGGTTGGTCATTTCTAAACTTGGGTAGAAGCAGCCTTGCGATCTGCGACGACCTTCCGGGCTGTGGCGCGCTCGCCGACAAATTTGACGTAAGTTTTATAGTCCACCCCGGCAGCCAGCAGCATGTCTTCGCCATAGATGGCTTTGGTGGCCATGCCCACCAGTGGCAGGTTGTTGAACGCACTGCAGTCGGCCTGGGTAAAAACATCACCCGCAACGTAGGGCGCAAAGCGGACCAGGCGCTTGAATGCGGCAATGTTCTTCTCCAGCTGTTTGCGTACACGTGCCTGCGACGATTCGCTAACGGTCCCACCAAAAAAAGCCTGGGGATACAGGTCACGCACCACCAACTCTAGGTGCAGGTCCAGGAAAGTAATTAATTCCCGCACCTTGGCCGCAGCATACGGATCAGCTGGCAGCAGTGGCGGGTTGGGATAGGCGGCCTCAATGTATTCCATGATGGCCTGGCTTTCACACAGACCACCTTGCGGTGTGCGGATAAACGGAATCTTTGCCAGCGGAGAATCTCCCAGCACGGCTGCATCAGTCGATTTGGTGGGCACCAACTCTTCAACAAACTGCACGTTCTTCTCCATCAACGCCAGTTTCACTTTGTTGTAGTAGTTGGAAATTGGTGATCCGCAAAGAGTCAGCATGTACAGAGTCTCCTGAAAATGTAGCGTGAGTTTAGGCGCTCTGGGGTGTTCCGGGATGGCGCAAGTGTGACACGCCTGGAACGAGGAGCCCGGCTGCATCTGTCCCGAGTAGTCGCGCCGGGCGCCGGGTTAAGCAAATAATTTCCCGCGCCTGCAGCGTCGAAGATAGAGTTTGTTCAAAAGCAATGAGTCCCTCCTCAAATCTGCCAAAATGCGCAGAAAATGAGGTCTTGGCCCTTATCAATATTTCGTAATTCGCTATTAAAAATATAGCGGAAGTGAATGCAACCAGGAACGACTTGGCCCGGCCAGCAACAAAATGGAAGGAGAGCATCGTCGTGACAACTTATGGAACCCTCGAAGGTACCGGCTTTGAAACACTGGATCCGCGTTTTGCCGAGTGCCTGGTGCATTGTGAACGGGTGGAACGCTTGTGGACGGGCGGGCGCTGGTGCGAGGGACCGGCTTGGTTTGCCGCACACCGCACGCTCGTGTGGTCCGACATTCCGAACAACCGCATGCTCCGCTATGACGAGATCAATGGCACCGTGGGCGTGTTTCGCCAGCCGGCCAATAACGCCAACGGCAACACGGTGGATCGCCAAGGTAGGCTAATCACCTGCGAGCACCTGACCCGGCGCGTTGTTCGTGCCGAACATGACGGCAGCCAAACCATACTGGCTGACAGATGGCAAGGCAGGCGGCTGAATTCTCCCAATGATGTGGTGGAGCGCTCTGACGGCTCCATCTGGTTCACCGACCCCAGTTATGGCATCCTGTCTGACTACGAAGGCATGCGGGCCGACAGCGAAATCGATGCCTGCAACGTGTACCGCATTGACCCGTCAAGTGGCGCCGTTGATTTGGTGGCAAATGACTTCGTCAAGCCTAATGGACTGGCGTTCTCACCGGATGAATCCATCCTGTATGTTGCGGATACGGGCGCCAGCCATACGCCAGACGGTCCGCGCCATATTCGGGCTATGCGCATGAGCCACGATGGACAGCGCCTGTCCGTGGCCGGCGGCACCTCTGGCGTATTTGCCCAATGTACCAATGGTCTGTTTGATGGTTTTCGCGTTGATCAGGCCGGTCGCTTGTGGGCCAGTGCCGCCGATGGCGTGCATGCCTACGCCAGCGATGGCACCCTGCTGGGAAAAATCCTCATCCCCGAGGTGGTAGCCAACGTCTGTTTTGGTGGTGAAAGACACAATCGGCTCTTCATCTGCGGTACAAGCTCGCTCTACGCGGTGTATTTGAATTCATCGGGTTAATCTCCGGCCTGGTGGTGGTTGTCTGACTTATGTCAAAGACGACTGGTTTGTCCAAGCGCATCATGAAGACATTCATCTCAATCATGCGAGGCTTACATGTTCAAACACATCCTGCTGGCGACCGACGGTTCCCCTGAATCGGAGCACGCAGCCAAGCTTGCAGTGGGGCTGGCTCGCACGCATGGCTCTAGGCTCACCGCACTGTACGTGGCTGACCCATACCCTTATATGGGTATCGGCGAGGTCAACCCTATGGGCTTGCAGGCCTACGCTGCCGCCGCCCAGCAACTTGCAGCGCAGGCGCACGCCCAGGTTGAAGCACTGTGCACAAAGGATGGTCCACCCGTAACATTGCAGGCGCGTTTGCTGGAAGATGTGGCCGCGGCGCGGGGGATTGTGGAAACTGCAAAAGGTGACGGCATTGATCTGGTGGTCATGGGTTCCCATGGACGTTCAGGCTTTGCGCGACTGATGCTGGGCAGTGTTGCCACCAAGGTCGTGGCAGAGTCGCCGGTGCCAGTACTGGTCACACGGTAATAACTGGTCACGTTGTAACGACGTAACAACCACATGGCATCCAGGCGGGTTCTATTGATTGATGGGCATCCTGATCCCATCGGCCGGCATCTGTGTAATGAACTGGTTGATGCCTATGCAGTTGGAGCAGAAAAAGCCGGTCACATTGTGCGACGCATACGTTTGGCCACGCTGGACTTCCCGTTGCTACGCAGCCAGCAAGACTGGGAGCACGGCCAGGTGCCCGTGTCGCTGAAGCCTGCGCAGGACGATATTGCCTGGGCGCAGCATCTGGTGCTGGTCTTTCCCTTGTGGTTGGGCGACATGCCCGCTTTACTCAAGGCGTTTCTGGAGCAAATTGCCCGCCCCGGTTTTGCCTTCAAGCCCAAGGGAGCCAACCCCTTTGGAAGTAAAGGACTCACCGGCCGCTCCGCGCGTATTGTGTGCACCATGGGTATGCCGGCATTGTTGTACCGTTGGTATTTCCGCGCTCATAGCGTCAAGTCGCTGGAGCGCAATGTGCTGGGTTTTGTAGGCATCGCGCCCGTGAACGAAACGCTCATCGGACTGGTTGACCAGCTGGGCGACGATGGTGTGCGCAAGTGGTGCGACAAGCTGCGCAAGCTCGGGGCAACAGCCCAATAATTTGTCGGCCTTAAGGAGCCATCAGGGCTGATCCACACCCAGAAAATCAGCCAGCGCTGCGGTTGCCAATGCGCCGGTGTTGTTCACTACCTGGCCAGTACGCGCATTTTTAGCCACGATGTAGGGCACTGAGTCCACGCCCAGACTGTTGAAAAGCTTTGTGTTGGCCTTGATGGCATCCTCGATTTCAGGCGCTATGCTGGCCGATGCGGCTGTGCCGCCCGTACCCGCCAGAATGGATGCTTCATGTGTGGCCATCAACTCGGCCGGATTGGCGGCTGACATGAGAGCTGCGCCCTGCGGAGCACTTTTGGCATTGATGAACGCCACGGGCACCCACACAAATTTCACCTTCTTGTGCAGTGGAACCGATGCTTGCCACAAGTGACCACAATGCGGGCACTGTGGGTCAAACATCACGTAGACGGTGTTGGTGCTCATCAGTGCGCCAACCGTGAAGCCCCGGCCTTGCCTGGCTACGGCCTCATAGGGTTGCGAGGGGGCTGTGGCCGTTGCGCCGGCGGTCTGCGTGGCATCTTCTTTTGGTGAGCAGGCAGACAGTGTCAGCACAAGTGCTGTTGCCAGTGACGTGAGGACCGGAGTGGTAAATCGAGCAGTTTTCACGTGTATTCCTTTTTTTTGATTCAAACTGATTTTATTTGAATCAATATAGGCTTGTAGCCCTTGTGGAATATGCGTGAGTAGCTATTGAATAAATAGCACCCCCGGCCCTGACCAACGGTGTTAGCGGCTGGCAAACTTGCTGGCTAGGCCAGCGGTCGTTTTTTCGAGCTGGCTAGCCAGCGTGCAAAGTGCTTCGGCGCCGGGACGAGCGGCCTGGGCCAGCGTATTCAGTGCGGTCACACCGGTTTTTTCCTCAAAGAGGTGCGCGTTCGCTGCCAGAGTTACCACGCCGGCTTCAGCCAGCTTCACCATCTGATTCACTGCACCCTGTGCGCCGTCCGAAGTGACGCTCAGGCCCTTGATGGTAAATCCGCAAATTGCCTGTTGCAGTGCTGTAGCGTTCCTGGCCACGCCAGCTTCCAGCTGCGACCTCGATTCGCGCAACGCGCGATTCCAGCTTGCCTCCATCAGGCCCACGGCCCGCTCGCCGCCCGCGCGGTAAGCGTGAATCACGTTTTTGGCAGTATTGCCGTAAGACTCTATTACTTCATTGGCTACGGTGGAAAGGTTTTTGGCGGTCATGATGTTTCCTGTGCGGATTTAAATGAGATAGCTTCATTGTGCAAATCTGCCAATACGTTCCGTAGTGAACGCACTCTAGCGGGCTAGAGAGAGGTGTCCAAAAGTGGCGTGTTTCACTTGAGTCAGGTACATTCGCCAAGACCGATCAACACTTCTTCTGAGATTTCATTTATGGACCCGCAAACGATAGAAGCAGACTACCTCATCATCGGTAGTGGAGCAGCCGGTATGGCGTTTGTTGACACCTTGCTGATGGAGTCTGATGCCAGTGTTGTGATAGTCGACCGGCACCATGGGCCGGGCGGTCATTGGAACGACGCCTACCCTTTTGTCCGGTTACACCAGCCATCGGCCTACTACGGCGTCAACTCGAAAAACTGGGTAACGACTCCAAAGATGCTACCGGACTTAACGCCGACATGTACGAACGCGCCACCAGCGCAGAAATCGTCAGCTACTACCAGCAGCTCATGCAGGAGTTTCTGGCAAACGGGCGCGTGCAGTACTTCCCTATGTGCGATTACGTGGGTGGCGGCCAGTTCAAATCGCTGATGTCGGGAGATGTGCGGCGGGTGAATGTGCGCAGGAAGCTGGTGGATACAACCTACTTCAACACAGCCGTGCCGTCGACCCATCCACCCCGATACGCAGTTGCAAGTGGCGTCACATGTGCGCCGGTCAATGAGTTGCCCCGGGTGAAAAATCCTCATTCCGGTTACGTCGTAGTGGGGTCCGGAAAAACCGGAATTGATGCTTGTTTGTGGTTGCTTGAAAACGGCGCTGCGCCAGATGCCATCACCTGGATCATGCCGCGCGATGCCTAATACATGAATCGTGCATATGTGCAGCCTGGCGAAGATTTTTTTGCCCAGTCATTCGGCAGCTTCACGGAACAAATGGAAGCGGTGGCGCAATCAAAGTCCGTTGCCGATCTTTTTGTCCGTCTGGCTGCCAGCGGGCAGTTGCTGCGGCTGGACGAGCGCGTTGAGCCCACCATGTATCACGGAGCCATCATGTCCGAAGGTGAAATGAAGGCGCTCAAACGCATTACCAACATCGTCCGCCTGGGACGTATCCTGCGCATAGAGAAAGACCTGATTGTTCTGGAGAAAGGCAGCATTCCGTCTGATGCAGACCGCTTGTACGTGGATTGCTCAGCCAGCGCAGTTGAGCAGCGTCCTGCAATGCCGGTTTTTGAAGGCAACAAGATAACTGTTCAGATGGTCCGAACTTTTCAGCCGACGTTCAGCGCAGCACTCATCGCGTATGTGGAGGCCCGCTATGACGACGAGGCCGAAAAGAACCAGCTCTGCTGCCCGATTCCCATGCCCGGACAGCCGATTCACTGGCTGACCATGATGGCGGTGAACATGGCTAACCAGCACCGATGGTCCAAAAACAAGGACCTGCGCGCCTGGGTTGCCCAGTCCCGGCTCGACGGATTCACAGCCATGGCACACCAGGTTAAGCCCACGGACACGGAAAAAATGGCGATCCTGCAGCGTTACGCTGCCAGTGCAGGCCCTGCCGCTGCCAATCTCCAGAATCTGCTGGCCTGATGGGGGATCGCTTTGTTCAGCCTGTTTGTGTCCACACCAGCAGCAGGTTGTTTGCCGGCATGATATGCCGCGCTGATAGCTGCAGTCCGGCACGAGCGGCCTCGGTTTCCACGTCTTCACGTTTGCGGA
>ERZ795056.4365-NODE-4365-length-14681-cov-24.062628_pt1 | contig 14681 bp, 6 predicted proteins | sample MGYA00375140_ERZ795056 | MGnify/ENA primary metagenome ERZ795056 (study PRJEB30185, sample SAMN05720227) | activated sludge metagenome | isolation source: Anaerobic digester | place: USA | collected 2015-03-09 ...
TGGCCGATGGACTGGCGGAAGTCATTATCGACAGCTGCTTTGGCCGTCCCTTGGATGAGCTGTTGCCGCCGCTGCTGCTGTCCCAGGTGCTGCGCCCGGCGCTGATTGCCACCCTACGCAGCCCGCGCGCAGATGAGCTTTTGGCCAGCCTGGTCACGACTCTGACTGACTCACTGCAGAGTCCAACGACGCTGCTAAAGTGGTGCCCACCGCCGCTGCTGACACTGCTACGGCAGCTTGCGAAGCATCCGTATACTCCGGACCGAGCGCTGCTGCTGACGGTGATGTCGCAGCCAGCGTGCCGACGACTGATGCGCGAGCTGATGGTGGGCACGCTGCTCGACTATGGACGCAAGCTGCGCACGGCGACCAGCGACGGCTCCGCAGGAAAGGGACTGGGCGCGCTGTCTCGGCTGGCGGGCGAGGCGATGAAGAAAGGCTCGGGCGCTTTTTCTGCGCTGGCCCCTGGGGTCGCAAGCGCCGTCGCCGATGAGTTTGACCGTCAGCTACAAAAGCGTGCCGCGGACTTTGCCGACGGCGCAGTCGACGAGCTACTGGGCAAGATGGCGACCATCCTGACCGATCCACAGCGACGAGCAGCCCAAGAGGAGCTAAAGCTGGCGCTGCTGGAGGCGGTGCTAAGCCTGCGCGGCACCCAGCTGGCAAGCGAGCTGACTCGACTACAACCGGTCGAGCTAGGCAAGCTGGTACGCACAGCGGCACTGGCCTGGCTGGAGCGGGACGAAGCCGCAGCGGAGCTGACCAGCGCGTGGTCCTTTCTGATTCAGCAGGCGCACGGGCGCAGCTTGCGCGACCTGCTGGGCGAAGCGGCGGTGTTACTCCCCACCCGAGCGGCAGCGCGACAGCTGCTGTCTCACCTGCTGCGACCGGTGGTGGCCAGCGGCAGCCTGCTGAGCATTCTGAGCAGCCCGGCAGCCCTACGCTAACAGCGAAGCCGTGGCACCGGGGCCCGCCGCAACCTCGCCACCACAGTATCCGTAGGTCCTCTAGTCGTCCTCCTCATCACTCTCTGCTCCGACGCTGACTGGCTGCCCTGCTTCGGCCAGCTTGCTGTACAACGAGCGTCGACTGATCCCAAGCAGCTCGGCGGTCAAGCTGCGGTTTCCGTCGTTAAAAGCCAGCAGCTGCGTAACCACCGCCTGCAGCGTCTCCGACAGAGGGCTGGCAAATGGCAGCTCATAACGAGCCACTTTGGGCGGCGTCGGCTGATACGGCAGCGGCAGATCCTGCGCCTGCACCGTCACGCCATCGCTACGCAGCCAGGCTTGCTGCAGGACCCGACGCAGCTCGGCCAGGTTGCCCGGCCAGGTGTGCCGCCCAAGCAGTCGCAGCGCCTCAGGAGTCAGCGTTGGCAGCGCAGGTAAAATGCCGCTCGTGGTAGCAGCAAGCACACCGGGCGTCTCGACGGTCAGTAGCTGTGCCAACAAAGCAGGAACCAGCAGCGACAAGTCCGAGATGCGCTCGCGCAGCGGGGGCAACAGCAGCGTGGTGGCGGCCAGCGCACGGTACAGCTCGGGGTGCAGTCGCTCCTCCCGCAGCAGCGAATCCGGAGGGTGCTCGGTCGCAACGATGACGCGCGCGGAAGAGGTACGCATAAAGCTCCCCCGCAGCGGCGTCCACGCCCCGCGCTCGATCAGCGACAACAAGCCAAGCTGCGCACGCATCGGCAAGCCCGCCACCTCACGAATGTACAGCGTGCCAGAACCCGCACGCTCAATCAGGCTAGGCGGCAAGCTGCAGGTGACTTGCGGGGGCGAGTCAGCGTCACCCAAGACTCCATCCGCCGACGCCGCCGTCATCGCCACCTGCCCACCCAGGAGCTGACGCGTCAGCTCACGCGGCGATAGCTCGCTCGGGTCCACGACTAAAAACGGAGCGCCCGCTGGCGCCGAGCCTTCGTGTAGCAGCCGCGCCAGCGTTGCCTTCCCGGTCGCAGCCTCGCCTGAAAGCAGCACGCCACAGCGCAGCCGCAGCACTCGCCAAGCTGCTTGCAGCGCCTGCACCATCTGAGGAGTCCGCGACTGCAGGCCGCCCAGGGTAAAGACCTCTGGCATCACCGTCTGCAGCTGACTGGACAAGTACAGCGAGGCCTTGCCGCGAACCTGCGCGCACAGCGCCAGCACCCGCTCGTGCTTCAGAGGCCGCGTCAGATAGTCCAGCGCCCCCAGCTTTAGCGACCGCACCGCCAGCTGCACCGACGGACGCTTCGCCACCATGACAAACGCCGTCTGCGGGGCCAGCGACAGCAGCGCCTGCTGCAGCGAGACTGCCGTCAGCCCCGGCTGCTGCTGGCCGCACAAGACCAAGTGAAAGCAGCGGGTCCGCAGCTGACTGTGCAGCGCCTCTTCCACGCTAAGGGCAAAAGCCAGCACATCGCCGGTGGCAGCCAAGATGCTGTGCAGGGTCTTGTGCAGCTGCGGGTCAGGGTCCACCAGCAAGATCCGCAGCGCCGCAGCAGTTTCATGATTAACGCATAGAGACTGATTCCGCATTTCACCTACCTACATTTAAAGCAACATTAATCAGAAGCCATCAATAAAATAATCCAACACACTAAGTTTATATTGATTGATAAAATCACCAGATTGGGAACTAAGCGCCACAGTGGCGCTGGTACGGGCGCGGATAGTCTGGCGCAGGGCTCTGACTACGAGCGCTCAGCAAGACCTACATGGAAGGGAAGCAGCGCAGCCACTTGCTGGCGTGATGTGCATCACGCTGGCCACTGCGTGGTGGCGTCGAGGCCCAGTGTTGAAACGCGCTGGGGCTTGATCCGGCGGTGACAGTTACCGATGATGTAACGGTGAAACGACTCGTGGGACAGCGATCTGGCGACCGGCCTAGCGAGGAGAGTACGTCCTCGGATGGCACCTCAGCCACCGCTTCAATTCTGGGCAAAGACGGCGACTTAGGGCCCAGAAGAGCAGCCCGTGCAGGCGCGCAGGATGACACCGACGAGGAGCAGAACAGCGACGACGGGGCCGAGGACTCTACCGAGCAAGCCCCGGTCAATCGTCGCTCAGCACCACGCGGAGCCGGCAATCAGCGCGACCCCGCCCCTGGCCTAGTGCCCAAGTCGCTGGGCGAGGGCGTGGGCACCGACGCCGACCCACGGCTGGGGCAGAAGTACGGCAAGTATCAGATCAAGCGGCTCATCGGCTTTGGCGGCATGGCCACCGTCTATGAAGCCGAGGACACGCTGCTAAACCGCAAGGTCGCAGTGAAGTTTCTGCCCGACGCACGCAAGCAGCAAAAAACCGCCGTCGAGCGCTTCGTCACCGAGGCCCAGGTCGCCGGTCGCCTGAATCACCCCAACATCATCGCGATCTTCGACATCGGCTACGAGAACGAGACCTACTACATCGCGATGGAGCTTTTAAACCCCGGCAGCGCGGGCAGCTACATCAAGAAGCGGGGCCGCCTGCACTGGTACGAGGCGTCGACGATTGTGCTGCAGTGCTGCTCGGCGTTGACGGCGGCGCATCAGACGGGGCTCGTACATCGCGATATCAAGCCGGACAACATTCTGTGCTCACCGGCGGGGTCCACCAAGCTGGCCGACTTTGGCCTGGTCAAAGAGCTGCACGTGGAAGGCGCGGGCCTTACGCAGTCCGGTGTCGTCGTCGGCACGCCGCTGTACATGAGCCCAGAGCAGTGCAGTGCGCAGCCGCTCGACGCGCGCAGCGACATCTACTCGCTGGGGGCCAGCTACTACGCGCTACTGACGGGAAGTGCGCCGTATCCGACGGGCAGTGTGCCGCATATTATGCTGCAGCACTGTAAGTCCAAGGTGCCCGATCCGCGCCTGCTGGCGCCCGATGTTCCCGATGCAGTGGTGCGTATCGTCGAGCGTGCGATGGCCAAGCGCCCGGACTCGCGCTTTCAGACCGCAGCCGACTTTGCGCAGGCCCTGGATGCGGTCCTAAAGACCGGCACCAAGCAGCCCTATGACTTTTTGGTGCCGTCGTCGCCCACCTCGCAGACCTCACGCGTTCGCACCAGCATGGCCGAGAAGCTCCGCTCTGACGGAGCCCAGCGCACGCCAAGCGGCAACACCGTCGCCCGTAGCTCTAGTCCCAGCGTCTCGGATGCCCGCAACCGGCCACTACAGAGCACCCCCGACGGCTCGGGAATGCAGGCCCCAGCACCGATAAACCGGCGCACGCTGCTACTTAGCAGTATCGGCATCGTGGGCGCCCTGGGCGGAGCATTGTGGTGGCAGCAGCGCACCCGCACCATCAAGCCGCTGGTGCCAACGACTGACACCACGCCCACGCCCAAGCAGCCAGCCGCGGCAGGAGCCCCGATTCGCGTCGGCGTCCTCAACTCGCTGTCAGGAACGCTGTCGATCAGCGCCCGCCCCGTCATCGACGCCACCCTGCTGGCCATCGAAGAGATCAACGCCAAAGGCGGTGTCCTCGGCAGGCCCATCGAGCCCACGGTCGTCGACGGGAAAAGCGACAATCGCGCCTTCGCCCGCGAGGCCGAGCGCCTGATTGCCGAAACCGGCGTCGTGACCCTGTTTGGCGGCTGGTCCCCCAGTAACCGCCGCGCCATGGTCCCCGTCGTCGAGCGCCACAAAAGCCTGCTGATGTTTCCAACCCGCGATGAAGGGCTGGAAGACTCCGAATATGTCGTTTACTGCGGCAGCACGCCCAATCAGCTGGTCATTCCGGCATTGCAATACTGGCTAAACGAAAAAGGCGCCCAGCGCATCTATTTGATTGGTACCGATGGTTTGTTTTCGCATATCTCATCGGCACAAATCATTGATGCATTATCGTTACAATCTAAAGCCAAGATTGTCGGTGAACATTATTCGCTACTCGGCGAGACCAGCTTTCAAGGTGTGATTAAGAAGATCGTCGCCAGCAAGCCCGATGTCATCTTCAACTTCCTCATCGGCGACTCGAACCTAGAGTTCTTCAAAGAGCTGCGCGCCAGCGGACTTACGCCCAGCAAGGTCCCCACCGTCACCTTCAGCGTCGGTGAAGACGAGCTATCCCAGCTAGCCGGCGTCGACATGATCGGCGACTACCTGGCCGCCAGCTACTTTCAAGCCCTGGAAAACCCGGTCAACGTCGACTTCATCAAGCGCTTCCGTCGCAAATACGGCGACTACCGCATCACCGGCGCCACCATCGAAGCGGCCTATAACAGCGTCTACCTGTGGGCGCAGGCCGTCGAAGCCGCTGGCGTGGTCGAGGTCAGCCAGATCCGCAGTGCTCTAGGCGGTCAGGCGCTGGAAGGCCCCGGCGGACCGATCCGCATCGACTCTGGCACCCATCACAGCTTCAAGCCGTTTTACATGGCGCGCCTGGAAGCCGACGGCAAGCTCAACATCGTCCACCGCACGCCAGAGCTAATCCGCCCCGAGCCCTTCCCCACCATCAAGAAGACCCGCGCCGAGTGGGAAGCAATGCTCAACTTCCTATACAAGTCTTGGAACAATAACTGGGTAAACCCCGCCAAGCCGGACCCTCTCAAGTAGCGCGGGCAGGCGACGCGCAGGCTTACCAGCAGCGCGAACTAGGTCGGCTCGACGGCAGTGGCAGGCAGCGCCAGCACCGGTGCAAAGCTGCGCACAAACTGGGCCAGCTTCGGCAGCATCTGATCTAGCGGCTCAGCGTCGGGGTGCTCTTGCATCTGAATCAGCAGCGACTGCGCCAGCGTATCTTCGCCCAGCTTGTGAAAGCCCCACGCGCACAGGCCAAGCAGCGACGCTCCCTGCTGCGACTGCTGCGCCAGCTGCGTGCGCTCCCACAGCGGCCCGTCCAGAAATGGCAGCCGGTTGTCGCCCAGCGCGACGTATAGCTCGGTCAAAAAGTGCTGCACGCGCAGGTAGTCGCCGCTCGGCACCTGGCTCAGCTCCTCCAGCTGCAGACGAGCATCGGCCTGGCGGTCGGCACTGACCAGCGAGCGGATCTGCTGATAGCGCGCCAGCTGCACAAACTGCGGCTGCGGCGGGTACTCATCCAAAAACAGCGCAATCGCCGCCCGCGACTCAGCCAGCGCCCGCAAGTGCTCCCCGCGTCGTGAGTACACGCCCCACAGCCGCAGGTGCGCATGCGCCCGCACTCCCTCGGAACCCCACGGCGGTCGCAGGCAGCGCTGCAGCAGCACCTCCGCTCGGTCCAGCTCACCTTGCAGCATCAGCGCCGAGGACTGCTCCAGCCAGTGCGTGACCAAGAGCCCATGACCCCAGGCCGCCGTCCCCACCAGGCTTAGCGCCATCACCAGCGGATCCGCCGCGGCCACCGAGCACGCAAAGATCGACCCGAGCAGGCTTAGCGCGCCATAGGCCGCCGCGCGACCGGCATAGCGACGGAGCTGCGGCACCACCGCGCCACTGCGATCCAGCGCCACCAGTGCCCGCGTCTGCTGATGACCAGACGGCAGCGACCAGTCCTCGTGCTCGACCGTATCGTCGCTGGCTGCTGCTGAGGAAACCGCCTTCCGGGTCATGTCGGCTACGCTCGCCCGCTACGCCGCTGCTTCAGCGGTCTTTTGGTTGTCCAGCATCCACTGCCACAGCTGCGGCATGATGCTGCGCAGCGGCTCGCCATCCAGACGGTCAAACGACTCGCGCAGCAGGTGCCACGCCATATCTAGGTCTTGCCCGCCGCCCTGCGTAAAGCCCCACGCGCACAGTGCCAGCAGCGCCGCCGACGAGGTAATGCGCAGGGCCCGCTCGCTGCGCTGCCACAGCGTCTCCGACGACGGGATGGCCTGCTTGCGACAAAACGCCACGTAAAGCTCGGTGGTCCACAGCTTGATCTGCAGGTAGTCGCCTTCTAGCTGCTCTGGCAGCGACGCCAGCCGCTCGGCAGCCTCGCCGGCGCGACCCAGGTTGCACAGCGCAATCACCTCGCCGTACTGACACGAGCGCAGGTGCGGACTTTTGCGCCACGCCGCTTGATAGAGCTCGATGGCTTTGCGCAGCTCTTGCAGGGCGCGCTCATGCTGGCCGCGCCGCGTTGCGACTGCGCCCAGGTTGTGATGACACAGCGCCCGCAGCCGCCGTCCCACCAGCCGCCGAGAGAGCAGCTGGCGCAGCAGCAGCTCGGCCTCATCCAGGCGGTCGTGCGACGACAGCAGCGCCGCTTGATTGATCTTCTGCGTCAGCCACAGGTTGCGCCCGACCAGCCCGCCAAAGACCACGCCAAACAAAAGCCCCTGCGGCCCCAGCAGGCTGGCATACAGCGCCGAGCCGCCCAGCAAGATGCCGCCCAGCATCGAGTAGCTAACCGCCTGCATCAGCCGATACTGCACCGGCGAGCGCACGCGGCCTTGGTTGTCGATATACACAAACGTCCGCGGCCCCGCCTCTTCCAGCGAGCGCGCCAGCTCCATCCGAGGCACGTCCTTGGGCGGCTGCGCCAGGGCCTGCTGCAGCACCCGCTCTAGCTGCGTCGAGCCGCCTGCCTCATCAAACTCCTCAGCATCGGGAAGCTCGCCAGTGGCAGCGGCGGCCAGCGGCGGCAGGTAACCCGGAGCCAGCCCCGGCGTATACAGCCGCATCGCCCGCGCCGCCTGGGCTGACTCTTCTCGCTCACGGTCGCTGGTGCCACGCCCAGGCGACGGGCCCGCAGCTGCTGCTGAAGGCTTCGCAGGACCACTGCCCGCTTGCGCTGTTCCCGAGTGAGGATCGGACTTTGCCACTGGTCTCAGCCTACCATGGCCGGGGGCGAGGCCGAAGCGCTCATTGCACCAAGCTGCGGACGGTGCGGTGGCACCGCTTGTATACGCCGCTGGGGCAGTGTCACACTGGTCACAACGCCCGGCCCCGGCTGGCCCCGCTTCGCGCCTCCAGGCAAGCGCAGCGGCCCCGGTGGCCCCGCCCAGAACCCGCACCAGAGGGCCCCGTGGTCGAAGTGCTCGTGCTTGAGTTTGCCCGCGCTGCACAGGCTGGCGATCCTTTTGCCTTCCGCTTTGAGCCGCAGGACTACCTCCTACGCTCGGCGGGCGGCGGCTTTCAGACCTCGGAGCTGCCGTGGAGTACGCAGCTGCTAAGCGACCTGACCGCGGTGCGCCTGCCGGGCTGTGATCGCGCCATCGTGCAGCGGCTGGGCGAGCTGCTGCGCCGCTTTTTAACCCCGCTGGGCTTTGCCGAGCAGGAAGCCCGCATCGTCGCCAAGAGCCGCGCCGGTGAGCAAGTCCTGGTCACGATTCGCGCCGCCGCCGCCGAGCTTTACGCGCTGCCGTGGGAGCTGCTGACCGAAAAGAGCTCTGGCCTGCCCCTGTTTGCGCTGCCGGGCGTGCTCCTGCGCTACGAGTGGCCCGAGACGCAGACGGTGCCCGAGTCGCCGCAGCCGCGCCCCGAAGGCGGACGCATCCTGCTGGCCTGGTCCGCAGCCGGGGGCGCAGTGCCCGCCAGTGAGCACGAGCGCGCCATCTCCGACGCCTGCGCGGCTGGCTTTGTGCCGTTTGTGCAGGAGCGCGACGTGCTCGCCCGCGTCAGCTGCAGTCGCCTGGTAGCGGCGCTGCAGCGACAGGCCTCGTCCGGGGAACCGGTGGCAGTGCTGCACCTTTTGTGTCACGGCGGCGCCACCGGCAGCACCTTCGGCTTGGTACTGGACAGCGATGATGGTGACGAGCCGGTCGTGGTCGATGCAGGCACGCTGCGGCAGCTGCTGGCACCGTTTGCCAGCCAGGTGCGCCTAGTCGTGCTGTCGGCTTGTGACTCGGGGAATACGGGCGCGCTAGGCAACCAGCTGGGCAGCGTGGCGCAGGCGCTGCATCGCGCGGGGTTTGCGGCGGTGGTGGCCTCGCGGCATCCGCTGGCGGTGTCGGCATCGGTGCAGCTGACGCAGGTGCTATACGGCGCGCTGCTAGCCGGCCCGCAGTCGCTAGAGCAAGCGCTGATGGCAGCCCGCACGCGCCTGCAGCAAAACCCGTCGCAACTCGACTGGGCCAGCCTTCAGCTGTATGCGCGCAGCGAGGATGGCAGCGACAGCAGACCACTGGTGTTCCGGCCCTATCGCGGCCTGTTGTCATTTCAGCAGCAGCACAGCCGCTTCTTCTTTGGCCGCGCCCAGGAAGTAACCCGGATCCAAGCCGCACTACACCAGCTGCAGCAGTCGGGAAAGCCGCGGCTGCTCATCGTGGCGGGAGCCTCCGGCAGCGGCAAGTCGTCCGTGGTCCTGGCGGGCGCGGTGCCAAAGCTGCAAGCGGAAGCGGGCGACAAGCTCCGGTGCGTCGTCATCAAGCCCGGTAGCGAGCCTGTGCGAACCTTGGAAGCCGCACTGCCTAAGCTCCCGGCCACCTCGCCGGAGAATCAGCTGCTGCTAGTCGTCGATCAGCTGGAGGAGATCTTCACCCACGTCAGCAGTCCCGCGCTGCGCACGCAGTTTGTGCAGCGGCTGTGGCAGCTGGCGCAGCAGCCGGGCGTGCAAGTCCTGACCACGCTGCGCGTCGACTTCATCAGCGAGTGCGGCGAGCTAGTGGTAGATGCCCACGGCCTGCGCCTAGACCGCGTGGCCTACGACGAGGCAAGCCGCATCTTTATCGCCCAGCTCGCGCCCGAGCAGCTGCGTGCCACCATCGAAGGCCCCGCGCACGCCGTCGGCTTGACCCTGGAGCCGGGCCTGACCAGCCGCATGCTGGAAGCCATCGGGACCGAAGCCGCCGCGCTGCCGCTGCTGCAGCACACCCTGGATCAGCTGTGGCTTAAGCGCAGCTCTCGGCTGCTGACGCAGGCCAGCTATGACGCCATTGGGCAGGTCGCAGGGGCGCTGTCGCAGCACGCCGAGACCATCATTCAGAAGCTGGACGCGCGCGACCAGCGCACCGCCCAGGACCTGCTGGTGCGGCTGGTCCACCTGAGCGATGGCGTGGCGCGGGCCACTCGTCAGCGCATGCCCGTCGAGCGCCTCAAGCCCGAGGACCCAGACACCGCCGCGCGCTTTATGCAGGTGCTGCAAAAGTCCACCGAAGGCCGCCTGCTCAGCGTCTCGGAGGACCAGCAGCAAGAGACGGTGGAGCTGGCGCACGAGGCGCTGATCCGCAGCTGGCCGCGGCTGCAGTCGTGGCTTCAGCAAGACCGCGAGATGCTGGTGGCGCTGCAAAAGCTGGAAGGACCGCTGCAGCAGTGGCGGGAATACCAGGCGCTGCTGGTGGGCGACCAGCTCCACTTCGCCGAGCAGCTGGCCCGCGACTACCCGACCCACTTCCCCAAAGAGGCGCTGCCGCTGCTTGCACGCAGCCAGCAAGCCGTGCGCACGACCCGACTGATCCGGCTGGGCTTCTCGCTGGTGATCGTGGTCGGTCTGTTTATCTTTGCCGGGCTGTTCTTCGTCGAGCAGCGCGCCAATATTCGCGCCCAGGCCGCGCGACAGCAGGTGATGCGGCTGCTGGCCAAGACCGGGCGTGATCCATCCAGCGTCGACCTACTGCAGGCCATGGCCCGCTTGCGCATCGAGCTCGAGCTAGACCCGCAGCTGGCACTGCAGAGCATCGGTCAGGCCCTGCAGCTAGAGCCGAGCAATCCGCAGCTGCACCAGGACCAAGCCGAGTACCTGCTGGCCGCGGGACGGCTGACCGAGGTGTTTGCGCCGGTGCAAGTGGCTCTGCAGCACGAGACCAACGGCCAGCGCCGCGTGCAAGCTGCGCTGCTGGCGTGGACCGCCGCTCGGTTTCTGCCCGAGCCCGCCGCGCAAGCCACCTGGCGTGAGCAGCTACTGACCGAGTATCGCCAGCTTCCCGATGGCAGCAGTCTGCCCGACATGGCCGGCACCACCGTGCTGCTGATCCAAAAGCAGCATCAGCTGCGCCCCAGCCTGCCGCTGTCCAAGGTGCTCAAGGTGTGGGCCCTTTGCCACCAGCCCAAGTCGCCAGCCAGCCCCCAGACCTTAAGCGAGCGACTGCGCGCCGGTGAGTAGCCGCAAGTCCTGACCCAGCTGAAATAGGAATTGGTCGAAGAAGGAAGCCCTGTCCCACCGCCGATGGCTTGGCGATGAGACAGGGCCGAGAGGAAAACAGCGCTACTTAGTCAGCGCGGTGCGAGTTAGCGAGGTCCACAAGCTACGCCGGAGCGGCGCGACGAGAACGGCGTGTTGGTGGTGCCGCTAAATGCAATCTCGTCGATGTCCCAGCCGGGGGCGCCGTCGGACTGGTCGGTGCCGACGCGGAAGCGCAGCTGCACCGTCTTGCCCTGATACGCCGTGCCCAGGTTGGCTTCCGTCGTCATGTACGCCGGATAGCCCGCGCTCTTGCTGACAAAGGCCTGCCGACTCTTGAGCGGCACGTTCAGCGACCACAGCTTGCCGTTGTAGCCATTCTTGGTCAGGCCCATCGCCAGGTCGGTCCAGGTGACGCCTGCGTCGGTGCTGATCTCGATGACGCCGCCGTCGTAGTTGCTAAACGTGTCGGCCTCGAAGCTGTAGCGGTGGACGACGTTAAAGCCAAAGCTGCCGGTGCTGCTGACGGTCAGCGGCGGCGAGACCAAGTACTGATCGGTCTCGGAGGTGTGGTCGGGGATAAACCAGCGCCCGCCGCCATTTTCAAACACCTGCCGCCACGGCTGCGTCACATCCAGCTTGGTATCGCCCGCCTTGGTCCACGGCGATCCAGCATCGTCCATCGAGTCATCCGCTGCCGAAGCCGGAACCAGATCGTAGTTGCCGACAAACGACCGCGACGCCACCACCGGACCCGGCTGGGCCAGGTTGGTCCCATTGATCGACGCCTTGATGTTTAGCACCACGCCTGCAGGCACACGACCATTGAGCGCCACCAGCATCTTGCTGGTGCCAGTCTTGTACGGCGCAATCGTCGGGAACGCCATCGAGGCCCCGCTTGCGAACTGCAGCGTGCCATCCTCATTGCTAAGCGTCGCGCGCGCCGTATACGCCAGCGTGCCGGTGTTGCGCAGCTTCACCGTCAGCACGCCCAGCTCGCCGCTGTCCAGGATGCCGTCGCCATCGCACGAGCGGCCCGCATCGGTCAGCGTGATCGACTCCACCACGATCTGACCGCCGACCGACGTGCTCTCGACCACGCCCGCATGATCCGCCGAGCCGCGCGCCGGAGCCACGGCCCCCACGCCCATGCCGCGCTTGGCAAACGCCCGCGCAAACAGCTCGAAGTCTTTGGGGTCCTTGGCCAGCGCCGCCAGCAGCACCGCATCACGCGCCTCGATCATCGTCGGATTTACCGGGGTCAGCTTCAGCGACGCCACCAAGTACTCGCGCATCGCCTGGCTGGCCTGCGCGAAGGTGTAGCGCCCGGTGTCCTTCAGCAGCGCCACGTAGCACTCCCACAGCGCGCTGGTCCACACCTCTCCCGAGTTATGCACTTCCGAGTTCGTCGTGCCCGTCTGCCCAAACGCCGGGGCTGGCATCATCGGCAGCGCCACGCCGTTTTGGATGTGCCGGAACATCAGCGGGTTTTTGCCCAGGTCCGCCGAGTACGGATAGCGACGGATGCCGTCATACGCCGAGTTGCCCGACGGTCCCGTGGCGTAAGCCGCCGCCGCAAACGCGCCCTTCCAGTCGGCGTTGATCGACGCCGTCGCATCTTCGGGTCGCGTGGTCATCAGCAGCGCCACAAAGTCGCTCCAGCCCTCGCCCATCGAGCGGCCCTGGTTGTTCCCCAGGCCACTGCCGTTGCCGATCAGGCGGTTGGACATGACGTGGCCCCACTCGTGCGACACGATCATGCCGTCCAGCGAGCTGTCGTTGTTGCTTAGCAGCGTGCGCAGCGTCATCTGCACCGCCGTGCCCGCCTTGAGCTTGGCGGTAATCAGCGCGCCATCTTCCTGCGACACCTGCACCGCTGGGATCGTCACCGGCATCGGCGGCGGCGTCGTGCCCGCAGCCATGCCAACGGGCGCGCCCGGCACGTTGTTGACGATGACCACGCCCTTGGCGCCGTTGACCTGGGCGTTATAAACCTTCAGCTCGTAAAAGCAGTTGCCGCGGTCGATAACGGCGATCTTGTCTTTGACGTCCATGGCGTTGACAAACGGCGTCTCGCAGCCGTCGGTCGGGCTCATGCCGGTGCCGTCGTTTACCACCACCAGGTTCTGCGTCACGTCGAAGTTCTTGGGACCAAACGACGCGCGACCGACCTGATACACCCGCGCCAGATCCGCCGGGCTGTTGATCTTGACCGCATCCTCGTTCGGGTCAAACAGGTACATCTGGATGCGCGGCGAGCTGCCGTCCGCCGGAGTCGAAGCGTTGGCGTTGTTACGGCCCCCGTTGTCCTGCGACTCGGCCTTGATCGGGTCTGCCGCGACGCCGCCGCGCCCGTAGTTGTCTTTCTGAGGATTGCGCGACGCCTCGTCCCAGCCCGCGTCGTAGTAGGTGTCGTGCAGGTGGTTCACGATGTAAAAGAAGTTGGTCGTGACCGCCTGAATCGTCGTCTGATCCTTGGCCGGGTCGTCCTTTGCGACATCCAGCAAATAGTCAAACTCGCCCGGCATGCTGGGCTTTAGCATCACGTCGCCCATGCCCAGGCCGTCGGGAGCCGCGATGTCGGCATAGGCGATGGCGTTGTTGCCGCGCGCCTCGGTCGACATCGGCGGCAGCCACGGGTCGTTCTTCGAGAACGGCGCGTTGGCCAGCGTCACCAGCTGCGACGATACAAACGTCAGCGCCGTGCCGTCCCGCTTGCCGGTCGGATGCGGCGTAAACGCGGTGCCGTGCGGCCCGTCCCACGGCGCAAAGCTCCCGTCCTTGTCCGCCCACACGCGGTACTTGTACGAGTCATTGGCCATCATGTCGGTGTCCACCAGGATCTCACCGTCACTGGCCGCCACCACATACGAGCGCAGCGCCGAGTCCGGCTGGTCGTTCTGCGACACATCGAGCTCGATGTAATACGCCGCCTGCAGCCCCGAGCTGCTCGGGAACCACACCTTCTTGCTACGCGCCGGAGCCGCCAGCCGATAGCGCGTCCCTGCCGAAGCAAACGCCGCCACCGTGTGGCCGACGTAGCCTGCGGGTAGACCGACGCTGCCGTTCTGCTCGACCTTGGGCACGCTGCCGCGCGGCGTGCTGGTCATCGCCGCCAGCGCCACCGCCACGGCTTCCTCAGAGCTCTGGGTAAACTCGCCCTCGACCTGGCGTACCGAGCCCGCCAGATACCCGGTCGCGCCCACCGGCTGCAGGTCGCGGTTTAGCGCCAGGTTCAGGCTCAGCCGGAACACCTCTAGGCCGCCGACCTCTTGCTCGAACTGGGCGATGATGACGCCGCGTCCCAGGTCGTGCAGCCGCGCCAGCTTGGTCGCTGCCAGCGCCTGTTCCGACAGCCCGTAGGTCGGTGCCAGCTCGCGCAGCACCCGCCACGCAACCTCGCGCGCGTCACCGGCCTGGCCCTGGGCCTGCGCGCCCTTGCCATCCAGCCACACAAAAGTCGGTGCGCCCGAGGCCGGGTCGCGATGCGCCACATACGCATCCACCGCCACCGGAGTCACCGCCACCGCCTGCTCAGAAGCGGGCGTCGAGCAAGACGCCATAAGCGCCGCCAGCGAGAGCCCCGCCCCCGTCAGCAGCCGAGTCAGCGGGCGCACGCCCCCGCCCACCCCAAAAACAGAAAGAGTCCGTCGTCTACGCATCATGAAGCCTCCGTGGTCCTGCAGAGTTTCGGTTGTGCTGCGTTTTGCAAACGGGCCGAACCGTACCAAGAAACCCTGACAGTCGCGACTTTGCATACCG
>ERZ795056.4369-NODE-4369-length-14677-cov-6.535563_pt1 | contig 14677 bp, 10 predicted proteins | sample MGYA00375140_ERZ795056 | MGnify/ENA primary metagenome ERZ795056 (study PRJEB30185, sample SAMN05720227) | activated sludge metagenome | isolation source: Anaerobic digester | place: USA | collected 2015-03-09 ...
AACATGTATTATGGTATTAAAGTATGCTGGTCCTGTTGGTTATCCTGGTATGCCTGAGTTGGGTAATATGGCGCTTCCTAAAAAAATCCTGCAGAAAGGCATTAAAGATATGGTTCGCATTAGTGATGCAAGAATGAGCGGTACAGCATATGGAACTGCTGTTTTACATGTTTCACCTGAAAGCGCAATTGGCGGAACGCTTGCTTTGGTGCAAAATGGAGATATGATTGAACTTGATGTGCCACAGCGTAAACTGAATCTGCAGGTAAGTGACGATGAGCTCGCTAAACGAAAATCCGGGTGGGTGGCTCCTGCCGTAGCAGCAACCCGTGGATATGTAAGTTTGTATATTAAACATGTTATGGGGGCCGATAAAGGTGCTGATTTTGATTTTTTACAAGGCAGCAGCGGATCGGCTGTTACAAGAGATTCTCATTAAACTAATATTGTAAAAATGATATAACATATAATGAATTTATGAAAATTTATACTACCACAAATGGAATTGTAATTGAAAAAGAAGGATTATATTATCCTGTTGAAGCCACCTGGGACGAGCTTATAAATGAGGATAATGCCTTTCAGATTGCAAACAGAATGTTGGAGAATGCAAAAGCAGGGGATAGAGCATTAGTAAAAGATTTGCTACCTGTAATTGGCAGCAAACAGGAATTATGGGCTTGTGGTGTTACTTATTTACGAAGTAAAATTGGAAGACAGGAAGAAAGTAAAGATGCTGGCGGCGGAGATTTTTATGCACGGGTATATGAAGCTGAAAGGCCGGAATGCTTTTTTAAGAGTACACCTCACCGTGTAGTAGGTGATAAAGGGTGGGTGAGAATAAGAAAGGATAGCACATGGGATGTACCTGAGCCTGAACTTACATTGGTGGTCACAAAAAGCGGAAAAATTATTGGTTATACAATTGGAAATGATATGAGTAGCCGAAGTATAGAGGGTGAAAATCCTTTATACCTTCCGCAGGCAAAAACTTATGATGGGTGTGCAGCCCTTGGCCCTTGTATATTGCTTACAGAAGAGCCACTTGGATCAGATACCAGAATTACCCTGACTATACATAGAAATAGTGAAACAGCATTTACAGATAACATTGCCCTCAGTCAAATGAAACGCACACCTGAGGAGTTAACTTCCTTCATTTTTCGTGAATGCTCATTTCCATTTGGTTGCATGATTATGACAGGTACAGGAATTGTACCAGGGAATGATTTTACTTTACAAAGTGGGGATGAAATTGAGATTACAATTGAAAATATCGGTAAGCTTGTAAATGTTGTGGCTTAATAATTGAAATTATTTTCAATTATTTTTAATGACTATGAACAGCCATAACTTAAGGCCGGATATGCATTCTGGATTCTTCCGATAGGTATGAGGATGACAATTAATAAGCAATAAATAAGCTCACATGAATATTGGATTTGTCTCACTGAAAATGCTCCTATTGACTACAATCTGCTTCACTTGTTTTGGCCAGGCAAATCCCATTCCCCGAAATACTAGAAATGAAACGACATTAAAGGAGGCATATAGTAAAGCCTTTTTAATGGGCATGGCCGTAAATGATGCAATAGTATCCGGAAGCGATAAATTGTCGCAGGATATTGTAGTGAAGCATTTCAACAGTATCACATTGGAAAATTCTATGAAGGCTGAAGTAGTCAATCCTCAGCCCGGGGTTTTTAACTTTGGTCCGGCCGATGCTTTTGTAGCATTTGGCGAAGCTCATAAAATGTTTATTATTGGACATACTTTGGTTTGGCATAACCAGGTACCTGCCTGGTTTTTTACAAATACTGATGGCAAACCTAACTCTAAGGATGAGCAAATTCAAAGGTTGCGAAATTATATAATGAATGTTGCAGGCAGGTATGCAGGCAGGGTACATGCTTGGGACGTAGTAAATGAAGTAATTGACGATGATGGAAATTACAGACCTACATCCTGGGTAAAGGCATTTGGAAATGGAGATACGCTGGTTAAGTATGCGTTTAAGATTGCCAGCGAGTTTGCACCTGATACAGAATTATACTACAATGATTTTAATGCCTGGCGGCCTGCAAAAAGAGATGGAATAGTAAGGTTGGTGCGGATGCTGCAAAAGGAGGGTATACGCATTGATGGGGTGGGTATACAGGGCCATTGGGGGTTGAACTATCCCAAAAATACCTATATTGAGGCTGCTATTGATTCCTTTGCTTCCTGTGGTGTAAAAGTTATGATTACAGAATTGGATGTTGACGTTTTGCCATTAACTAAGGAAGGGCAGATAATAGGACAGGGAATGAGTGATAAGCAATTTCAATTGGAAGAGTTTGAGCAATTCCTGGATCCCTATCCAAAGGGTTTGCCAGATACAGTTCAACAATTACTGACCAGGCGATATGAAGAATTATTCCGGATTTTTTATGCAAAAAGAAATAAGATAGGAAGGGTTACGTGTTGGGGCGTTCATGATGGTATGAGTTGGAAGAATGGTTATCCTATTCCCCGAAGGACAAATTATCCACTAATATGGGATAGAAACAGGCAACCCAAACCAGCATTAGATGCGATTCTCCATTTGCCTGAGCATTGGAAGTAAAATACGGGTCTTCATATGTAGTTAAATGCATTACCAAATAGTTCATCCGCAATTTTCTTTGTGTATAAAATTTATTCAGTATGATGAATTTTAGTAAAACTTTCCCATATCTGGTTTCGGGCATATTACTTTCATTATCTCTTTTTTCAGTTGGTCAGCCACCAAGGGGACCCTTAGTTATTTCTCCCCAGGTTCACCCTGATAAAAAGGTTACATTCCGCTACCTTTCATCCTTTGCCAAAGATGTAAAACTGAGTGCACAGTTTTTAAAGTCTCCGGTGGCAATGACAAAGGACACCAATGGTATATGGAGTGTAACAGTAGGTCCTGTAAAGCCCGATATTTATCCTTACAGTTTTCAGGTTGATGGAATTACAGTGATGGACCCAGCTAACGTTGAATTCTTCCCTAATGAAAGATTTAAGGCAAGCCTGGTTGACATACCGGGATTTACTCCCCTCATTCATGCCATGCGTGACGTGCCACATGGAGCTATTACTTATGAATATTATCCTTCGGTTGAAGGTTCAACGGGTTCTGTTGTAGTATATACACCCCCAGGATACGATAAGGATAACGCAAAAAAATACCCGGTTTTTTACCTTATAAGCGGTACTACCGATACCGAGGAAACTTTTTATAAGGTTGGTAGAATAAACTTTATTCTTGATAACCTTATTGCTGAAGGAAAGGCTGTACCAATGATTGTAGTAATGCCCTATGGCAATCCGATGGCACGTATAGCCGAGCAAACAGGTAAGGCTAAACCAGGTGATATTATGATGAGAGATGGTGAGGATGCCATAAACAGGGCTAAACTCTTTGAAAACGACCTTATTACAAAGTTGGTTCCTTATGTTGAGAAAAATTATCGTGCAATCAGCCAGAATGAAAAGCGTGCCATTGGAGGTTTCTCAAGGGGTGGTGGTCAAACCCTTAGAACAGCTTTTGGCAATATGGATAAGTTTTCCTGGATCTGCTGCTACAGTGCATACTTATCTACGCCTGAAATGGAAGGGAGTTTTAAAAGCCTCTTGGAGAACCCGGTACGAACCAACAATGATTTGAAATTACTCTGGGTAAGTGTAGGGGTGGAGGACTTTTTGTATCCGCAAACGGCTGAGTTCCTCAATTACCTGAGGTCGAAAAGCATAGGATATAAAAGTATGATTACTGATGGAGGGCACACATGGATGAATGTGAAGACTTTTTTGGCAGAAACTGTACAATTACTTTTTAAATAAGGGAACAATGAAGCGATTATATTTTATACTTTCAATGTTAATTATTTTAAACGCAGTTACAGCACAAAGGCCTCCGTTGATTAATTCCCCTGAAGTACATCCGGACCATAGCATTACCTTTCGGTATTTTTCACGAAGTGCTCAGAAGGTTACATTAAGGGGAGAGTTTTTACCCGTTGGTTTATCCATGGAAAAGGATACATCAGGCGTATGGAGTGTAAAGGTTCCACCGGTCAATCCTGATATTTATCCTTATAGTTTTTTGGTAGATAGTGTTGAATTGGCCGATCCTAACAATACATATATTTTTGCAAATGAACGTTTCAAACGAAGCATAGTAGATATTCCCGGAAATACACCACTTATGCATTCCCTGCAGAATGTACCTCATGGGAAAATCAGTTACCGGTATTACCATTCAGCCACCCTTGGTACCACCCGAAGAATGCTCGTGTATACCCCCCCGGACTTTGACGCAAGCGGCAAGTTAAAATATCCTGTCCTGTATTTAATTCATGGTGGTTCTGATACCGAAGAAACATGGACAAGGGTGGGCAATGCCCATTTAATTGCTGATAACCTGATTGCAAAGGGTTTGGCAAAACCAATGATAATTGTCATGCCCTATGGTAATGTAAGGCCAAAGCCAATGTCTGACTTTACAAAGGAAGTTATGAATGATATTATTCCGTTTATTGATGCGAATTATCCGGTTTTAACTGACAGCAGGAATCGGGCAATTGCCGGATTTTCGGTTGGTGGCGGGCAAACCTTAAATATAGGATTGACCAATACCGATCAATTTTCTTATATCTGCTCTTATGCTCCATTTACTGCCACAGAAGAATTTCAGCGTAATTTTTCCAGCTGGAATCCGGCTGCAGATAAAATCAATAGTCAATTAAAGCTATTTACGATTAGTGTGGGTACTGAAGATTTTCTTTACGAAAGCGTTAAAAAGAACCTTGCCCTTTTTGAAGAAAGGGGAATTCGGGTAAAACCTTACATCGTTTCTGGCGGACATACATGGATGAATTGTAAACAGTACCTAACAACTACTTTAAAAGAGTTATTTAAATAAAAATTAATTCAACCAAAAATCAAACAACTATGAAATTCAGGTCACTTGTAATTGTCATTGTAATATTATTGGCAGGTTCTTTGGGATTTGCCCAAACCATAATAGAAGACTTTAAGCCTTCTACCTTTAACCAGCCGTTTCAGCAATATCCGCAGGTAAATTCGCAGGGGTATGCGAGGTTCAGAATACATGCACCAAATGCCGATAGTGTTCGGGTAAGTCTTGGGCTTGGTGGCCAGGGTGGAACAAAATTAACCAAAGCCGATAGTGGCTATTTTATTGGAACTACAGCCGGGCCAATGGATGAAGGATTTCACTATTACCGGATTAATGTTGACGGTGCAACCTTTAATGACCCGGGAACTGGATTTTTCTATGGTTCGCAACGATGGGAGAGTGGTATTGAAATACCTGCCAAAGACCAGGATTTTTATGCGCTGAAAGACGTACCGCATGGAAATATGCAACAAATACTATTTCCCTCAAAGAGTACAAAAACTTCACGGGTTGCATTTGTTTATACTCCTCCCGGTTATGATAATGGCAAAACAAAATATCCTGTTTTATACCTGCAACATGGATGGGGTGAAAACGAGACTTCATGGGGTATTCAAGGTAAGGCAAACCTTATTATGGATAACCTTATTGCAGAAGGTAACATTAAACCTTTTATTGTTGTAATGACCTATGGTATGACCAATACAGGCAGCAGACCAGGTGGTCCCCGTCCTCCTGCGCCTCCTGCCGGTAGTACTGCTCCTGCGGCTGGTGGAGCGAATCAACCTGCGCCTCCAGGTGGTGGTATGGCCGCTATGATAGCCAATAATGGCTTCCAGACTGTTTTGGTTGATGAGTTAATACCTTATGTTGATGCTCATTTCAGGACAATTGCCAAAAGAGACAGCCGTGCAATGGCCGGCCTTTCAATGGGAGCTGCAGAAACAAAAGTAATCACCTTAGCCAAACCAGAAGTTTTTGGTTACTGGGGATTATTAAGTGGAGGTAACTATACCCCGGCGGAATTAGAGGGTAAAATGAAGCCAAAGTTTATATTTATAACCTATGGTAGTAAGGAAACCCGTGGAGCTGAATCTCTGCCTAAAGTTGAAGCCGATTTAAAAGCAGCTGGTTATAAAGTTGCTACATATGTTTCTCCGGGAACAGCACATGAGTTTCAAACATGGAGACGTAGCTTGAAAGAAATGGCTCCCCTTTTATTTAAATAGTAGTTAGCATTTGCCTGGGTGTGAATTCTAAGTAAGCTGGTTAACTTTAATTTTCTTTGTATGATGGAAGATTTATCATACCAGCTTTGAGAATTATTATGGACTTTTTTTTGTTAGTAAAGAAAATTATTCTGATAAATTGCCTTAGGATGTTTAAGAATAACCGATGTATATATGTTTATGCAATTTCCGTATTTATGGGCATGATTGCAGGTGTAAGTTGTAATTCAGACTCATCATATAATCATACTACCTGGATGCTATATGGCGGAGGTCCGGATCAGTCAAAATTTTTTGACGGTAAGGAGATAACCAAACAGAATGTTAGCCGGATGCAGGTTGAATGGACCTATTTAACCGAGGATAATATTCCATATATGTTTCAACCCATTGTTGTGGATACTGTTATGTATGTTTATGGAAAAAATTTCTCACTGGTAGCTTTGAGTATTGTTAGCGGAAAGGAAATATGGATCCATTCAAATCTTCAGGGTGTTTCAAGAAGGGGTATCAATTATTGGGAAAGCAAGGATGGAAATGATAAGCGCCTTGTATTTACCCTGAATAATTCACTTCAGGTAATTGATGCTGTTACCGGAAAGTCTATCAGGAGTTTTGGTGATAGTGGCTATGTTGATTTGCGGGTTGGACTTGATAGAGACCCAACTACCATCAGAAGAATGCAGGCAATGATGCCGGGAGTTATTTATGATGATTTGGTTATATTGGGTTCTGCTCCCGGTGAAGGTTATTTTTCTCCGCCCGGTCATATAAGAGCCTACAACATTATTTCCGGAAAGCTTGAATGGACATTTCATACCATTCCTCATCCGGGTGAATTTGGTTATGAAACCTGGCCTAAAGATGCTTATAAATATGCAGGTGGTGTAAATGTTTGGAGTGAAATGACTGTGGATAAAAAAAATGGTGTTGTGTTTTTGCCATTGGGTTCTCCAACCTTTGATTTTTATGGAGCCGATAGAATAGGCACTAACTTGTTTGGAAATTCATTGGTAGCGCTCGATGCACGCACCGGAAAGCGTATCTGGCATTATCAAACCGTCCATCATGACCTTTGGGATTATGATCTTTCTGCCGCCCCGCAACTATTGACCATAAATAGGAACGGAAAAAATATTGATGCAGTTGCCGTTGCTACCAAGAGTGGTTATGTTTTTGTATTTGATCGAAAAACAGGTGAATCATTATACCCTGTTGAAGAGAAGCCATTTCCTGCAAGTAATATGCCCGGTGAGCAGGCCTGGCCTACACAACCTATCTCTTCACTTCCAAGTTTTACCGTTCATGAAGTTACCAAAGAAACGTTGAATCCGTATTTTCCTGACAGCCTTAGAAATGCATGGTTAAAAAGATTGGATTCTGCAAAGTCGGGGCTTTATATTCCTCCTTCTGACAAATATGAAACCATTATGATGCCCGGAGCATTGGCAGGCGCAAATTATGGCAACACTGCATCTGATCCGGACAATGGGATTATGTACATACTTACGCAGGAATATGCTTCCAATTACAGGTTAAGTAAGGTAGAACCTCCAAAAATTACGCTTTCCGAAAGCGATCTGAAGAAAGTGAAAGGTTATTACTTTTCAAATTGTTCGGCATGTCATGGTGATAATTTACAGGGTTCCACAGGGCCTTCACTGGTAAATATCGGGCAGCGCATTTTCTACGATGAATTTAAAAGTATTGTACAGAACGGTCGTGGCCGTATGCCTGGGATTACACATGTTGGTGAAGAAACATTAAGTTCATTGTTCCGGTATATGGGTGGTATTCCACGTAGTTTTAATATGAGTGGCAGAAGGGGCGGACCAGTAAAAAAGGCTACAGGTCCCATAGTGGATTCAGGAGGCGCTAAAATTAAACCTGATGCCAACAGGGGCACCCCCATGACGGATTATCCTGAAGGCATAGCACGTCCTGAGAACCGGTACACTACTGACTATGGTACAGAGTGGATGGGTTTAGGTTCGCCACCCTGGTCGTCTATCCTGGCATTTGATTTAAATAACGGGACCATTAAATGGAAACGGCCCATTGGTGAAGACTCTGCCTTTGTAAAAGGGGATAAAACCAAAGGTGCACCCGGAGGTGTATTGAGAAAGGGTATGATTGTTACTTCAACCGGAGTGGTTTTTGCCACAGCGAAGGGTGGAAAAGTGTATGCATTTGATGCTGATAATGGAAATATCTTATGGGAAACCACCTTAAGCAATGAAGTTCAGGGACAGCCCTGCATGTACACGAACAATGGGAGGCAATACCTGGTAATAAATGCCTGTGGAAATTTTACAGCAGATAGCTATAACCATTCTGCAAAACCTGGAGCACTTCCAAAGGGGTACATTGTTTTTGCAATTCCTGCTGTAATTAAGTGAAGGGTAATTTTATGATAGCTAAATTTAATTCTCAATTATCTATGAAAGGATGCTTACCTGTATTTCTATTGATGTTGGCCTTGGCTACTTCAGCTCAGTCTTTAAAAGAGCGCATTGTTTACAATGACCCTGTAAAATACAGGAAATTAGCCGCCGTTCATGCCGGTGCAGGCAACATGGAATTTACACAGTTAATCGGGCGAAATGAATTATCCACCAATTTTCTGTACCTGCATTCGGGGGTAATTCATCCTAAATCCGGTATTGGCCATCACTTTCATCACAACATTGAAGAGATGTATGTTATTCTGAATGGTGAAGCTGAATTTACAATTAATGGACGTACTTCAAAAATAAAAGCACCGGCTATTGTTCCCTGCAAAATGGGAGATGCCCATGCCATCTATAATGCATCTAATGATTCATTGCACTGGTTAAACTTTGCCGTAAGCCTGAACAAAGGCAAGGCTGATAATTTTGATCTTGGTGATGCGCGTGTTGGTGCTGCTATTGATCCTGTACCTGTTTTTGTATCGGGCCGGATGGAGAAGAATACGCTCAAGACAAACAATGCAAGCTATCCGGGAAGTGGTGTAATGTACCGCCGTATGCTTGGTCCTGATGTTTTCAGAACAGATTGGCATCATGTTGACCATGTTGTTATTCCTGCTGGCAGTTCATCCGTTCCACATATTCTTGAAGGGTATGAAGAAGTGTATTATGTAATTAAAGGATCAGCTACCATTGGTATTAACAATGAACAAGCAAGTATAAAAGCCAATGAATGTTTCTACGGCGGACTTGGTGAAAAAATAATAATGACGAATGAAGGAAAGGATGATCTTGAATTGTTGGTGATTGGTATTGTTCCTTCCAAACAAAAAACATTGGCTATTTCCAAGCCCCTGGTAAAACCCAAAGCCATTGCATTACAAATGGACTTCATTGTTCCAAAGGAAAATGCGGTTGCTTTTGAAAAAATGTATTATTCAGTTTATGTACCTGCCATGACTGTTCAGCAAGGATATGTAGGTTCTAAACTGTTACGTCTGTTTCCTGAAGATTTGGCTAAAACCATTCAGGCAGAAGCAACCACCCATAACTATCAGATACAGATTTCTTTTGATAACGAAGAGAACAGGAGAAAATGGGTAGCCAGTAAACAACATCAGATAGCATGGGCAAGTGCTTCAAGCCTGGCAACAGCGTATAAGTGGCGTGGTTATGATGTAATGGGCGATGATGATCAGGAATAATGGTAATTCAACATATAAGAATCCCTATGCGAATAGAGCTTTTTACTCCTGGCTTTTTGTTAAGTATTTTATTCTTTGCAGAAAGTATAGCACAGGATATTCCACCAACTACCTCCTTGGTATATCCTGGTTTAGATGGTAAATTGGTATATATAGCTGACAGTCTTGGCAATAGAATCCCTGACTTTTCAAATGCCGGTTATAAGGGTGGGGGTGTATCTATTCCGCATATAGCCGTTAAAGAAACCATTTGGCCATTGCCCGGTAATAATGCTGACCATTTGCAGGCCGCTATTGATCGGGTATCTGCATTGCCGCTTGATCCCAATGGCTTCAGGGGTACAATTTTATTGAAAATGGGCAGGTACGAATTGGAGAAACCTGTTACAATTAAAGCGTCTGGTGTGGTGATTCGGGGAGAAGGAATGAGCGATATCGGAACTATTCTTTTCGGTAAAACCATAAAGACCGAAACTGGGCAACCACCGGTTCGCGGCAGGAGACCTGCACTCATAAATATCACGGGCGATTCAGCAATCAAACCACTGGAAGAAACCAAACAACTCATTACCGATAAATATGTACCGGTTGGCGCTAAAAGCTTTACGGTGGTAATATCTAAAGGTTTTAAGGTTGGTGACAAAGTGTTGGTGAGGCGAATAGGAAATATGGATTGGATAAGAGAAATCGGACTTGACAGTGCAATGGCTGGCCGAAACAGGTGGCAGCCATTCAATATTCAGTTTGACAGGATAATTACTGAAATTAGAGGAAATGTAATAACTGTAGATGCACCCATTTATACTGCTATTGAAGCGAAGTGGGGCGGGGGAGAAATGGTAAAGTACCTAGATGAAAGAATTATGCAGGTAGGTATAGAAAATGTAAGGGGTATTTCGGAATATGATCCGTCTGTTCGAAGCAGAACCTACGGTAATATGGATCGTGATAAATTAGATGCCAGGTTTCAGTATCAGGGTGATGAGTATTATTCAGATGAAAATCATTATTTCAATTTTATCAATATTTCCAATGCAAATAATGTATGGGTACGTAATATGAGTGCGGTTCATTTTGGTAGCAGCATAATACAGGTAAACTCTGGTTCTAAATGGATTACTGTACAGGATTGTGAATCATGGGAACCTGTTTCCATGCGCATGGGTGCAAGGCGTTTTACTTATCAGGTGAATGGTCAGTTTTGTTTGGTGCAAAGATGTGTTTCACAAAAAGGGAGGCATTCCTTTGTTTTGCAGGGGCCCGATGCCAGTGGAAATGTATTTTTCGATTGCAAGGCAGTTAATCCGTATTCAACAAGTGAGCCGCACAACAGGTGGTCAAATGGTGTGTTGTATGATAATGTAAAAGCTCCGTTAACAGCAAGGTATTGGGATTATATAATTGGATGGGCAGGTGCCAATATTGTTTTTTGGAATTGTGAAGGCGATTTTTTGGTGCAGAAGCCACCTACGGCACAAAACTACTCTTTCGGACATTTAGGCATCAATGCCGTTATATTTAATGCGGGTTTGCAGGACCTGTCAAAACCTAATGGCCATGTAGAATCCATGGATAGGCATGTAACCCCGCGAAGTCTTTACCTTACACAATTAAAAGAACGGCTTGGTGCAGATGCTATAAAGAATATAGCAAAGCAAGCCAATACTTTGGATTAAACGGTTTACAAAAACAAATTGAATTCATGGATTGTACACGATTTTTTAATTATTTCAACGAACTATTATGAAGAAGATTTCATTATCTCTGGTATTACTTTCAACTAATTTTTGCGGATTTGCCCAGGAAAATAAAGCGGGAACAGGAACGATTGAATATATTTCAAAGGAGCTTTCAAAACTTATAAATAAAGATGCAAAAGTTGAAATAATTGCTGATGGCTTTCAGTTTACCGAAGGGCCTTTGTGGGTTGAGAAAGAAAAAATGCTTTTATTGTCGGATGTGCCTGGAAATACAGTTTATAAATGGACTGAAGCAAAGGGAAAAGAAGTGTATCTGAAACCGGGTGGTTATACAGATACGGCAAAAAGGGGAGGGTTTATGGGGCCTAACGGGCTCATTCTTTCCCGGGATGGGAAATTATTGATTTGCCAGCATGGTGACAGAAGAGTGGCCATGATGGACGCACCCCTTAATGCACCTGTAACAAAATATGTTACCGTTGCAGGCCTCTATGATGGTAAGAAACTCAACAGTCCTAATGATTTGTTTTTAGCAAAAAATGGGGATATCTATTTTACGGATCCAGCCTATGGCTTTGAAAGAGGTGGCCGTGATCCGAAAAAGGAAATTACCTACCAGGGCGTATATAAAATGGATAAGGCAGGCAAGGTAACCTTGTTGGTTGATTCTATTGAATCGCCCAACGGAATTGCCATGATGCCCGATGGCAAAACCTTATTGGTGGCCAATTCAGATAACAGGAAAAAATTCTGGTATAAGTATGATGTTTCAGCTAACGGAACCTTGACAAATGGTTCGGTCTTTTTTGATGCAAGCAATGAAAAAGCTCCGGGGCTTTGCGATGGTTTTAAGATTGATATGAATGGGAATGTTTATGCCGCCGGACCCGGAGGAATCTGGATTTTTACCAAGGAAGCCAGGTTAATTGGCAAAATTTTGCTTAATGGTGTTTCCGCTTCCAACTGCGCATTAACCCCAGATGGCAAAACACTTTATATAACTGCCAATCAATACCTGCTTAGGGTAAAAATGCGCTAACACCTTAGCTTTGATTGGGTACTATATCCTGGTTACTTACATTCCATTAAAAATAAGAACCGGGTTGGGATATTTTTTCCGGCCGATTCTTATTTTTACTTTTCGTAATACTGGTATTATTTTATCTGTATTATTTATGCTTATAGATAGTTTACATACCCTTCCATATTGGTTCGGATTTTAAATACTTTGCTGTAGCTGACTATATATAAACTTTTCATATCATCATCTCCAAAGCAAAGACTTACCGGGAAGGAAGGCAAATTGATCATACCTATATAAGTGCCTTTGTCATTAAAAATCTGAACGCCGTAATACGTTGCCACATATAAGTTGCCCTTTTTATCAATAGCCATTCCATCAGCGCTTGACGATTTCCCTTTTCTGGCCAATACATTGCTTGTCAAAAATAGCTTTGCAAACTTCCGTCCATTGGTAATGGTTCCGTCTTCTTTTACATCATAGGCCCAAATATAATTCTCTTTATCGCTGTTTACTGGGTACCAACTTTCATCATCATAGCAATTGTTGATATAAAGCGTTTTGCCATCAGGTGATAAAACAATGCCATTGGGCATCGCAAATTCATTCGGTTCGGTAATCCTTGTAATTTCTCCTCCAGGTGAAACATAATATACTGCACGTCCGGGTTGAAATTTGATGGGTTCTATGGTAAATTGGGGATCCGTAAAATATATTCCACCTTTAACATCGGTAATTACATCATTTGGACCGTCAATTGGTTTTCCATTGTATTTATCAGCAATTACGTTTACCACTTCCCCTTGTGGGGTCATTTCCACCACCCTGTGCCCCATCATATCACACACGAGCATATTTCCGTTTTTATAGGGGTACAATCCGTTCGTTTGCATTTTCCCCTGCGAAATATTTCTGTAACTGCCATCAGGTGCCAACTCTACCGTTGAACTTTTTTGTGGGCTTGCATTCCATCCCTGATCAAAATACATATTGGAGAAATAAATTTTTCCATTCATCCATTTCGGTCCTTCACTAAAATTAAGTTCAGGTTTCGTTTTTTTCCCATCCACCAGTAATTCAACTTTAGCATCAGCAGGTATAATGGCACGGAAGGCTGCAAGGGAAGCTTTTTGTTTTTCCAAATAATCGGGTCTTGCCGGCCAGAAAATATCCAATGCATCGCAGCCAAGATCACCAATTTTTGCACCATGAATCATGTTGGCCGGAAGCCGTACTGCATCATTTTCTCTCATTCTTTGCTCTCCATCCAATATTATTTCACTGCATTCACCCCGCAACACAAGCATCACCTGTTCTTCAGGGTGAATATGGTGTGGAAAAACTGAACCCGGATCCATTGAAATAAAGCTAAGTTGGATATTTTTTCCGGAAACTAATCTGGAATGCGCGCCTGTTGCTAATGGGGTAAGTTGTATTTCAAACAAATCGTAAACTTTATTTGCCGTTATACTTGGCATTTGGGTGGATACAATATCTTCTGCCTGTGCAGGAAGATTTTTGATTCCAGCCTTTTCTAAATAATCAATACGTAAAGGGCTACACACTTCAAGTAATTTTGCACCTCCTGCTCCTGCTTTTAGTGCATTCCTTGTTCCTTTTTCCAGGTATACAAAATCAGTTCTTGGTGTTCCACTTTTAGTGCCATCCGGATTTTCTCTTTTTATGGAAATCATGTTTGTCATTGAGCCATCAATCAATTGATCAATGGAGCCTTCCAATACAAATACAAACCTGTCCCCGGTCAATACTTCCTCCGGAATATTGGCATTGGGTTCAAGTTGTAGCACAGATACCATATTCCCACTACCCCAGAATAATTTTGCATTAACCCCGGGATGTATAGAAACACTTGCAAGGCTATCGATATTTTTAACCTTTCCTTCTTCCAGATTCGATTGAATCGTTGTTTCCGGCAACCCTGAAATTTCCCTGACAGTTAAATTATGTTGCTTTATAAGCGCATTGTTTGTTTGCTGCCATGCAGGAGGATTGGCAGACTTACAATCTGCAAAACAAATAACTACAAGGGCCAACAACAAAAGAATGGCATTATTATTTTTGAAAATCGGTTTCATGTGTATATAATGTTTGAGGTGAGCAAGCCCACCATTTTAAAAATGTTCT
>ERZ795056.4377-NODE-4377-length-14657-cov-5.310505_pt1 | contig 14657 bp, 13 predicted proteins | sample MGYA00375140_ERZ795056 | MGnify/ENA primary metagenome ERZ795056 (study PRJEB30185, sample SAMN05720227) | activated sludge metagenome | isolation source: Anaerobic digester | place: USA | collected 2015-03-09 ...
ACGACAACAGGAATCACAATCCTGGACTCTACCAACTGAGCTACAGCCACCGCAGCCCGCAATTATAGGGGAACGGCGCGTCGGGACCGCACCCGCCGATCCGGAATCAACGGTTTTCTGCGGTGTCGGCAGACGCGGCCTGAGCGGCAACCTTGTCCTTGACGCTGACCTTCAAGCGGGTCTTCAACGCCGCGTAGTAGGCCTGGGTTTCGGCATCGCCCCATGCGCCGACGTACTGGCTGCGAGCCCGGACCGGATCTGCTGCAACGGGATCCCGTCCGATCACCTTCTGGACCTTCGCGACGAGATACCCAGATGCGCCGAGATCGATGCCGACGACCGCTGGCAATGCCTTGGGATCGGCGCCCAGTACCGCCTCGATCGTGGCTTCGCCGAGATCCTGGAGCTGCATCCGCGAGACAAGCCGTGACTCGAGGCCCATGTCCGTCTGTGGAGCCTGCTTCAGCGAGGCCAGCCGAGCTTCGCCTTCCTTCCTGGCCAGCGCGGCAGCCTGCAATTGCACGAGCCGTGCGCGCACCTGATCCTTGACGTCTGCCAACGGCAACGCACGCACCGGGTCGTACTGCAGCACCCGACCCGACACCAGCTGGCTCGGCGCCGTTTCCACCGCATCGGTGTTGCGCTTGTTGCGCAGAGCATCGTTGGCGAACAGCGCATCGAGGAATTTCTGGGAAGCCAGCGGCCCCTTCGCATCTGCCGCGGGCTTGCGGGTGACTCCCTGTGCCGTCTTCAGTTCGAGCTTGTACCTGTCGAGGACGGGCTTCAGGCTGTCCGCCTGTTCGTAGACCAGGTTGGTGAACTCGGTGGCCGCTTCGGTGAACTTGGCCTGGGCGAGTTGCTGGCGCACCTCCGCCTCGATCTCCGCGCGCGCGGCCTCGAAGCTGCGCTGCTCCCCGCCGCGCTTGTCGGTCACACGGATGATGTGGAAACCGAAATCGCTCTCGACAACGCCGCTGGTTTCACCGACCTTCATGCCGTAAGCCGCATCCTCGAAGGGCTTGACCATCGCTCCGCGAGCAAAGAAATCGAGGTCGCCACCCTTCGCGGCCGAACCCGGGTCCTGGGAGTTCTTCCTGGCCAGTTCGGCAAAGGCATCGGGGGTCTTGCGGACCTCGGCGAGCAGTTCGTCCGCCTTGGCTCTGGCCTTGGCACGCTCCTCGGCGGCCAGCGATTTGTCGGCAGCAATCAGGATGTGACTGGCACGGCGCTCTTCGGGCGTCGAGTAGCGCGCCGCGTTCTCGTCGTAGTACTTGCGCACGTCTTCATCATTGATCGACACCTGCGACTTCATCGCATCGAGGTCGAGCACGACGTACTCGATGCTCGCCTGCTCCGGAGCCTGAAACTGCTGGGCGTGGGCGGGATCCTTGTGGTACGACTCGATCTCGGCATCTGTCGGATTGACCTGCGTCGCGTAGCTGGCAGCCTCGAATCGTTGAATGAACACCTCGCGCTGCTGGAAGAACGAATCGACCGCGTGGTCCGCTGCCGCGGCAGCCGCGAACCCGGTACCCGACACGCCCAGCAAGACCTGCTGAACTGACAGCTCCTGTCGCAGGCGACGGGCGAACATCTCGCTGGACATGCCCTGCGCGGCCAGCATGTCCTTGTTGACGCTTCCGTCGGCATTGCGGATCGATGCGAACTGCGGATCGGTCGTGAAGAGGCGCTGCAGTCGGTCATCGGTGGTCGCCAGATGCAGCTTGTCAGCGGCGGCCAGCATCACCCGGTCGCGGATCAGCTTGTCGAGAGACTGCTGCTTGAGTTGCGCGCTGTCGAGCAGCTTCGGGTCGACGTTGGGGTTCTGCCGGCGAAGGCGCTCGACCTGCTCGCGGTGCACGAAGTCCCATTCAGCCTGCGTGATCGACTGCCCGGAGACCTCTGCGATGACCTTGTTGGCCCCCTCGTTCATTCCGTTGTAGCCCTGCAAACCCAGGAAGGCGAACGATGGAATGATCAGCACAGCCAGAATGATCTGGAACAAACGCATGTGCTTGCGGAAAAATTCAAACATCGAGAGGTGCCCGTGTATGTGTGTGTGCGCCTGCGGGGCCGACGCCAGAAGCAGTGCGCATCAAAACGATGCTTCCTGAACGCGAAAAAGGCGAACCTCGGTTCGCCTTTGCCCAGTACCAGATCGAGATTTTATCCGTGACTTCGATGCCGGGTACTGACATCCCGGCTCTGCGGATGGTGGGTGCTGAGGGGCTCGAACCCCCGACCTACGCCTTGTAAGGGCGCCGCTCTACCAACTGAGCTAAGCACCCGTGCATTGCTGATTACTTGAGTGCATCCTTGAGCGCCTTGCCTGGGCGGAACTTCGGCACCTTGGCGGCCTTGATCTTGATCGCCGCGCCGGTGCGCGGGTTGCGGCCGCTGCGAGCAGCGCGCTTGGTCACGCTGAACGTACCAAAACCGACGAGCGTCACGCTGTTGTTCTTCTTGAGCGTTGACTTCACACCACCGATCAGCGCTTCAAGCGCGCGACCTGCGGCAGCTTTCGAAATGTCTGATTGCTTGGCGATGTGTTCGATCAGTTCTGACTTGTTCACAAAGTGTCCCCCTCGAAGATGAATGCGTGTTGTTTGGTTCGCTGATAACCGTGAGCCTCGGAGAGCCACGGCCCTCGCCGGATTACATCCGCGAGGTAGGTGGGTGTCAAGCGAGGAAAGGCATTCTATCGATCTGTTTCACACGGACCGCACGCGGATCGCCTGCTCGACGGCCCGACCCACATCGATGGTCGATGCGTCACCGCCGATGTCTGGCGTTCGTGGCGCACCAGAAGCGGGATCGAGCACCTGTTCGATCGCAACGACGATCGCGTCGTGCGCCTCGCGATGACCCAGGAAATCGAGCATCAGCGCCGCAGACCAGATCTGTCCGATCGGGTTCGCGATACCGCGACCGGCGATGTCAGGGGCAGAACCGTGCACAGGCTCGAACAGCGAGGGAAACGTGCGCGCCGGGTTCAGGTTGGCCGAAGGGGCGATGCCGATCGTGCCCGTGCAGGCCGGACCCAGGTCGGACAGGATGTCCCCGAACAGGTTGCTCGCGACCACCACGTCGAACTGCTGCGGGCGCTGCACGAAATGCGCAGCAAGGATGTCGATGTGGAACTGGTCGACCTCCACCGACGGGTAGTTCGCGGCCATCGCCGCGACTCGTTCGTCCCAGTAAGGCATCGTGATCGCGATGCCATTGGACTTGGTGGCCGAAGTCAGCTTGCGGCGCGGACGTGAGGCCGCCAGGTCGAATGCGAACTTCAGCACCCGATCGACACCGACGCGCGACATCACCGTCTGCTGCATGACGATCTCGCGTTCGGTACCTTCGTACATGCGCCCTCCGATGCTCGAGTACTCGCCCTCGGTGTTCTCGCGCACGATCATCATGTCGATCTCGCCGGGTCGCAGCGGTTCACCGGACCGGTTGACCAACGGCGATCGGATGCCAGGCATCAGGCGCGCAGGTCGCAGGTTCACGTACTGGTCGAACTCGCGCCGGAATCGCAGCAGCGAACCCCACAGCGACACGTGGTCGGCGATCCTGGCGGGCCAGCCGACGGCCCCGAAGAAGATCGCATCGTGTCCACCGATCTGTTGCTTCCAGTCGTCGGGCAGCATCTGGCCGTGACGCTCGAAGTACTCCCAGCTGGAGAAATCGAAGTGATCGATCTGCAGCCAGATGCCATGCCGGTCGGCAGCGGCCTCGAGCGCGCGCAAGCCCTCGGGCATCACTTCCTTGCCGATGCCGTCGCCTGCGATGACGGCGATTCGATGTCGATTCACGTTGGGTCTCCTGTTCCGGCGCCAGGCCGCGCAGACTGGTTCGATGGCACGCTGACGACAAGGGCCACGCCGACTGCAGTCAGCACCATGCCGACCAGCATCGATGCCGTCAGCACCTCGTCGAACAGCAGCCAGGCCAGCAGCGCGGTCATGGGAGGCACAAGGTACAGCAGGCTGGTCACACGGGTCGCAGCGCCCCGCTGGATCAGCAGGTAAAGCAGCGAACTGCCGCCGATCGTCAGCACGACGACCGACCAGGCCATGGCAGTCAGGAAGGTCGGGTTCCAGTGGATCGGTTCGGATTCGAGAAGCGCCAGCGGCAGGCTGACGATCATCGCTGCAAGCAGTTGAACCGTGTTCGCGGTGCGCACATCGCACGGCGCGACAAACCGCTTCTGGTAGAGCGTTCCGGCGGTGATGCCGATCAGCGCGACCGTCGCCAGACCCAGATTCCACGGAGTGATCTCGCCGACACCGAGCTTGCGCCACACCACCAGCGTCAACCCGAGCAGGCCGAGACCCAGCCCTGCCCAATGCCGCGCGGTCACCGCATGCGCTCGGTCCGGTGCAACTGCAGCCGACAGCCAGAGTGCTGTGAGCACCGGCTGCAAGCCAACCAGCAGCGCCACCGTGCCGGCTCCGATGCCCGCCTTCACCGCGGCCCACACGCCGCCCAGATAGGCCGCATGCATCAGCACACCGGTGACGCCCAGGTGCAACCACTGCACGCGCCCCACGGGCCACGGAGCCCGAGACGCAGCGATCCAGACGCCGAAGCAGACGATCGACAGCCCAAAGCGCATCGACAGGAACGTGAAAGTGGGCGAGTTGGACATCGCGTAGCGCGCGACGATGAAGCCGGTGCTCCAGATCATCACGAACACCGCAGGCATCGCACGCAGCGCAGCGTCGCCACGCGTGGTCGGCAGCACGCTCACGAAGGGACGCTATCTCGCCTTGGCGCGGATCTCCGGCAGCGCCTTCTGGAGGTAATACACCATCGACCAGACGGTCAGCACCGCGGAGATATAGATCAGCAAGGTGCCCCACCAATGGGTGTCGATGACACCGAAGAGCATCCCGTGATACAGCAGAAACGGAATGGCGATCATCTGAACCATCGTCTTCAGCTTGCCCAGCATGTGCACCGCCACGCTGCGCGAGGCCCCGATCTGCGCCATCCATTCACGCAGGGCGGAAATGGCGATCTCGCGACCGATGATGACCAGCGCGACCAGCGCATGCAGCCGGTTCAGGTGCACCAGCACCAGCAGCGCCGCACACACGAGGAACTTGTCCGCCACCGGATCCAGGAAGGCCCCGAAGGACGAGGTCTGGTTGAGCCTGCGCGCCAGGTAGCCGTCGGCCCAGTCCGTCAACGCAACGACGATGAACAGCGCGGTGGCGATCGTGTTGCGCATCGCATCGTTCAGGTCGAGATAGAACACACCGACCACCAGCGGAATCGCGACGATGCGCGCCCAGGTCAGCAGTGTCGGCAGGTTGAAGAACATTCGATCGATTGTGCCGTGTCATGGAACGGCCGCGCCCATCAAGAGGACATCAGCGATCGTTCAGCGTGCGGGGCTTGAAGCGACGATCGTCGTTGAAGAGGAATGTTTCGGTGAATCGCCAGGGGCGGGGAAGGTGCGATACGTCACCGAAGGGGGCCGCGCGCCTGACGGCATCGATGGCAATCTGCGTGGTGTCCTTGGCCTGACGCGGATAGCGCAACACATCGATATGACGGATCGACCCATCGGCATTGAGATCGACGGCCAGCACCGGAATCGCCAGCAGCACGTCGGGCGGGCGGTCGTTGTAGATCAGATGCGGGTTCGCGGCGGCGATCCGGCGTGCCGCCTGCAGGTGCAGTTCGTTCGCGCTGCGCACGGTCGCCGGGGCAGGCAGCCGCACTGCTGCGGCAGCGCCCGCAGCGACGGCAGACGCCGCGGGTCGCTCTACCGGAGCGACTGGCACCGCGACCGGCACCGGCCTGCCCGTGCTCACCGGCACCGGCACTGGTGGAGATCCCGGTCCGGTGGCGCAGCCCGCCAGCGCCACACCGACGCAAGCGGCCGCCCTCGACAGGCACCGGACTGTCTGTCGATGCAGGTTCCGCCAATCAATGCAGGGCACGGTAGATCTCCTCGGCCAGGTCTTTCGATATGCCGTCGACCGTCAGCAGGTCGGTCACGCTCGCGCTGGCCACGCCGCGCACGCCGCCGAACCGCTGCAACAGCTTGGCCCGCTTCTTCGGGCCGACGCCCGGGATGTCCTCGAGCTTGCTGCCGCCGGTGCGCACGCTGGCGCGCTTCGCGCGCATGCCGGTGATGGCGAATCGATGGGCCTCGTCGCGGATCTGCGCCACCAGCATCAGCGCGGCCGAATCCCGGCCCAGGTAGACCTTGTCCCGGCCGTCGGCGAACACCAGTTCTTCGAGCCCGACCTTGCGCCCCTCGCCCTTTTCGACGCCGGCGATCAGGCCCAGGTCGAGGCCCAGTTCCTCGAACACTTCGCGCGCCATGCTGACCTGCCCCCGGCCGCCGTCCACCAGCACCAGGTCGGGCAATCGCAGTTCGGGCCGGGCCAACACGGACTCGTCGGCCGGTTCACCGGCCTCCTCGACCTGCCTGGCCACCTGCGCTGCGAGCCGGCCGTAGCGACGCATCAGCACCTGCCGCATCGCGGCGTAGTCATCGCCGCCGGTGATGCCCTCGATGTTGTAACGGCGGTACTGGGCGCTCTGCATCTTGTGGTTCTCGAACACGACGCAGGATGCCTGAGTGGCCTCGCCTGCCGTGTGGCTGATGTCGAAACACTCGATGCGAAACGTGTCCAGCTGCTCGACTTCCAGAGCCAACGCATCGACAAGCGCCCGCGTGCGTGCCTGCTGGGATCCCTCCTCGGCGAGCAACTGCGCCAGGCGCAGTTCGGCGCCCTTGATGCACATGTCCAGCCAAGCCCGGCGTGCATCGCGCGGCTGGTGCTGGGCGGTGACCTTGACACCGCTCTGCGCCGACAGCGCGTCTATCAGCGCCCGATCGACCGGATGGTTCAGCACCAGCAGCGGCGGCACGCCGCCATCGAGGTAGTGCTGCGCGATGAAGGCTTCAAGCACCAGGGCTTCGGGTGCCGATGCAGCTTCGTCCCTGCCCGGGCCGTCGGCTGTCGGCCCGACATCCAGTGCGGTCGCGTCGCCGATGTGCACCGGAAAGAATGGCCGGTCACCCAGGTGCCGGCCGCCGCGAACCATCGCCAGGTTGACGCAGGCGCGACCGCCCTGAACCTTCACGGCCAGGATGTCGACATCCCGCGTGGCGATGCCGGTGTTGTCCTCGACCGATTGCTGATGCAGCACCCGCGACAACGCGCCGATCTGGTTGCGTATCTCGGCGGCCTGCTCGAACTGAAGCGCTTCGGCGTGGACCATCATCTGCGCCTGCAGCCGATCCATCACCTGCTGCTGTTCACCCTGAAGAAACCGCTCGGCGTTCGCCACGTCGCGGGCGTAGTCATCCGCAGGGATCAATTTCACGCACGGCCCCGAGCACCGCTTGATCTGGTGCAGCAGGCACGGCCGGCTGCGGTTGTTGAAGACGGTGTCCTCGCAGGTGCGAAGCCGGAACACCTTCTGGAGCAGCTGGATCGACTCCTTGACTGCCCAGGCGCTCGGGTAAGGACCGAAGTAGCGATGCCGCTGATCGACAGGGCCGCGGTAGTAGGCCATCCGCGGGTATTGCGAAGCCAGCGATCCCGAGGCGTTACCCGGCGTCCCGGTGATCTTCAGATACGGATAGCTCTTGTCGTCCCGGAACAGGATGTTGTAGCGAGGATTGAGCGCCTTGATCAGGTTGTTCTCGAGCAGCAGCGCTTCGGCCTCGGAGCGCACGACCGTCGTCTCCATGCGCACGATCTTCGTGATCATGTGGCCGATGCGGGTGCCGCCGTGGCTCTTCTGGAAGTAGCTCGAAACCCGCTTCTTCAGGTCACGCGCCTTGCCGACATAGAGCACGCCGCCCTGGGCGTCGAAATAGCGGTAGACGCCGGGCAGGCCCGGCAGCGCAGCCACGTCGGCAAGCAGACGCTGCCGCCGCTCGTCGGGCTCGGCGGCAGTCGCGCCAGCGGAATCAGGGGTCTCGGACATCGCCGGCGATTGTGCAGGCCCCCGGATAATCGAACGATGTCCCTGCCCTGCTCACAGACCCCCGGAATCGGACGGACCTGGGACATCTTCTGCCGGGTCGTCGACAACCACGGCGACGCTGGCGTGTGCTGGCGGCTGGCGACCGATCTCGCGTCCCGCCAGATCGACGTCCGGCTGTGGATCGATGACGCCCGTGCCCTTGCCTGGATGGCACCGACGGGCAGGCACGGGGTGCGGGTGCTGGCCTGGCCGGACGGCGATCAGGACATCTCCCACGCGCTCGATCCGGCGCCATCGGTGGTCGTGGAGACCTTCGGCTGCGGACTGCCCTCACCTTACCTGCAAGTCATGGCTCGCGCGCGCGGGCAGGCGCAGGAACCTGTGTGGATCAACCTCGAATACCTGACCGCCGAGCCTTACGCGCAGCGCAGTCACTGCCTGCCTTCGCCGCAGAGCAGCGGCCCTGCGCGCGGCATGAACTCATGGTTCTTCTATCCCGGCTTCACCACCGGCACCGGGGGTCTGCTGCGCGAGACCGATCTGGTGGCCAGACAGGTTGCGTTCGACCGCATGGCCTGGCTGGCGACGCACGGTATCGCGCCCCGAGCCGACGAGCGCGTGGTGAGCCTGTTCTGTTACGCCAATCCGAACGTGCCCGACCTGCTGCAAGCGCTGGCCGCCCGCCCCACCCTGCTGTTGACGACTCCCGGCCACGCGACCGAGCAGGTCCTGCAGGCACTGTCGGCCGCCGAACTGCCAGCCCGGCTGCGCATCCAGGCGCTGCCGTGGTTGACGCAGATCGATTACGACCACCTGCTCTGGTCCTGCGATCTGAACTTCGTGCGGGGAGAGGATTCGCTGGTGCGCGCGATCTGGGCTGGTCGACCGTTCGTCTGGCAGATCTACCCACAGGACGACAGCGCACACGAAGCCAAGCTGGATGCGTTCATCGCGCAAAAGCTGGCAACGGTGCAGCCCGCCTGGGGCGAAGCGATTCGCCGCCTGAGCTGGCAGTGGAACAGTCTCGTGGGCAGCACGGGCTCGCAGGCAGGCGACGGCATCGATGAATGGAATCTGCTGAACACGCCGCAGGGGATGTCGGCGTGGACCTCGCGCTGCGCCGCGTGGCGGGACGAATTGATCGAATTGCCGGACCTCACATCGCAGTTGCTGAGATTCGTCGCCGGCCCGCAGTCCCGCGAAGACGCTAAAATCTGAGGCTTTTCGTTTCGCGACCCTGGCGGCACGGAAAACCCACTACACAGATCTCAACGGACAGCGTCATGAAAATCGCACAGGAAATTCGCGCCGGCAACGTCATCATGCACGGCAAGGACCCCATGGTCGTGCTGAAGACCGAGTACAGCCGCGGCGGCCGCAACTCGGCCACCGTGCGCATGAAGCTCAAGAGCCTGCTGAGCAATTCGGGCACCGAAGTCGTCTTCAAGGCCGACGACAAGATGGACCAGGTCATCCTCGACAAGAAGGAGTGCACGTACTCCTACTTCGCCGACCCGATGTACGCATTCATGGACGCCGAATACAACCAGTTCGAGGTCGAGAGCGAGAACATGGGCGACGCGGTCCAGTACCTCGAGGATGCGATGCCTGTCGAGGTGGTGTTCTACGACGGCAAGGCCATTTCGGTCGAACTGCCGACCAGCCTGGTGCGCGAGATCGTCGAGACGGAGCCCGCCGTCAAGGGCGACACTTCCGGCAAGGTGCTGAAGAACGCCAAGCTGGCGACCGGTTTCGAGATCTCGGTGCCGCTGTTCGTGCAGACCGGCGACAAGGTCGAAATCGACACCCGCACCCACGAGTACCGCAAGCGCGTTTAACGCCGGACGTCTGTCGGGCAGACGGAAAGCGGGCGCCTTCGGGCGCCCTTCTCTTTGGTTGAATCCATTCTTCGGCATGATGCTTCGATGGCTTTCGACTTCAATGCCGTCTCCGCACCGTTCCGCATGCAACCCGGGATGCGCCGGCTTGCGCCCGGCACGACCCAGCTGACGCCAATCCTTCCCGGACAACAGGTCTTCAGCGAGAAGCTGGAGGTGCTTCGATTGCACCCTGGCCAGGCCTTGCTGACCAGCCCCGGGTTCGATTCAGGCCCCGCACTCGCAGCGTTGTTCCAGCAAGGCGCGACAGAACATCCGCAGGCGTGGCGGGTTGCTCCCGATGGATCGGTTCACGCCCTGCATCTGGGCTGGTCGGTACAAGGCGATCAGGCGACGTCGATGGACAACGATGCGCCGCAGGAGATCGGTGACTGCCTCGCGGCCCTGCCCCCCGAATGGCGCACGACAGCGCTGTTCTGCCTCGCATTCGCCGAAGACTTCGCGGTCATTTGTGGCGACACGTCGATCATCCCGTGGCTGGCGGTGTGCCTGCCCTCGCACTGGGCCCCCGAGGAAAAGATAGGCCGGCACTTTGCCGAGGTGCATGCGCCGGTGGCCGACAACCACTTGCTGATCACCGCCAGTGATCACCTCGCCAGGTTGGTGACCGGAACCGACCGCTGGCAGCGCCAGGTCTGGACCCTCACCCGGCACCCGAGCCTGCACGCACATCCGGCACGGCTCGACGCGGCCGATTGGCCCGCAGAAGCCGATGCCGATCAACTCGCCGCACAGGCCTGGTTGCGCACCGAGCATCAGACCTTCATCCCGCTCGCCTCGCCCCGGCAAGCCGTTTTCACGATACATGTCGAGGTGCGCCCACTCGCCCTGGCAATCACCGAACCCGCACAGGCCCGGCGCCTGCATGACGCGCTGGAGACCATGACCGCCTCGGTACTGGCCTACCGCAGCCTGACGACCGCTCGCGATCGCCTGCTCTCGTGGCTGCATGCGCGGAGCATGGAGGGCGCAGGGTGAGCGACCCCGTCGCGGCCGGCCAGTGCAAAGACGCCACAGCCTGCGCTGCGGTGTTGACCGAGCTTTGGAAGGACGACGATCGTTTCATCGTGCTCGACGATCGCTTCGATGGAGGCGAGCGCTTCCAAAGCCTGCTCCAGGCCTGGCGTGACGACCCCTGTCGGTGTGCGCAGCTCCATGTGATCACCGCGTCCCCCGAAATCGTCGACGGCTGCACTTCGTCCGCACTGCGCGAGGAGATCGCCGATCGCTGGCCGCCCATCACTGCAAACATGCACCGTCTCGCCTTCGACGGCGGACGCGTCCAGTGGATGCTGGTGCCTACGCCGATGCAGGCTGCATTGCGCACCCTGGTCGCCGCAGTCGACGTGTTCGCCTGCTCGGCCCCGCCTGCTGCGGACCCCTACGCAACGCGCAGATGGGCGAAGGCGCTGGCAAGGCTGGCCGGCGCTGACGCCCGGTTGCTCTTCGATGCGGGATCGGTGTGCGACTCGATGCGACACGCCTTGCGCTCGGCGGGCTTCGCCGAGCAGCCCGACACCGACCCCGCGGATCGGCGAGGCGCTGACATCGAGCGCTGGCGTCACGCTCCGCAGTTCACGTCGAGGCAGCCGCCTGCGCGCAGCGGCGCTGGCGCGCGCTCAAGGGATCCGGTGCTGATCGTCGGCGCCGGACTGGCCGGATGCGCCATGGCCTGGGCCCTTGCGGAGCAGGGCCGCGAAAGCTTCGTGTTCGAGCGGCGCGCAACGGTAGCGCTCGAAACCTCCGGCAACCCCGCAGGCCTGTTCCACGGCATCGTCAATCCGCAGGACGGCGCCCATGCGCGCTTCAACCGTGGCGCCGCGCTGGAAGCTCAGCGCGCCGTGGCCATCGCACTGGCGCAGCACCAGGTGCAAGGCAGCGCGCGCGGACTGCTGCGACTCGGAAATGCCCTGGGCAATGACGATCTGCCGACGATGCGAGCCACGCTCGCACGGCTGGGTCTGCCGGGGGACTACGTGCTGGCTGTCTCGGCACAACAGGCCTCGGAACTCAGCGGATTGGCGTTGCGTCAGGCGGCCTGGTGGTACCCGGGGGGCGGCTGGGTGCAGCCCGCTGGCCTGGCGCGATCATTCCTGGAGCGGGCGGGCCCCCGGGTTGCGCTGAGAGCCGACAGTTCCGTGCACTCACTGACACGGGAGTCCGGCCTGTGGCAGCTGCGCGATGAACGCGGCTCGATCCTCGCGGCAGCCGATGTCGTCGTGCTGGCCAATGCCGGGGACGCACTGCGCCTGCTGCAGCCCTGGATGCCCGCGTCGCAGCCGCACTTCTGGCCGCTGTTGAGGGTGCGCGGGCAGATCACCACGCTGCCCGTTGCGGCGATCGGCGCACTGGGTCTGCCCAGGGTCCCGATCGCGGGCGCGGGTTATCTGCTGCCGGGGGTCGACGGGCTCGCCATCTTCGGCGCCACATCGCAGGCGGACGATGACGATCCGGCAGTGCGCGACAGCGACCACCGGCTGAATCTGGATCAGTTGTCACGGCTGACCGGCATCGACCACCGCATCGAACCGACTGCTCACGGCATCGATGGTCGCACCGGCTGGCGATGGAGCACGGACGATCGACTGCCGGTGCTCGGTGCCGTGCCGGACTGGACAGCTGCACTGGGAGCAAGGCGACTGGAACAGCCGGTCCATGTGCCGCGCCTGCAAGGGCTGTACGCCTGCACGGCTTTCGGATCAAGAGGCATCACCTGGGCGGCCCTGGCGGCGCAGGTGGTGGCTGCATCGATCACCGGGGCTCCGATGCCGATCGAGGCAGGCCTGCTGGACAGCGTCGACGCTGCCCGCTGGGTGGTCCGTGCAGCAACCCGCCGCACAAGGCGGGTCGAATGAATGACGGACCGGTGGACGCGTCAGGCGGAGGGTGAGCCTGAGTCCGCACCTGCACCGGGCGATGCTCCAGCCGCTTCGTCGGATGCCGACTCGGTACCGCCCTCACCGCCCTGCTTGCGCTCGGACTTCTCCTTCACTTTCTCTTCCTTCTTCTTCTTCTTGGCCAGCTCGCGCTGACGCTTTTCGAACGAATAGTTGGGCTTGGCCATGGGCATGCATCCACGAAATTGATTCAGGCACCGAGATTACGCTGTTTTCAGCGCATTCCGGCCGATTCAAGCCTCATCTGCGCGGGGCCCCGTAGTCCACCGTCTCGACACCATCCGGCGTGCCGAAAAGGCACAGGCTGGCCCTGTGACGAGCGAAGATGCCCACCGTCACCACCCCCGGCCACTGGTTGATCTCCTGTTCCATCGCCAGCGGGTCGGCAATCGCCAGGCCATGCACGTCGAGCAACTGGCAACCGTTGTCCGTCACCACGCCCGCACGAAGCACGGCTCGGCCGCCAAACGCAGTGAAGCGCCGCGCGATCTGCGACGCCGCCATCGGGATCACCTCGACCGGCAGCGGGAAGCGCCCGAGCACCGGCACGCGCTTGGAGACATCTGCAATGCAGACGAAGCGATCAGCCAGGTCGGCGACGATCTTCTCGCGGGTCAGCGCCGCGCCGCCGCCCTTGATCATGTGGCCGTTCGGATCGATCTCGTCGGCGCCGTCGATGTAGACGGGAATGCGATCGATCGCATTGCTGTCAAGCACGGCGATGCCATGGGCGCGCAACCGCTCGCTGCTCTTCTCGCTGCTGGACACGGCGCCCACGATCCGCTCACGGATGCCGGCCAGCGCATCGATGAAGCAGTTGACCGTGGAGCCGGTGCCCACGCCCACCACGCTGCCCGGTGCCACATGGGCCAGGGCCGCCTGCCCCACCATCGCCTTCAGTTCGTCTTGAGTCATGGAAAGAGCCGTTTGAGACAATCGAGAATTATCCCGCGCTGAATTCATGGCCCTGCTCCCCTACGCACTGACCCGCCCCTTCCTGTTCGGCCTCGACCCCGAGCAGGCGCATGACCTGACGCTGGACGCGCTGGCTCGCCTCCAGCACACCCCGCTGATGTGCGCGATCCGCCAGCCCCGGATCGAAGATCCGGTCATCGTGGCGGGCCTGCGATTCCCGAATCGCGTGGGTCTGGCCGCGGGGCTGGACAAGAATGGCCGTTGCATCGATGGCTTCGGCGCGCTCGGCTTCGGTTTCATCGAGGTCGGCACGGTGACGCCGCTGCCGCAGCCCGGCAACCCCAAGCCGCGCATGTGGCGACTGCCGGATGCGAATGCGCTGATCAACCGGCTCGGCTTCAACAACGCGGGCCTCGCGGCCTTCGTCGCCAACGTGCAGCGGGCGCACTTCCGGCAGCAGGGCGGCGTCCTGGGGCTCAACATTGGCAAGAACGCCGCGACGCCGATCGAGCGCGCCGTGGATGACTACCTGCTCGGACTCGACGGCGTGTATCCGCATGCCGATTACGTGACGGTCAACATCTCGTCGCCGAACACCCAGAACCTGCGCGCGCTGCAGAGCGACGACGCGCTCGAGTCCCTGCTCGGCGCGCTGTCTGAACGCGACGTGTTGCTGGCGCAGCGCCACGGCCGCAAGGTCCCGCTGTTCGTGAAGATCGCGCCCGACCTCGTCGAGGACCAGGTGAGGGTGATCGCTGCAACGCTGAAGAACCACGGCATCAGCGGCGTGATCGCGACCAACACGACGATCTCGCGTGAGGCCGTCAAGCATCTGCCGCATGCCGAGGAAACCGGAGGTCTGTCGGGCGCACCGGTATTCGAGGCCAGCAACGCGGTGATCCGCCAGCTGCGCGCCGAACTGGGTTCGGGCTACCCGATCATCGGCGTCGGCGGCGTGATGTGTGGAGCGGATGCGGTAGCCAAGATG
>ERZ795056.4380-NODE-4380-length-14650-cov-4.910928_pt1 | contig 14650 bp, 14 predicted proteins | sample MGYA00375140_ERZ795056 | MGnify/ENA primary metagenome ERZ795056 (study PRJEB30185, sample SAMN05720227) | activated sludge metagenome | isolation source: Anaerobic digester | place: USA | collected 2015-03-09 ...
ATTTTTTCATAATGCTTCTGCAGAAGGCGCCATTCCTTCATTTTCATCAAACGATTTCGCGACATATCATCCCCCGGTTGCGCCATACCGCGCCGTCCAAGCGTATAGTACATTCATTAAATTCAACAGTCAAGAATTTAATCTCCGCCTGCATGCATCTCGTGCCAGGAGCAGATTCTCGCGAGACAGCATGCATCGCATGCGGGATTCTTTTTGCAATAGTCTTTCCCGTGGGCCACGATAAGCGCGTGAAATTCATTATATTCGTCCGCGGACCCTTTGAAGCACAGATGGAACAGCTCCTGTACGGCATGGTATTTCTCACCACCGGTAAGCAGGCCAAGCCGCGTGAACATGCGCACGGTATACGCATCCACGACGAATCTTTTCGCACCGAGCGAATACAGCAATATCGAGTCAGCGGTCTCCGGGCCGATCCCGTTAACCGACAGGAGCTCGCTGCGCACCGTCGTGGGGTCCATCTCCCTGAGCATACACCAGTCAAAACGGCGGGTGGCATACCAGCGTATGAAATTTTTTATTTTTTTCGCTTTCTGGTTATAATACCCGGTCGACGTTATCAGTCCGGCCAGCCGTGCCTGCGGCATCCTCATGAGCTTTTCCGGGCTTAAGAGGTTTTTCTTTTTTAACACGGCGAGCGCCGAATCAACGTTCTTCCATGACACGTTCTGGGTGAGTATCGCCCCGACGGCTATCTCGAAGAAATCAGCCGCGGACCGCGGGGCCCCTACGTGGTATTCGCCGGTACCGAGCCGGGGGTTTACTATCGGCCACCAGCCCTGCGGTCCGTGAAACGAGAGGAGACGCCGGTAAACAGCGCGAAGCAGTTTTGCATTATCCACATTCCGTCCGGATGATAGTTCGCGACCGGGCGCTGACTTTTTTGCCCGCATCGTCAGCTGACTGGTATGCGCTTGGGATCCTGCTGGTCAACCAGGATAACGCCGTCTTCCTTGTACTTTTTCAGCAAAAAGTGTGAGACCGTTGATTGCACGCCATGAATGGTGGCGAGCTTTTCAGAGACGAACAGCGCCACCTCGCGAAGGCTCTCGCCTTCAACCTGAACCAGCAGATCGTATCCTCCGGACATCAGGTATACCGATGTCACTTCCGGGAAGCGGTAAATCGACTCGGCAACCGAATCAAACCCAACCTTTCGCTCAGGTATGACCTTTACCTCGATGATCGCCTTGACTTCGTTGAGGCGTATCCTCTGCCAGTTGATGTCGGTGTGATACCCGAGAATAATCCTGTCGTCCTCAAATTTTTTTATATAGGTTTTGACCTTGTCGGCCGGGATGTCAACCTGCTTGGCAATCTCTTCCAGGTCGGTTTTTGCATGCTTGCATAATATTTCAAGAATACGTTCGCCGGTTTCATCGACTTTATACGGTTTCATCGGGCATTCTCCTTGACGGTAAAATGAATCGAATCTTTATTATTCACGATATACTCTTCGAGCGCGGCTTCCCATCGGTTTGGCCGTAACCCGGTACAATCTTCATATTTTTTCGTATCAAGGACATTATACACCGGACGATCGGCGGGAGCAAGAAATTCATCATCCCGGACCTGTTTAATATCAACTTTTTCTCCCCATCCACCGTTCCGGCCCGCTAGTTCGAGAGCCTTCGCGGCAAAATCTGCCGCCACAACCGTACCGCCCGCGCTGAAATGGTACACGCCGGTCGCTCTGCAGGCTATCAGTGCCGCTACCGCCATGGCGGCATCGGCTGTCCTCGTGGGTGCTATCACCTGTCCATCAAGCAGCGTCAATCCCTGCTGGCCGTATCCAGGCCCGATGCCATGGTTGAACAGCGGGATACCGTCGCCGTAGAGATAGGGCAAACGCACCGTAAGACTTCTGCATCCCGATTCCGCAACGAGCTTCTCGCCCAGGCTTTTCGAATCGCCGTATACATTAACCGGGTCATGCCGGTCTTCCTCGCGTCCCGGTGCCCCGCTCCGGCCGCTGAACACGGATGACGAGCCAAGGGAAACCAGCAGTGCATCCCGTTCGCGGCATACAGACGCAAGATTTTTCATTAGAAATCCGTTAACCCAATAAGCTGTTTCCCTGTCATATTCGGCTCTGTCGATATCGCCGTATTCAATGCAATTCAGGACTATATCCGGATTACAATCGTTAATGACCTTTTCGATATGTGCGTTGTCAGCAGAAGACAGTCGGTCAAGAACCGTCCGTTCAACAGGACCGGACTCTTTTAATATTGAGTGGAACGTAACTCCAGGGGTATAGGCTGAGATCGAGTTGTCGGTGGAATCGAGTATTAGAAGCATAGAGTGGCTTCGAAAGGTCAAATCCACCTTATTGTTGCCGGTATTCCTTCGCCGGGATAACGCGTAATTTTTGAGCATTATCCCGGCCGGAACATTCTGATTTGTACCGGTTCATATGATCACGTTAATGGCATTAAATACCCGTGTGTGACCCGGGAAGCGCCGGCAATACTAAGGGGTTGACTGTTCGTCAGTCCTTTTTTTCCTCTTTATTTTCTGTTTTTTCGGTCTTCTTTTCGTCCTGCTCGCCGGAAATGGACTTCTTAAACTCCCTGATCCCGTGGCCAAGATCTTTTGCTATTTTCGGCAGTTTATTCGCCCCAAATACGAGCAGAACTATAACGAGGATGATTATCAGCTCCTGCGTACCTATGGGGCCGAAAATTGCAAGATTAACCGGTGCATGTATCATGACAAAACCTCCGCACTAGCAAGTGCCAAGAATATGAAAAATTAAGTCATTAACTTTTACAATATTGTCTTTGTCAAATTAAATTCCGGGGCGTTACAGGTAATGTGGGTTTTTCCGCGTCAAACGGCAGGGCTGAACCGTATGATCTTCTCATCCGGATCTTCGTAGTACTTGACGTTATCAATCGGGCTTTCAAGGCGCTTGGTGTTCTTCTTGATGCTGATAATGGTTCCAGGGTATGCCTTGTTCTTGATGATAATGCAGGGCTCGCGCTCAAGCTTGAGCTTGTCCTGAATCTCCTTGCTCTGCTCCATCATCTTTTTAAGTTCCTTATTGTTGGCGCTCAGCTCCTTGAGCATCAGGAGGCAGCTTTTCTGCTTTGCAGGAATCAGCTTGGATATAAATTCTTTCGGATTATCAAATACTGCCTCTCCGAAACTGACCTTCAGCTTCCTCATGGTTTCGTCGACAGCGTTACGCCATTTTGCAATTTCCTTATGGATTGCCGCCAGCTCTTTTTCAATAAAGAGATTTCTGCCGACACTCAGCAGCGTTTCGGTTTCGTTGGGAGAGCCGGATACATTGACCTGTATCTCGTAGAGCGCCGTGGCCTTCCCGCCAATGATCTTGCCCTGGCGCGCGATTACGCTGATCTTCGAATTCGAAAACACATCCGAGTTTATGATCGAATCTTCAATGACAATATCACCGGCAGCCTCGACCTTGGCATTAAGGAGGTACTTGACCGTAATCTTGCCATTCGCTGTCAGCTTGACGTTTTCCTTGCCCACGACCCCCATTTTAACGGTGATATCACCCTGAGCTTCTATGAAGGCATCATCCACGTTTTTCTCGATAATAATATCGCCTCTCGCTTTAACCGTAAACCCGGGAAGGACCGAGCCGGTAATGTGAACAGACCCGTCAAAATCGATGTTGCCGGTGTCATAATTAACGTCGCCGTGTATGTACGCAACCGGAAGAACGGATATTTTTTTGCCGTCAACGTCCACGCAGCCGTCGATAGATGAAACGAAAATATTCTCGTCTTCTTTGCCCTGCTCGATGTTGTCTCCTTTATAATAACCGTCATGGCGGAGAAATTCGGCAAATATCTTATCGCCGAAGACATCATACCCGTCTGCCGGTTTTACAGCCGGCACCCTTCTGAGAATGTCCTGGTACTTTTTTATCTCGATAATGGACCCGACTTCCTTGAAGTCGATGCTTCCATCGGACTTGATCTCACCGGCTTTCTTGCTCAGATTGATAAGCGGGAGGAAGTATTCTTCGTGCCCGTGCGCCGGCTCCCTTCCCTGCGCGACCAGTATCCGGGTAAACCGTGGATTTCCCAGCTCGATGGCCTTCAGCTGCTCCTCGATCTTTTGCTGCTCAATACGCGCGAGGATCTTGTACCCGTGCAGCGCTTCCTCTATGTCGGTATAGGACGGCAGCTTGCCGGTCTTGGTAGGGTACACAGAGTAATAGGCCTTTGATTTATCCTTGCTAATCGTCAGGGGAGACAGCCATCTGATCTTCTGACCGTCAAAAACCACGAACCCATATGCCGAGGACTTGTAGCACTGGTTCTGTTCGTCAAAGTAGATGCCGGTGTCCGCCTTGATCGTCTGGAAATCGATGATATTGTAATAATCGTTCCCGGGGTCCAGCCGCGTGGGTATCTGCTCTTCGGTGTCAACCGTGACAACCCGTGCTACTATTTCGGATGCATAAACGAAATTCTTCGGAGAGGAAAGTACGAGCTTCTTTTCGCCCTCTTCGGTAATATTTTCGGTCAGTATCTTGTTGACCGTGGGATCAAAGTATAAAATAATCTTCTTCATATATATTCGTGTAGGCGATACCGCTTGATGTTACTCCGCATTGTCCCGCATTTCCCTTTGCTGAATTGCCGGCGCACGTGAGCCATTAATTCAACTAATATCATTTTCGTATAAAATGGCAAAATAAATTAGCAAATGAAGGCTAAAAAGGCAGAAATAATCGCGTAACTGCCCGTAATAACCTGATTTTGCCTGATTATCGAGCTTCCTCAACCGCCGGGATACTTATCCCATAAAAAAAAGCCCCCCCGAAATCACGGGAAGGGCTTTTCTGCTCAACCTTGCATGGTATGCCTGCTATTTAATGAGCCCTTTTTGAATCATGAGCTCCGCAATCTGGACCGCGTTGAGCGCAGCCCCCTTTCGTATGTTATCCGAGACAACCCACATGTTGATGCCGTTCGGTATCGATTCATCCGCGCGGATACGGCCCACGAAGGTGTCATCTTTCCCTGCCGCGTTAATGGCCATGGGGTACTCGCCCTTCGCCGGATTATCTATCACCGTTACGCCCGGAGCCTTTTTCAATAACTCCCTGACCTCGTCCGGGGTTATCTTCTTTTCCGTCTCGATATTGACCGATTCCGAATGACCGTAGAGCACCGGTACCCGCACCGTGGTCGCGGTGATCCGGATGGAATCATCTCCCATGATCTTTTTGGTCTCGTTGACCATTTTCATCTCTTCCTTTGTATAACCGTTATCGAGAAATACGTCAATCTGCGGCAGCGCGTTAAATGCTATCTGGTGAGGATATACTTTGCGCTGCGATATGGGCCTCTCGTTGACGATGTCTTTCATTTGAATCATGCATTCCTCTATGGCCTTGAGACCGGTCCCTGAAACCGCCTGGTATGTGCTGACCACAATCCGCTTGATACGAGCAGCATCATGTATGGGCTTCAGCGCCACGACCATCTGTATGGTCGAGCAGTTCGGGTTTGCTATGATGCCCTTGTGCCAGTCAACATCGTCCGGGTTGACCTCCGGCACGACAAGCGGCACGCCTGGATCCATGCGCCACGCCGAGCTGTTGTCCACAACGACACACCCTTCTTCGGCCGCGCGCCTGGCCACCTTCTTGCTGATATCGCCGCCGGCGGAGAACAGACCTATGTCGAAGCCCTTGAAGCAGCCGTCCGCTACCGGCTCCACCTTGACCTTCCGGCCTCCGAAATCAAACTCCTTACCGACCGTCGAGAGCCCGAGAAAACGTATGTTATCTATCGGGAACTTCCGTTCCAGTAATATCTTCCTGAATTCGATACCCACTGCGCCGGTGGCGCCGAGTATGACCACGTTAAATTTTTTCACCGCCGACCTCCTTGATGCATTGCGCGGGCCCTGGCCGACCGGGACCGCCCGTGATGTTTATGATGCATTAGTATATTCTGCCGTTAATTGTCAAGAATAATGTGCAATACTAAAGTTCAATTTTCCTCTTCGCTTCATCGCGGGACTGCCTGAAGACAATGGCAATGTTACCTATAAGGTTGAGTATTTCCCCGCCTGTCTCGGCAGCAATTTTCTCGAGAAAAGCACGCTTCGCATCCTTGAAATCTATGAACTTTATTTTTATCAGTTCATGGTCATCAAGGGCCTGCTCGACGGCAGCCATCAGGCCGTCGGTTATGCCGTTCTTCCCGATGTATACCACCGGTTTAAGGTGGTGGGCAAGGGACTTGAGTTTGCGTCTTTGTTTTCCGTTGAGCTCGGCCATCTGCTTCATTTATCCTCAACACTGATATCAGGTCCAGATGATGGAAAAAGCCGGGGGGTAATTTGGCAAGTGTTTTTCAATATATAAAAACTCAGCGGAAGGAGTTTTTATTTTCTTTGTTAGAACGTGCCGTGATTATCCAGGTCAAAATTCAGCATCATTACTTCAGTCTCCGCCACGGGCAGCGGATCGAGGGTGTCGCTGGTGCGGTCGATTTTACCCAGCCAGCCCTGGTAGAAATCAACGCCGGCAGTCGGCAGTCCGTCGCCGTCCACATCATACCATACCTCGAAAAAGAGCGGATAATCGCCAATGTTGAGCTCCGGGGTTATGACCGTGCTCATGGGAAAGTTCAGCGTCATCCAGGGCGTTGCCCAGTCGTTCGCGATATAAAACACGGCATAGATCCTGTTCGCGCTGCTCACGGGATAGAGGACTTCATCAAGCTTGACGTTAAGTATCAACTGCGGGTTCTTCGCCTCTGTCGAATCGCATCCCGGTGTCGCAAAAACGGCAGCCGCAACAACCACGGTGATTGCAAAAATAATGGCTTTTTTCTGTATCATGACGGCTCCGGTGCACTGGTCCTGTTCAATAGGTAATTGCAGGATCCAGCGTTATCGTGATCTCCTTCCATTCGAGCGGAAGGAACGTCAATTCAGTCATTTCCTGCGCGGCAGAATGCTCGGCATTTGGATATCCGGTGCAGGGCTCGCCAGCATCCAGTATTCCGTCGCCGTCCGCGTCCCAGAACGCTGCCACGTATGCGGAGAATGTACCGACATTAGGATTGATCAAGGTCTGAGTATTCCCACCGAATTGGAGCCAGGGGCTTAGCCATGTGCTGTCGGAATAGAAGACAAGATAGACCTTCTCTGTATCGCTGATAGTTATCCCTGCATTGGGCACGATATGGACGATAAGGACGGGCGACTGTTCATCTACATCATCCACACTGCCGCATGAATTGAATCCGGCGAGCGCTGATATGGCTATAAGGACCCCGAGTACTATTGCATGCCTTTTCACGATCCGTTCCCTGACTGTATTTACTATATTCATTATCTTATTCTTTGTTCAATAATTTAATACTAAAATGCCCTTATGTCAAAAAATTATTGTACGATATGCCGCTCTGGCATACAATTACACACATCATTAATACCCGGGCTATTATATCATGAAGCAACTATTTTGTCAATTATTGATATTTCTTCTTATTCTTTTCCCGGATAACTCGCATTCCAGGGCCAATAAAGCTGCCACATGGGGCTACCTGGTCCATACAGACAACCTGTCCGAAGCTTATCTGCAAAGCATCACGATAAGGTTTTCAGTGATTTGCATCACAGGATTTAAGCTGGGAGAGAACGGACGCATGACCGCACCTCCGGGCCAGTTCCTCCATACAATCAAAGTGATTGCCGGGAAAAAAGGTGTCACCCTTTACCCTGTTATATCTTTTGTCTCGACAGGTGCGGGTAGCCGCATTCTTTCCGACGAACAAGCGCGGAAGAGAGCGGCCCGGGCCATCGCTGTTCTCGCAGTAAACAACGGGTTCCCCGGCATCCATCTCGATTTCGAGTACCTGCGTCCGGAATACGCAAAGCGGCTTGGTCTTTTTCTCGGCGACCTCAGGAAAGAATACAGGGGCAGCATAACCATGGCCGTTTTCCCGAGTATCGGGTTTCCCGCAAAATGGAGCGGTTTTCATGACCTGTCGGTACTATCGCCGCTGGTCGATGCCGTTGTCCTGATGTGCTATGATCTCCATGGCTCTCATACAGGCCCCGGTCCGGTCACTGACGTCACATGGGCGGAGAATAACATTGCGTACGCCCTCTCGTACATCAAGCCTGGCAGGCTCTTGCTCGGGATGCCGGCATATGGGTACCGCTGGTGCGGAGAAAGAGCCACTGCCCTTTCATCACGAAAAGGCGCCAAACAGGCCGCACAACGCAACGCCAGGAGAGATCCTTCCGGCACACTTTTCTTCAAATCCGGGAATTCATGCATCACCTATCTATCCGACCGCCATACCCTCACGCTGTTGAAGAGCATTGCCGACAGATATGGTTTAGCAGGTACCGCGGTTTGGCGAATCGGTTTTGAAGAATAGACAATACTTCTTTTTCATAATCCAGATTCGGCCCACATGCAATTTCCGATTAATTTGAACTTACATTTTTCTTGCATTATATATAAAAATTAATCAAGTTATCCGACATAAAACCGATATTAAAGATGGGACATAAAAATTAATTAATCCGAAAAATCCAATCTTCTTGAGGGGATACTATGGCACACAAAAAAGGAAAGAAAAAGAATTTCAAACAACTGCTGACGAAGTATCTTGATATCAAGGGACTTGACATTATACTGGTTCTGGAGGACGGCAACGAAATCGAGCTCTACAAGAACCGTTCCCTGATAGGAGACATGATCGTTACATTCGACATCGACAACGGCGAAAAGCAGATTCCGCTCAAGCAGGTCAAACACGTGGACATGTACGCTGCGTAATACGTAAAGGAATAATTATTATCCACGCGGGCGGGGCCTTCCAGCCCCGCCTTCATTGTTTCATTTACTTCGTTATTTGCGTTATATCGATAAAATCCAGCTTCAGCTTCTTGAGTGTTTTCTTTTTGGGGATGCCGTTCTTATCCCAGCCCCTGAGCCTGTAATACTTCGGGAGCATTTTGTCCATCCTGACAACGGTTTTCGGCTTCCCTGGAATGAGCGGCTCGTCAGTGAACCTTCGTGCCAGCTTGTCGTGCTCCTTGTTGATCCCCTCGCGGAGGTTGAACAGCTTCTCCATATTGTACCCGCGCTCCCCGATCCTCGACCATATTCCAAAATCCATTTTCATTCCGGTAGCTTCCTTCAGGGCCTTTGAATGAGGGAGAAGGAACGGAACATGTATCTTTAACAGCCATGGGGGTGTTTTGACCGTGGCTGCGATGAGCCAGCCGACATTACTCATTACCGCTGTAACAATTTTCGAGAGCAGCGGCTTGCCCGGGACCTTGTAAGCCGGTTTGGGGACGAAGGTCCACCCCGTGAAGAGGCAATTCCCGCCCGCGCTTATGACGGCCATGAGGTTCTGCGTGAGCACGGTCCACGGCGGCTTGCCGCGGTACTTGTGCTGGTCCATGGTAATGGGGCCGGTCACCTCCATGTAGACCTCGTAGCCCGCATCAAGATGGCAGGCCCCGCGCGTGGCGGTGGCATACCCGAGCGCCTGGGATACGGTTCCCCGCGGCTCGTACGCGGGAAACTCCAGGCCCTTGACGTGCGGGGCGAAATCCTCTCCTCCGTATTTCTTTGAGAGGAAACGCACGCCCTCCGCGAGATCGTTGCCGATCCCCCTGCGGTAGGCGATGTCCTGAATCGCCTTCGACATCGCTTTTTTATCCCCGAACGCTATGCCGTTTTTCCAGATGCCCTTCTCATTGAGCTCCGCCGCAAACCCGAGGATGGTCCCGGTGCTGATCGTGTCCATTCCCAGGAGGTCGATCTCGTAGTTCCAGTGTATGATCGCCTCCAGGTCATCGATAAGGAGGTTCGAGCCCATCAGGCACATGATCTCGTATTCCGGTCCCTTTACCTCATGCCCGTTGATATTTACTACGCGCCCGCACCGGATCGGGCAGGAAATGCAACCGAAGTTTTTCACAAGGTGCTTCTCGGCGAGCATCTCACCGCTGATGTTATATGCCTTGTCATAGGTCCCCGCGCTGAAGTTTTTCGTTGGCAGCGTGTTCCTCACCGACAGCGGCATGAGAGAAAATGCCGTGCCCAGGCGTGGCGCCATAACGCCCGTGGCAGGGTGGCCCTGAAGGAGCTTTATCCACTTTTTCACAGTTATCTTGTAGTTCTCCGGATCGTTGATGGGAACGGATTTCGTCCCGCGCGCGATCATTCCCTTCAGGTTCTTCGATCCCATCACCGCGCCCATGCCGGTCCGTCCGTGACAGCGCTCCTGGGAAACGACCGCAGCAAACTTGACGAGGTTTTCGCCGGCCGGGCCGATGGCCATGGAGCCGCCCTTCCCGGTCCCCAGCATGGCTTTCTGCGCCTCCTGGGTGTCCATCCCCCAGATTTTTCCGGCCTTTTTTATTGATACAGTGTCGTCCTCGATTTCCAGATATACGGGGCTGTCCGCCTTCCCGCGTACGACCATCCCGTCCCACCCGGCACGCTTGAGATTCATGCCGAAATTTCCGCCGCTGTTTGAATGTCCGATCGCGCCGGTCTGCGGGCTTTTTGCGGAGATGTCGTACCTGCTGGTACAGGGTCCGCCGGTCCCGGTCAGCGGTGATGTCATGACGACCAGTATATTCTCGTCAGAAAGCGGATCGACCCCGGGCTTAAGCTCGTCCCACAGGATCTTCGTGCTCAGGTAACGGCCTCCCAGGAAAAGCTCCCGATCGGTATCGCTCACCTGATACTCACCGACCTTTCCTGTAGTCAGGTTGACATCCAGCATTTTACCCATATATCCCTTGTAGATACTGGTCATGTTCAACTCCTTGATCAATAATTCTTCCCGGTAATACCGCGGCAGTAAATGCCGTGTGGAACCGCACCCTGCCGCAACCGCTCCCGGTATCACCGCGCCACGGTCGAACCGGGCAGCCCGTTCGCGACACCAAGAATCACATCAATATTCCTTATCAGATCCAGCATGATTCCGAGCTGTTCGTCAGTATACCCGCTCAAACGGGCAAGTATCATCTCTATGGTGTGCACCTCGATCCGCGCGACCATGTCCTCCCCCTGTGCTGACAGGCGGATGTAAATGTTTCTCCTGTCCTTCACGTCCCTGGTTCTGGTTATCAATTTCTTTTTTTCAAGCTGATCGATCAGGCGTGTCGCCGCAAATACCTGGATTCTCAATTTTTCTGCTGTTTCGCTCACGCGAAGGGGATCGGATCGCTTGAGATATTTAAGAAGATACATCTGCTGGTAGTCCAGGCCGAATAATTCGATCTCGGTCCGCTCGAAAAGATAAATAGTCCTCAGGGCATGGTAGAGGAGCTCTTCAATCTGGTTTTTATCCATTGCTGACAATAGCGATTTCTTCATGATGATATCATCCCGGCATATTGAAAATTGGCAAGAATATTTCTTGCATTTTGCAATTATTTTTTCTTTTACCATCTATCCCGTTAAACCGATTCGTTTTTTCATTGATTTATTGAAATAGATACCAGCTTTATTGACAATCATGTCCGGGATCACGTCCCTGTCGATGTATCGGCCGGAGGTCCCGGAATCACGATACGCTGTATGCCATAATACCCGGAGGGTCAAATACTACATGAATATCATTCAACGTTTCAGAAATATACTTTCAGGCCTTTCTGACCCGCGGAAAAAATCTGTTATTTCGAGACGATTTGTCATCGCCCTCTCTGTCATATATTCCTCCCTTATACTTTCCGTAGCGATCTCCTTCTATATAATAATGCACCTGAACGCTGCAACCCTGAAGGAAACCCTTGAGTCCAACTCGCGCGATATAATGCTGGAGCGGACAGAGCTGATCGTTTCACGGGTCCAATCAGCCGGAAATCCCACGATAACAGGCATTACCAATGAGCTCAGGGCCTATAACCGGAATACCGGCAAACTCGTTGCAGCTTTTATCTTCACAAAAACGTCTGACGAGAACTATTTCCGTTTAGCCGAGTCCCTCCTTTTCCATGATGATTTCAGGCCCGGGCTGGAACGCTCTGCGGTAGTACGGGAAGAGAAAGAGACCAACTATCTGAAAAAAGGCCTGCTGCACGGCACTGTCGACCCGGCGATCTATTCACTGGGAGGGTATTGCTGGCAGAACGTGTATTACCCCTGCGCTCTCGGAAATAAAAAGGCAGTTCTGCAGCTCATGATGTCAGCATCCACCACCAGGGACACGCTTGAGAATTATACGGCAGAAACGCGCGACACGAGAATAACGATCATCGCTATCACTGCCATTCTCGTCCTGGCCGTAATCCTTCTGACACTGATATTTTTACAGAATTATTCCCTGCTGCTCGGCAACCTGTCGCAATTCATGGAAAAAGCGGCCGGCGGCGACCTGAATGTTTCGCTCAAACAGACCGGCGACGACGACCTGGACCAGCTCGCACAGTCCTTTAACACGCTCATCGAGGAGATGAAGGACCTCTCCGCCAGGCCTGTCGCCGGGCCGGAATCCGCCCCTGCGCCGGCAGCAGCAGCTGTTACCGTGCCCGAGGAAAAACCCGCCCCTGCCGCCCCGGATGCCGGGTCCGGTGCAGAGACGCCTGCCGATGAGACAAGCGCCCTGTTCACCGCAGCCGTTGCCTTGCTGAAAAACAACGAGCTCGATGACGCCATCGCCATATTCAGGACGCTCACCATCGTAAAACCGCAGGGTTTCGGCAGCTGGTTCAACCTCGGAGTGGCCCATGCAAAGAAGCGCGATTACGAAAAAGCCATACGCATGTTCGAGGAGGCCCGGCGTCTCAATCCGGTATTCGATGTTACATCCCAGTATATTGAAAAAATCAAGAGGTTGATGGGCCCGGATGCCTGAGAACGACCATATCAAACGGATCCTCTCCGGCCTGCCCGACGAGCCGGGCGTGTACCTCATGAAAGATGATGCTGGAGGGATCATCTACATCGGCAAGGCCGGCTCACTCAAAAAAAGGGTCTCCTCCTATTTCCAGAAAAGGGACCATGACATCAAGACCAGGGTCCTGGTGAAGATCATCCGCGATATGGAATTCATCGTCACCGACTCGGAGATCGAGGCGTTGATCCTGGAAAGCAGCCTCATCAAGAAGCATCGCCCGAAATTCAACATCCAGAAGAAAGATGACAAGCGGTACCCCTACATAGCCGTCACCCTCGACGAGGAGTATCCGCGCGTCATCTATACGCGTACGATCAGAAAAAACGGCACGCGTTATTTCGGTCCCTATACCGACGCCCGCGCCGCCAGGGGAACGGTCGCGCTCATAAACAACATTTTCAAGCTGAAGATATGCACGCGGGACCTCCCCCTGAAAAGCAACGAGCGTCCCTGCATGAATTTCCAGATCAACAAATGCAGCGGCGTGTGCCTTGGCACCATTTCCCGTGAAGAATACCGCGCCATCATTGACAACGCGGTGCGGTTCCTGGAGGGATCGATCGAGCCGGTCGTACAAGACCTGCAAGGCATGATGAAGCGCTTTTCCGAAGCACGGGAGTACGAAAAAGCCTCGGAAATTCGCGACATGATCTTCGATATCCAGAAAATCTCGGAAACCCAGAAGGTCGACGTGCCGATCGGCAGGGACCAGGACTACATCGGCGTTTCTAAGTTCGGAAACGAGGGTATCATCGTCCTGTTCGAGTTCAGGAGCGGGGCTCTCCTCGGGAGGAAGATTTCTATTTACGATAATGCCGAGTATGCCGATCCGGATGAGATCGTCAGGTCGTTCATCATCGGCTACTACGAGACCGCCGATATCCCCGCCCGCATCATAACCGAGCAGCAGGTCCCCGACCGGGCCATCATACAGGACTTTCTCACCGGCCGCGCGAAGCGGCCCGTGACGATTTCCGCGCCGGAGACGTCCGATGACCGCGGCATCATCATGCTCATCCACAAGAACATAGACGTGATCGCCGCCGAACGCTACGCCGAGCGGGAATTCAGGGACACCGTAAAAGGATTGGAGGAGCTGCAGGAGCGCCTGGGGCTGGACGCCCCGCCCCGCCGTATGGAATGTTTCGACGTATCGAACCTTCAGGGCTCCGATTCCGTTGCCTCGATGGTATCGTTCCGCGACGGGAGACCGGATAAAAAAGGATACCGCCGATATCGTATACGCGGGTACGAGTCGGCCGATGACCCCGGCATGATCCACGAGGCCGTGGCCCGCCGCGTCCAGTATCTTGTCAACGAAAGGATGGACCTGCCCGATCTCATGATTATAGACGGGGGGCCGACCCAGCTCACCCGCGCCCTTGAAGCTGCGCGCAATTTCACTCCCTCGCTGAAGATTATATCCATAGCCAAGCGCTTCGAGGAGCTGTATACCGATCCCGGGCAGGAGCCTCTCCGCCTGCCTTCCTCATCCCCGGGCCTCAAGCTGATCCAGAATATACGGGACGAGGCCCATCGCTTTGCTGTCTCGTACCATCGGATGCTCCGTGATAAAAAAACCACCCGATCGGTGCTTGACGAGATCCCGCTTTCAGAAAAAACGAAACGCCTGCTGCTCGATCGTTTTAAATCGATTGATGCCATAAGCAGGGCTTCTAAAGAAGAAATGGAGGACGTCGCCGGAATCGGCGCCAAAACAGCGCTGAAGATCTTTGATT
>ERZ795056.4381-NODE-4381-length-14649-cov-4.819241_pt1 | contig 14649 bp, 8 predicted proteins | sample MGYA00375140_ERZ795056 | MGnify/ENA primary metagenome ERZ795056 (study PRJEB30185, sample SAMN05720227) | activated sludge metagenome | isolation source: Anaerobic digester | place: USA | collected 2015-03-09 ...
TGCTCTTCCGATCTTGCCGCCCACCGCCGTCACCGGCACCACCGTCGTGTTGTCGCCGTCGAGCCGCAAGGTCGTCCGCGCCGCCAGCTTCGGCGCCTCGTCGCTGCCCGGCGTCACCGTCTGCGTCTCGACCCGCAGCTCCGCGACGTCCTCGATGTACTTGCGCACCGTGTCGGCCGCGCTGCGGCCGGCCTCCTTGATGTCGTTCACTCCCATGGCACCCCTCCTCCTTCGCCACGCGCGTGCGCCTCGCGTACACACGCGAAGGCCACGGGCAGGGCAGACACCATCGCCGCACCCGGTCCGGCGATCAACCCGGCGACGCGCCGCGCGGCGACCGCGACCGCCGTCAGCACCTCCAGCCGCCGCGCCTGCCGCTCGAACTGCGCCCGCAGCGAGCGCACATGCGACGCCCGCTCGTCCGCGCCGACCCCCGGCCCGAGCACCAGCTGCAGGTCGCCGGTCCAGCCGACACGCGTGCGCAGCCGGCCGTCCCCGACCCAGCAGCGCGCCTCGAGCTCGCCCAGCGCCCGCGCGCGAAACTCCGACCATTCGCGCCCCATCCGCGCCAGCGGACCCTCATCGCCGCCGACCCCGAACTCGAGGTCGACCTCGCCGCGCGCCTGCGCCAGCAGGCGAGCCAGCGCGGCCAGCCGCTCGTCGTCGCCGACCGCGTCGCCGGCCAGCGCGTCGACGATCGCGTGCACCCGCTCGGCCAGCCCGCTCATCCCCCGCGCCCCAGCCGCGCCGCCGCCTCGACGATCACCCGGATCAGCTCGCAGCGGGCCGCCTGGGCCTGCTTCACCAGCTCGCCGTGGATCTCGAGCAGGCCGCGATCCACCTCGCCGTCCTGCTCGGGCACACACGCGATCGTGTCCCCCTCGAGCGCGACGCGGGTATACGCGCGCAGCCCGGCCCCGATCACCCGCCCCTCCTCGACGAACACCGCGCTCATATCCGCCGCCACGTAGGTGCTGACCTCGAGGCTGCCGAGGTCGTCGAGCGCCCGCGAGATCGTCGCGTGCAGCTTGGCGACGAAGCCCGGCACCCCATCCTCGCTCGCCTCCGCGTCCTCCACGACGATCTCCGGCGCCTCGCCCTCGCCCTCGCCGCGCAGCCGCCTCACGCCCGCACCGCCCCCGCGAGCAATGTTATACTTTGTCGCGCACGCGAAGCCCTCCGATCGCTACCTATCACGCCGGCGCCGCCGCCCACAACGAGCCGTCCGCGCGCGGCGTGATCACGCGCCGCGCGTTTGCCAAGATCGCGAGCGCGAGCGCCCGACCGTCACGATTGGCGGGGCGCGCCGTCGTTCTTGTATCATCCACGACGCTGGAGCCTGGTCGCATGCACGATGAATCGCTGGAAATGATCGACACCGCCCCGGCGGGCACCTACCCCGACGAGCCCATCAGCTTCGACGCCGGAGCCGCGGACCTCGACCGCCCGCAGTACGACCCCGACGAGCCGTGGGACGAGTTCGACAGCGAGGGCCTCGAGGACCTCGACGGCCCGCTGTCCTTCGGCGGCCCCGTCGCCCTCGCCGACACCAGCAGCTTCGAGCGCTGGCTGCAGAGCGCCCTCAAGGCGCTCGTCAGCCCCGACCTCGAGGTCGACGGCGAGCTCGGCCCGCGCACCCGCGTGGCCGTCAAGACCTTCCAGCGGCGGGTCCGCGAGCTGCGGCCCGGCGCCGCGGCGCTCGGCGTCGACGGCATCGCCGGCAAGAAGACGATCGCCGAGCTCGAGCTGCAGACCGGCTCCACCGCCCCGACCCGCCACGAGGGCGACGACGTCGAGGCGCCCGTGCAGGACGACAGCGAGCCGGTCGAGGCCCCCGCCGACGTCGCCACGCCGACCGTCACCGTCGTCACCGACCCCGTCGTCGTCACCACCACACCGACCACGACCACCACCGGCAACCTGACGGTCAGCGAGGAGCTGGTCGACGGCACCACCGAATACGCGATCAGCGACGGCAACGACACCGTGCGCTTCTCCTACTGGACCCCCGACTATCGCAATTACAAGCCCTACAACGTCAGCCGTTACCGCGGCGCGCGCAAGAACCTGGTCCCCGACGGCGACATCCTGACCGCCGGCTACGGCCTCAGCGAGCTGCGGATCTTGAAGGCCAACGCGCTCAAGGAGTCGGGCGGCGCCTTCGGTGCGATCAACACCTGGGACGACCAGATCGTGTCGTGGGGCATGGCCCAATTCGCCGGCCACGCGGGCACCCTGGCCGCGCTGCTGGCCGATCTGCGCGACGCGCCGGGCAGCAAGGCGGCGTATCAGCGCTGCTTCGTCGGCAACGGGATCGACGTGGCCTATGGCGCGTACCCGTGGAAGGACACCACCAAGACCGGCTGGCACGTGGTGGTCGCCAGCGACAAGGGACCGCAGCGCGGCGACGACGGCTGGCGACACATTCGCACCCAGCCGCGGCTGATCGGCGCGTTCCTGCTGGCCGGCAACGACGCGACATTGCAGCTCGGACAGATGTTGTTCTGGCGTCGCGCCTTCCTGGTGCGGGCGATCCAGAAGGTCATCGGCAAGCAGGATGACGGCAGCACCCAGGGCGCCGCGGTCCAGCGCTTCCTGACCTCCGAGCGCGGCCTGGCGCTGATCGTTCGCCTCCACAACTGGATGCCCGCCAACGTCGTGCGCTGGTCGAACCGCTTCCTCGCGCAGCTCCAGCAGAAGTACCCCGCTTGCTCGCTGTACGACCCGGACGGCTGGGACCTCGCGCCGGCCGGCATCGAGGAGGAATTCTCGCAACTGCTCTCCGACGAGCGCAAGCGGGTCAAGAGCGGCAGCTACGACACCTACGCGCTCGACCTCAGCCGCAAGCGCGGCTCGTTCGTGCGCCAGCAGACCAAGGCCTAAATGGCGACCCGTGCTCTGGCGAGATTGGATTGTGCGTCCATCTCGCCGGTCTGCACGCCGTCATGGGCCCTATAAATAATCATCGCACGCTCGAGCAGCGGGAGCGCCTCCTCGGGCCGCTTCTCGGCGAGGTGCACGCTGGCGAGGTTGTTCAGGCCGAGCGCGACGTCGGGGTGGTCCGGGCCCAGGGCCTTCTCGGCGATGGCCAGGGCGCGCTCGCTCAGCGCCCGCGCCTCGGCGTACGCGCCGGTCTTCACGTACACGCTGGCGAGGTTGTTCAGGCTCGTGGCGACCTTCGGGTGGTCGGGGCCCACCGTCTTCTCCCAGATCGCGAGGGCACGCTCATTGCGCGCCCGCGCCTCGGCGTACGCGCCGGTCTTCACGTACACGCTCGCCAGGCTGTTCAGGCTCGCGGCGACATCGGGGTGGTCCGGGCCCAGGCGCTGCTCACGAATGGCGAGCGCGCGCTCGTGCAGGGTCCGCGCCAGAACATATGCACCGGTCTCGAATTCCACGACACCGAGGTTATGCAAAGTCGTGGCGACCTCGGGGTGGTCGGGGCCCAGCGCCCGCTCACGGATCGCCAGGGCGCGCTCGTACAGCGCCCGCGCCTCCGCGTACGCGCCGGTGACGTGGTGCACGACGGCCAGGTTATTCAGGCTCGCGGCGACCTCGGGGTGGTCCGGGCCGAGGACCCGCTCGCGGATGGCGAGCGCACGCTCGTGCAGCGCCCGCGCCTCCGCGTATGCGCCGGTGTTCTCGAGCAGGCTGGCGAGGTTGTTCAGGCCGAGAGCGACGTCGGGGTGGTCCGGGCCGAGGCTGCGCTCGCGGATGGCGAGCGCACGCTCTTGCAACGTTCGCGCATCCGCATATGCGCCGGTGGTCTCGTCGAGAATGGCGAGATTGTTGAGGGTGGTGGCGACCTCGGGGTGGTCCGGGCCCAGCGCCCGCTCACGGATCGCCAGGGCGCGCTCGTACAGCGCCCGCGCCTCGGCATACGCGCCGGCGAGGTGATGCACGGCGGCGAGGTTGTTCAGGCTCGCGGCGACCTCGGGGTGATCCGGGCCGAGGGTCTGCTCCTTGATGGCGAGCGCGCGCTCGTGCAGCGCCCGCGCCTCGGTATATGCACCCGCCGCATAATGCACGAGAGCGAGGTTGTTCAGGCGCCCCGCTGCCGTCACCCCCTCCCGGTCGCCCGCGTGGGTCAGCGCCACCTCGGCGTGCTGCGCCCAGGCGCGGCCCTCGGCATGTCGCGCCCGCTGATACCCCACCGTATAGATCAGGTTGACCGCGGCCCCCGCGGCCACCTCCCAGGCCCCGATGCGGGCCGCCTCGAAGTACCCCTCCGCGCTCGCCACCTCGGCCGCATCGTACGCACCTGTCTTTTCCAACAGGTTACCCTCCTGGGCGCGCGCGGCGGCCACGAGCGGCGGCCAGTCGTGCATCGCACTGGCTCGCTCGCGGGCCCGAGTGGTGACCTTCAAACCGGCCGTGAAGTCGCCGGCGAGCGCGAGCGACTGGGCCCGTGAGAGCAATACCCGCACCTCCCGAATGACCTCGCGCCCCTGCGCGGGCGGGGCCGGCTGGCGCTGCAGCTGGCCCTCGTCCAGGCAGGCATCGACCGCCCGCAACCTGGCCACCGCGGTCACCGCTTTCTGCACGGTCGTCGCATTCGCCCGGCCGAGCTCGTCGACCAGTGAGGTCAGCTCCATCTGTCGGTCCTCGAGGCACCATAGCGCCCGGTCCAGCAGCTCCGCGCCCCACAGCGCCCGGACATCGGCGTTTTGGCACACCTCGGTTCGGGCCCGCTTCCACGCCCCGGCTCGCTCGTCCAGCCACGGCATGACCTTGTCCGCGGTCGTCGCTGCATAGCTCACCCCCGTGGCGACAAAGGCCGCGCGCAGGCGCTGCCGGGCGTCCTCGTGCCACGCCCGATCGATCTCGGCGCCCGCCTCGGTACATATATTCTCACGCCGGGCAATGTCCCATCGACGATATCCCGCCGCCCCGGCGCCGAATAGCGCGACACCGGCCAATACCACCACCGCGGTGCGTATGCGCGCCCGCGTCTTGCCGCGCTCCAGCGCCGCCAGCAACGCCGCCATCGTCGGCCAGCGCCGCGCCGGCTCGACCGCCAGACCCCGCTCGATCACCCGCCGCAACCAGCCCGGTACGCGATGACCCCGTGGCGGCGCACTGCGCTGCCCGGACAGCACCGCCGCGGCGAGGGTGACCATCGTCTCCCCGACGAAGGGCCGCGCGCCATACAGCAGCTCCCACGCCATCACGCTCCACCCGAATTGGTCGGTGGCCGGCTCCGCCTCGCGCCCTTCCCACTGCTCCGGCGCCATATATGCGGGGGTCCCCTGGACCGCGCCCACCGCGGTCAGCCGCGACGCCAGTCGCTGCGCGGCGTCCGATCCGGCCACGAGCGTCGAAGCCAGCGCCGGCTCGCTCGTGGGGCTGCGCCCGTGCGCCAGACCGAAGTCCATCACGCGCACCCGACCATCACCGCCGATCATCACATTGTCGGGTTTGAGGTCACGATGCACCAGCCCGGCCGCGTGCGCCGCGGAGACGCCACGCGCCACGTCGGCCAGCACCGGCAGGACCTCGGACCACGGCCGCGGTCGCGCCGCGGCCCAGGCCGTGAGCGTCTGCCCGGCCACGAACTCCATGGCGATCCACACGCGCTCGCCGTGCGTGCCGACGTCGTGCACGGCGACCACGTTCGGGTGCGAGAGCCTGACCAGCGCCTGGGCCTCGCGTACCAGCCTCGTCGGCCCCTCGGCGCCGGAGGTCCCGTCGGCGCGCGGCAACAGCAGTTTGAGCGCGACCTTGCGGTCGAGCTCCGGATCGTAGGCCGCATGAACCACGCCCATACCGCCGGCCCCGAGCGTGCCGAGCAGCACGAAGCGGCCGACCGTCGCGCCGCGCTCCAGCGCTTCTGGACCCGCCGGTGCCGGTCTACCCCCGCCCGCGCCCAATGTCGCGGCGATGGTGTTCGCAAGATCCATGGGCCATCCTACCGCGATCGCGGTGGCGTGCCCATGCCCCTCCCATGACCAGCGCCCGGTCCACGCCTGCCGGGCTCAACACACCGCGTCGGCCTCGATCTCGATCAACATCGCCGGATCGATCAGCGCCCTGACCTCGACCATCGTGGTCGCCGGTCGGTGCTCGCCGAAGAACTCCGCGTGGGCGCGACCGAACTGCTCCCAGCGCTTGATATCGGTGACGAACATCCGCGTCCGCACGATCCGCGACCGGCCGATCCCGAACGCGGCGATCGCCTGCTCGATCAGCTCCAAACACCGCCGCGCCTGCGCGAACGCGTCGCCCGGCGCGTACACCCCCGACCCCGTGACATCGACCGGCGCCGTACCTGTCACAAAGACCAGGTCGCCGGCCCGCAGGGCCCGACAGTAACCGACCCGCTGCTCCCAGGGCGCTTGCGAGTACACCCGCTCGAAATGCTCGTGCTTCATGCCCCCACCCTACCAGGCCCGCCGCATTTCCGCGCGGGCCAGCGCTGTCACGGCGACGACCAGTTCCGCTTCCCGTCCCCCGGCCGATGTGGTCTCCTGGACTGATGAAGCGGATGGGTCGGATGGGTCGGGTGGGCGCGCGAGCGCCCGTGTGGATGTTTATCGGGGCCAGCATCGGCGCCTGTGGCGACGACGGCACGCGGGGCAGCGACTCCGCGGGCGCGACGACCACGAGCGCCAGCACCGGCGCCAGCAGCAGCGGCGAGGCGACGACCGGGACCCCGCCGACGAGCAGCACGCCGACCACCAGCGCGAGCGCGACGTCGACGGATTCACAGGGGGAGACCCAGGCGACCACCGTCGGTGTCACCACCGAAATGACGAGCACCGGGGGCACCACCGAGGGGGTGACGACCGGCCCGAGCCCCGACATGGGACCCCCCTGCGTCGATACCTGCATCGACGGCACCTGCATCGGCGAGCTGTGCTGCCCGATCAATCAGGCCTGCACCGATACCTGCTGCGCCCAGGGCGAGGTGTGTTCATTCCAGCAGTGTGTCGTGCCCGGCAATGACTGCGTCGATGCCACCGATTGCCCGCCGGATGCGTATTGCGAGTATACCCTCGGCGAGATGGAGAAGCCGCCGATGTGCATGGGCGGCGTCTCGCTGACCCCCGGCAAGTGCCTGCCGACCCCGCCCGAGTGCCCCGACGGCGTCGAGCCGGTCGAGGGCGAGCCGATCACCTGCCTGCAGAGCTGCGAGGTCAAGCCCCCGGTCGACGACTTCGGCATCGTGCTCAAGGCCGCCTGGGGCGGCCAGGTCGCGCCGCCTTATGGGACCGACGTCATGATGTCCCCGATCGTCGCCCAGCTCGACGACGACAATTGCGACGGCAAGGTCAACGAGAAGGACATCCCGGAGATCATCTTCAGCACATTCACCGGCGGCGGTTATTACAAACAGGGCACCTTGCACGCGATCTCGCTGGTCGACGGCAAGTTCGTCGACAAGTTCAGCGTCCCGAACGTCACCCAGCCCGGCGCTGGCCTGGCCGCCGCCGACCTCGACGGCGACGGCGTCCCCGAGATCGTCGGCTGCATGAACCCCGGCCCGGCCGGCGTCAGCTGCTGCGACGCCGTCGCCCAGAACACCGGCGTCATCGCCTTCAAGGCCGACGGCACGACCCTCTGGACCCAACAGGACACCACCAAGGTGCATTGCGGCTACGAGGCCCCCGTGATCGGCGACGTCGATCAGGATGGTCAGCCCGAGGTGCTGGTCGGCTGGACCCTCATCGACGGCAAGACCGGCGCGATCAAGAAGGAGCTCGACCCGGCGCACAGCTGGGGACAAAAGCTGATGGGCCTCGCCGACGTCGACGGTGACGGCAAGCTCGACGCGCTCGACGGACAGCGGGCGATCCGGGCCGACGGCACCGTGATCTGGGACCTGCGCGCCGGGCCCAACGCGATCATCTTCGGCTATCACGCGGTCGGCGACTTCGACCTCGACGGCAAGCCGGAGGTCGTCGTCATCTCCTCGGGCGGCCCGCACACGATGTCGCTGCTCCGCCACGACCCGAACCAACCGGGCGGGGCCCAGGTGATCCGCAAGGGCGTCGACATCAACAACGGGATCTCGACCAAGGTGTTCTGCAACGCCGGCAGCGAGTACGGCGGCGGCCCGCCCACGGTCGCCGACTTCGACGGCGACGGTTCACCCGACGTCGGCGCCGCCGGTGCGGTCGGCTACGTCGTGTTCAGCGGCAAGAAGATGATGGATCCCAACGTCGTCAACGCCGACATCGACCTGTGGTTCAAGACCACCAAGGACTGCTCCTCGGCGGTCACCGGCAGCTCCGTCTTCGACTTCAACGGCGATCTTGCGGCTTAGCGCGCCTCAAACGGCCCTCTAGCCGGCTCTCAGACCCCGAATTCCCGAGAATCCCGCGTTCGGAAACACCCCGTTCGCTCCCGCTCGCCTGACAGCGCGGTTATACGCAGGAATCGAGAGTCTGAGAGTCCGCTGGAGTGCCCACCCGGGTACCCCAGGCCAGGAGAAATCCTGGAGAAGACAGCGAGCCACGCCACCGCAACTTCAAGCCGAAATCCGAGTGCCTCCCTCAGACGCCCCCCTTCCGCCGTCCGGCCGAATTCTCGCAAATAGGGGCGATCTGAGGGGGGCCGTGTGCCGCGTCATGCCGCGTCATGCGTCATGCCGCAGTTTGGCAACCGGCTGGCAACGTGAGGGAGACACGTAGAGCCCCCAGTCTCAGCAAAGTTGTCACCTCGGCCGAGAGGCCAAGCCATCAACAAACAGGGGGCGAGAACGTGCAATGAACCGTGAACAGTGGAGCAACCCCGAAGATTGGCGAATTTGAGATCCACCTGGAGGATGATCCTCGGCTGCCGAGCTCGCCCAGGCCTCGATGAACCCGTGCTTGAGCTCGGGTCGGGGATCCTCGCGTCCACCCTTGCGCCACCGGCTGCTGACGGGCGCAGTGGCGAACGATGCTGCGCTGCTTTAGCTCGATCAAGTTCTATTGCCCTGGAGCCCGGAATATGTCCACCGCGGTTGCAAAGTCGACGCCATCGCTCCAAACCTCCTCGCTCACGCAAAAACGAGCCGTCTGTCCGAACATTTCGAGCTTCAGGCCGGCGTCGTCCTTCTTGCACAAGTTTGTGTACTCGATCACATCTTTGTACTCGCTCCAAAGAGACCGAAGTCGATCTCCGATGTCAACTACGAATCGCATGACCTGTTTGCAAGTATCGGGAGCGAGCTCCTGCTCGGACGCAGGGACCACGCAGAGAACGTAGCGAACTTTCTTATTAACCGCTTTTTCCACTTGTCGGACGCTCATCCGGACTGTTGACCCAGTCGTCGCCTTGACCTCAACGAATACTGGTCCAGATGCACTGCTAACCTCGATCTCTCCAGCGTCACCATTTTCGGCGATCATCTCGAAATCATCACCGGCCCCCGTTCGCTCTGCGGTAAGACCTGTTCCAATGAATGCTTGCTTAAACAGACCCTCAACGGTGAAGCCAAACTGCTGATTCTTCATGGCCCGCTGCCGGTATACTCTCCGATCCTCAAGGGCCTTGAACGCCCCCTTGTCCTCTGAGATCGTACCAGCGAGCTGAATGACTGTGGAAGCCTTGTTTCCAGCAGAGACCATGATCGAGGCCAGAGATTGTATTAACAACAGCCGTTCAGGGTTATCTTTACCAACTGACCGAAGTGTTAGGTCCGCAGCCCCAACACCAAGAGCCTCGAGGAAGGGTAACATACGCGGCTCCGTGACGCGTTGTAGCAAGTCCGGCGCTTCGGAAAGCATCCGCGCCAACACCTCCGCAGAAGGGACCAGACGTTTCCCCTTCTCCAGCATCACCCACGACCGCGTTTTCACTGGCGCCAGCCATGCGGCGGAGTAATAGCGATGGTCGGCATCATTGTCGCATTTGACGGTCGCAATGTCGAATGCGCTCGGGTCCGAAGGAATGAGGTAGTCGACGCAAAATTTCAGGAATTTAACCCCTCTGGATTGACTGCTTCGGGCCCGGTCGATGACTGACCGATCGGCTTTGGAAAGCCACGCAACGTCGGTGCGTCGCACTGCACCGATCGATTTTGGCTTGGCCCTCTGCTCATCCTCACTCAGGGGGTCGTCAGGCAAAAAATGTTCCACGATTGCACTAACTTCATAGAGTGGCGCTACGTGAATAAAGCCGAATTCGACCAGTGCTTCCCACGCATCGCGGGCAGGGCATGCGAGTGCATACCTCTCGTCAATAAGAATACTCTCTGGAAAAAGCTCGACGAAGGGCTGTGCTAAATCGGGCCATATCATCGACGGAGCCAAAAATCGGTCTTCTGGTCTGGAATTCGAACGGAGAGTCAAGACCAATCGTTTCCCCGACGGATCGGCCATCGACAAAAGCGGAAATCCATCGAGCTTTTGGGCTTGACCGTGACGCAGGAGCCAGGCGAATAGAGCCACGGTCGCACTCAAGAACGTATCCCCGAGCGGTGGCGTTTGCCGGCGAATCGCGTCGAGTGCTGAATTTATGACATATTCTTGCGAGCGAACCTTCAGAGAATCGATGATCTGGGAGGTCGTAATCCCCAAGTGGAGCAGTTCTGAGCGGACACTTTGCCCCAGCAAGTCAGCAATTGACTTTAGCTCATCATCAATTCCACCGTCTCGGTATAACTTTGTCACCAAGCAAAGTTCGCCTCGCTGGTTGGGGACCAGCGATTTTCTGGCAATTAGCTCTTCTCGCCCTGAAGCATAAAACATTCCATGAACACGGTTGATCCAAGCCAACGGATCACTACCTGACACCAGCGAACCCCCAATAACCTCCATCGTGCGAAGAGAAACCAACCGCTCTGCCAACTTGTCAACAGTCCATGCTTCCGCCAACGCGGGTTCGGTCGGCGCAAAGAAGTTGCCCCAACTGTTTACGGCAAGGGACCACGCATGAAGATCTTGACTCCGAGGGAAGTGTTCTCGTGCCACGATCATAGAAATGGCTACATCCCACAGTTCTCTCGCCGAGACTCCCGCTTGGTCAACGGGCACCCAAGCATTGCGCGGAGAGATAGTGGCCCCATTGTGGGTGTGCAAAAGTGGCGCACCGCGCAGGCCCTGAATTAGCGCCGACTTGATCGTGTTCTGTAGCCACGTTTTGTCTGCCCACGTCGGGCACTCGAGGGGCGGGATAACGGCGAGTCTGGGTGCATTTCCCCACTCGTTATTAACCGCCAAAGTGATCAGGTCGACGATCAGATGGCATGCCCTTAAAAACAAATCCATATTCTTCTTATTCGCTTCGTCGAGCGCAGTCCCCAAGTAGATTCCATCTCGTTCCGGCTGGGGACGAAAATTCTCGCTGTTTACAACGACAGGAATGCAGAGATTGGTGGTGTTGTTTAGTGGAAATGCCAGGAATAATCGTGGTAGACCATCAGGTAGGTGCACGCTTTGTGAACCATCATCAACATCGACCTGAACAGCCGCTGCCACCTCATCACGATCGTGGTGTATGAGCACCCATTGACGCTGTCCGCTGCCATGACGACGGATCTCCACCTTGTCTGTGCGGTCACCAATGGGCGTTTGCGGACCTCGTGTGAGGGATACCCGGCGTCCGCCGTCAATGATCGTAAGCTGGCTGAGCGTCGGATTGAACGCGAAGATGTAGGAGGCCACGCTCTTGAGCGAGTCGACCCCCGTTGCTACTGCATCCCGGTTAGCCGTGCTCAGCGGATAAGAGTATTCCGTAGTGTATGGCGCCTCTACGAGACATGCTTTTTCAGCTGCCCTTTTACATGTACGATTCTAGACAGCAGGTGAGTAGCAATGAACCCAGTTCCAAATCGGCCGATGTCGCGCGGATCGGTTTTGGTCGAACCGTGCAGAATAAGATGAGCAATCTCGCGATCGTGAAACAGGGCACCGTTGTGTCGGAAATGCAGCCAATCATCGTTCAGCTCGATCTCGATGGCCAAGCTAAGCTGCGACCCCACGGGTCCACGGGCGTTTTGTATCAATTCCCATATCCATCTGGATTCAAGAACAAAGCGCCGACTCTCGAGATCTTCAAGGCGCTTGAAGACCTCTTGAGCGTTGTTCTCGCTGAGGACAGCTTTGAACACATTGTTAAAATCATCGTTGTCAGTCATTATGTGGCTCATGGGGCGTCCGGTGAGATTGAGGCGGCGGCTCTTGGGTTTCCCAAAAATCCAGGTTCTGCCCGGCCTGCGCCGAGGGGCGGCCGAAGTGCTCATAGAGCCGCAGTAGCACTTCGGCGTCTAGCGCCGCGTAGGCCTGCTGGCGGTCGCTCAGCGGGCGTTGAGACCAGTCACTCACCTGCTCCGTCTTGTCGAGGGCCAGCCCGAGCTCGCGTTCACAGACGGCCTTGAGGCTGTGGCCCCCTGCAAGCTTGGCGCCGCGCAGGCGTCGGGAGACCTGCAGCGTGTCGACCACGCCCTCGATCGTGAACCCGTAGCGCTTGAGCACGGAGCGTTCGAAGCTCGCGTTGTGGATGATCTTGGCGACGGCGGGGTCATCGAGGAGGTCGCCCAGGGGGCTCAGGTCGGAGAGTGCGAGCGCGTCGAGGAGGTAGGTCCCGGAGCTGGCTGCGATTTGGATGAGGCAGAGCGTCCGGTTTTGGATCATCGTCTCCACGTCGAGGCCGATGAAGGGCTCGCGGCGTAGTGCCGCGCAGAGGCCCGGCAGCTCGGCGTCGCTGGTGATCCAGTGGAATGGGCGGTCGCTCGCCCTGGGGATCGTCGCGGCAGGGGGTGGTGGGACGAGCGGCGTTGCGAGGGTATCGAGGTCCTGCTGGCTCGGCGCGATGACGCCTGCGGGCACCCGTGCGGTGTGCTCCGTTGCTGGCGCCGAGCCTGAGAGCCACCGCCACGCGCCGGCGACGTCGAGGAGGTAGGAGGCCACGACCTCGCGCTCGACCCACGGGGGCATGAGCGGCTGGAACTTGCTCAGGCGGTAGCTCGGAAGGGTTTCGGCCACGTCGAGCCAAAGCTTGTCGTTCTCCCAGACCTCCGGGTCGAGGAGCCGATCGAGCAGCTCGCCGAAGCCGTGCTGCGTCAAGTCCTCGCCGCGGATCGTCAGGCCGAAGTTGTCGGGCACGACCTTCCAGGTGGTGCCGAGTGCCTCAAGCGCGTAGCGCAGCGTGCTGTTGATCCGTCCACCCGCGAACGTCCACCAGCGAATCTCGCCTTCGCCGACGATGATGCCCCCGCGCGCATCGAGGGTGATCCCTTCTCTCCCCGTCCGCTGCTCGGCGAGGATCGCCGTTGCCTCGGCGTTCAGGTAGGCATAGCCCTGCTCCGAGGTGAGCACCTCGCCGATCTTCCGGCACAGGTGGAAGCCGAGGAAATTGGGGATGAAGCCGCCCCAGGTGGGCTTCTTGCCGCGGGGCGCGGGCTCGACCACCAGGCGCCGATCCGCATGGCGGATCTGCATCACCAACCATGGTCGACCGCCGAGCAGGAAGCAGCTGATGGACTCGACGAGGCGATCGACGTAACCCTGACTGAGCGTGCCCAGGACCTGGCCTGCCCTCGTCTCCACGCTGTAGCTCTGCGGGCTGGAGAAGACCGCGTAGAGCTCCATGAAGTTGCGGCGGCCGAAGCGGCGCTCTGCCGTGGGCCCGATGAGCAGACGACCGTCGAGGAGAACGAGCGAGCGCTCTCGGAGCATCCATGCGATCAGGCGCTCGAACTCTGCCCGGCGGATGCCGGTGAAGTCCGGCACGCGGGAGAAGTGAGTCCATGCCTCCTCTGGAGGCACGCCGTTCTCGGCGAGAGACATCGCCAGGATCTGATGGACCAGCACGGGCCAGCAGCGGTCGCTGAGCTCGACCGGCTCGACCCAGCCGGACTTCGCCAGCTCGATCAGCGCGATTGACTGGACGACGCCATCGCCGGTCTCGCAAAAGAAGGTGGTGTTGGCGACTTGACCGGCGCGGCGGCCGGTTCGCCCCATGCGCTGAAAGAACGAAGATACGGTGTCGGGCGCCTCGTGCTGGAGGACCCGATCGAGGTCGCCGACGTCGATGCCGAGCTCGAGCGTCGATGTGCATACGATGCAGGCGTCAGTACCGTGATGGAAGCGCTCCTCGGCGAGGGTGCGCTCCTCCAGCGAGACGGCACTGTGATGGACGAACACGGTGATGCCTGCGCGCCGCATGTGCTCGGCGACGGCTTCCGTGACGGAGCGAGACTGACAGAAGAACAGGCTCTTCCCGCCCCGGGCGGTCTTCGCGGCGTCGACGGCGAGCGCCGCCAGCTCGGGACGGTGGGCGACGAGGAGCTGGCGCCGGGCAGGTTGTTTCGGCGGATCGACGATTGTGGAGGACCGCTTCGAACTGCCTTGTAGCCACTTGAGGATGGCCTGGGGATTTCCCACCGTCGCACTCAGACCAACGCGCTGGATGTCGTGCCGCGAGTGCTGCGCGATCCGCTCCAGGACGCTCAGGAGGTGCGCGCCCCGGTCGGTCCCTGCGATCGCGTGGATCTCGTCGATGATGACGATCCGCAGGTCGGCGAAGAGGCGCCGCGTGTCGATCTTCTCCGAGATCAGCATCACCTCCAGCGACTCCGGCGTGGTCATCAGGAGTTCAGCGGGCTCCCGCAGGAAGGTGCGCCGCTCGTGGCTGGTGGTGTCCCCGTGCCACACGAAGCGGCGGAGGCCGACCATCTCGGTGTAGGTGCCGAGGCGTTCGGCCTGGTTGTTGAGAAGCGCC
>ERZ795056.4387-NODE-4387-length-14635-cov-4.462277_pt1 | contig 14635 bp, 5 predicted proteins | sample MGYA00375140_ERZ795056 | MGnify/ENA primary metagenome ERZ795056 (study PRJEB30185, sample SAMN05720227) | activated sludge metagenome | isolation source: Anaerobic digester | place: USA | collected 2015-03-09 ...
GTCCTCGGAGAGTGACATCGCCCACGTGTCGATGGTCGGGAAAAGTTGCGGGTTGTGGATGAGCAAGAGCCCGTTGTCGCCGAGGAAGCCTTCGATCCAGGCCGTTGCAGTGTCCGTGTTGCTGGCTGGGGAAAGTGCCAGACCGAGGGCGGTTCCCGCTTGCTCCGGGCCTAGCTCCTGTGCATCGAAGAGCATGCGGATGGCGGAACCTGCAAGCAGGCCATTGGCCGATGCGCTGTGGCCGATCTCGTGCAATGCGCGGTGCCACATGGTGGTGTGCGCTTCCTGTTGCAGGAGGCGGATCGCCTGTTGTACGGCCTGCTTCCGGTTGAACAGGTCCGCTGCGGCATCGTGATCGAGCCCGGCACATGCTGCGGGTAGCGAGATGCAGATGCGGGGCACGAGCATATTGACCACTTGTGCGACCTGCGACGTATCGGTGCGTCTGACGTTCCCGTAGCGGAGCACGCCCACGAGGGGAGGCAACGCACCCATCAGGTGGGTCACCTCCTTGGTGGAGGCCGAGAGCGACTCCAGCCGCGCTACCAGTGCTGCAATGCCGGGCCCGAGGTCGGCCTTCAGCGCGGCTTCGATCAGGTCGCTCAATTCTTCGATGGAGCCTGTCGCGTTGGCGCGATGTTCGGTGCGTCGCGCGGCGGCTTCGAGAACGGAATTGCCCCATAGGCCGGCTTCCACGATATGCAGTGCGAACTCGGGGCGCCAGGCCAACTGCCAGTTCTCGTGGAACGAGCCGCTCTTGCCGCTCACGCGCTCGGGTACGCCCCAGGGAAGGTCGATCAGCCGCAGGCGGTGCAGGAGGTGACTGCGTTCGAGGTGGAGTTCTGTTCGCAGGTCTAGCGCAAGCAGCTTATCGACCGCTTCGGGTTTCAGTTTCACACGCTTTTGTTCGGCGGTAAGGTCTTGCTGTAGCGGTGTGGTGGCCAGGGTGTCGGGCACTTCACCCATGGCATCGCCGAAGACCAGTTTTCGGCGGATCACCTCCAGGCGCTCGCTGTGTCCGCCACCGAATATGGCGATCGCAGCTTCCTGCAACTCGTCGATCCCCGGGATCGCCTGTCCGCGCAAGGCGGCCAGGGTATTGGCCAGATGCACCGCCTCGATCGCATGGGCGGAAGAAGCATCAAGGTCTTGTTCGCGCAGCAGTCGTGCGGCGCGTACCATCCACTGTGCTACGATCGCGCTGCGGTCATTGGCATACAGCAGTTCGTACCAAGCCGGTGAAAGCACTCCGGCGCCATAGCCCGATGCGAAGGAAAGCCGCTCGTAGGTCCACGGCACCCACGTGGCTTGAGTGGGCACCTTCTTCGATCCCTTCAAACGCGCACGGTCCTCCTTCTTGTAAAGATCGGCACTGATCACCGGTGCGTGCCAGGCACCGCAGACCACAGCGATACGCGGATAGCCAGCGGCGATGTTGGCCCGCAATGTTTCACGCATGAAAGCCTCGCGCAACAAGGTTTCTTCGCTTTCCGGCCGTGCGAGCTCGGTGCGCAAGGAGGTCATCAGTTCGTTCACCACAGTGAACACATCGGCATCGCCCAAGCGGTTCTCGAATTCGGCTTCCCACCACCGCTCACCGTCTTCATACCCTGCGATGCGACCGATGTGCGACAAGGGGTCCACCGCGAGATCGGCTTCCACCCGGTCGTGACCGGAGGCATCGGCGGGAGTTGCAACGCGCTCCACCGTATCGGGCAGTGCGAAGCGCAAGGCCATGGGCAGGTCGAAGGCACGCAGGTGTGCGCCGTTCTCGCGGCAGTAGCGCATCGCTTCCCATTCTGGCGAGAATGAAGCGAAGGGTAGGAACGTGGCCTGCTTGTGGTCCTTGGGGTTGAAGATCAACAGGGCTACTGGTGGCTTGATGTGTGGGTCGCCCGCGTGTACGAGTGCTTCCTGAGCATCGGCGGGGCACTCCAACAGCACGCAATCCGGGTGGAAACGCTCCAACGCGCTCAGCAGGCTCGCGGCACTTCCGGGCCCGTGGTGTCGAATGCCGAAGACGCGGACCTCGCTCATGCGATCTCGCGGCAGGCGCGGTAGAGGTCTTTCCAGCCGTCGCGTTCCTTCACCACCGTTTCGAGGTATTCCAGCCACACCACACGGTCCTGCACGGGATCCTTCACGATGGCGCCGGTGATGCTCGCGGCCAGGTCGTCGGCCTTCACCTCTCCATCACCGAAGTATGCGGCCAGTGCAAGCCCACTGTTCACCACGCTGATCGCTTCGCCGGTGCTGAGCGTTCCGCTCGGGCTCTTCACTTTCGTCTTGCCGTTCTCGGTGACACCGTTGCGCAGTTCGCGGAAGATGGTGACCAGTCGTTGGATCTGTTCGATCGCGGGTTTCTCCACGGGAAGTTGCAGTGCCTTGCTGGTCTTTTCCACCCGTGTGCGCACGATCCGCACTTCCTCTTCGATCGTATCGGGCAGTGGAAGCACCACGGTATTGAAGCGACGTTTCAGCGCACTGCTCAACTCGTTGACCCCCTTATCGCGGTCGTTGGCGGTGGCGATCACGTTGAAACCGCGTACGGCTTGGATCTCGGTGCTGAGCTCCGGAATGGGCAGCACTTTCTCGGAGAGCACGGTGATGAGGGTGTCTTGCACATCGCTCGGCACACGTGTGAGCTCTTCGAAGCGTACGATAGCGCCCTCTTGCATGCCGCGGTAGAGCGGGCTGGGTACGAGCGCATCGAGCGATGGTCCTTTGCTGAGCAGTTGCGCGTAGTTCCACGAATAGCGGATCGAATCCTCGCTGCTGCCCGCGGTGCCTTGTATCAGCAAGTTGCTGTGGCCGCTCACGGCGGCGCAGAGGTGTTCGCTCACCCAGCTTTTCGCCGTGCCGGGCACTCCGATCAACAGTAGCGCGCGGTCGGTGGCCAATGTGGAAACAGCGATCTCGATGAGGCGTCGGCTGCCGATGTACTTCGGTTCGATCTCCACGCCCTTCTCGAATGTGCCGCCAACGATGTAGTTGACCACGGCCCACGGTGAGAGCTTCCAATTCTCCGGTCTTGGGCGGTCGTCGATGCGGGCAAGCGCGGCCAGTTCTTCGGCGTAGGTGACCTCTGCATGGGGGCGCAGAACGGGTGATGGGTTCATGGTGTGGGTGATGGTTCGTTGATCGAGTCGATCATGCGTTGGCGAAGTCGAAGGCGCTTGGCGAGTTGTTCGAGTAGTTTAAGGTAGGCCGGTGCAGTTGTATCACGCAGGCTTTTGATCATCGCATCGACCCGGCTGCTGCACGCTGGCGGTAAGGAACGGCGCAGCGCATGGGAAAGCTGGTGGGCTTGCGCCCAGTTGAAGCTGTCGTCGGGCTTTGGGGCCATATGCTCGAACCAATTGAGCAGGCGTTCAGCGAGTGGAGGGGAAAAGGCGCGTGTGCTCCCGTTCAGCAGCCAGGCCAGCCGATCGCTATTCTCGCGGGATCTGACGGCGTGTTCCACCAGGGTCAGGAGCATGGATTCCGCGGTGTTGTTGTCCACGGCTGCCCAGAGGTCAGCTCCACGCACCTGGTGCCACAGGGCATGGTCGTCCGTAGTCATGGCAGCGCGAAGCAGGGCCACGATCATCGGTGGATGTTCGTGGAGCAACGCGGCATCGGCAAAGGCGGCCAACAGCGTAGCGCTGAACTCGTTCTTCTGGGCGAGCGGCACGAGGTCTTCTGGTTTGCGGTCGAAGCGCTCGCACCAGCGCTGTGGGTTCACCAGCGCGATCATTTGACCTAGCCACGCCGTGCGCTCGGTAGGGTATCGCGCGCTTTTGGGTTCGATACCGAAGGCAGCCCAAGAGGGGTCGTAAGCCTCGGGCAAGGAGACCTCCAGCTTGCGACCCAGGATCATGTTCCCTTTCAGCTCCAAACGCGCGGAGGAGAGGTTGAAGAGTGTTGCTTGACCGGGATGATCGGGTATGCGAGCGATCAGGGCGGCAGCGGATGCGCGTACATCCCGTGCTTTCGACTTCAGCAAGGGCTCGATCACCGGAGCATCGGCGAGGGACAGCCCGGCATGGAGTGTACGGAGCAATTCGGGCAGCTCTTTGGACGACTCCTGTTTCAGCCCTGCGGCGAGCAACTCTCTGGCTGCTGCCGGATCCCGTCTACGTAGTTCCACCAGGTACGTGGCACGCTGGGCGGGCGTTCCGGTGTTCCATGGGTCGGATGCAGAGGTGTCCGGCTTCAACAACGTGTTCCAGTTGGGATGGTGCTTTGCCAGCCACGCGCCGCGTTCGCCGGCATGGATGAGAACACGCTGCGCCAGCGCCTTGTTGTTCGTCGCGAGCGCCATCAGCGGAACGATGAAGCCGGCGGGAATACGGCGTTGATGTGCGTTCAGAAGATCGAGGTATGTAGATAGCAATTCACCATCTTCTTCTTCCAGAATGGCCTGCATGCATTGCTCGCCCAATGGGCCGAGCGCGGGCAGGGGCTCGTCGGGCGCCTTGTCCAACGCGGGGAAGGAGTCTGATGGGATCGGCAATTGGCCGGCTTTGCGCATCAGCGACGCGGTACCCAACGCGATCAACAACCGATGGGCAGCAGCATCGTCTTTTCCGATCAGCGCTTGCTCCAGATCGTCTGGAAGCTCTAGGCTCTCGTTGGCCTGCGCAGTCCCCAGTAGGGAAAGGCGTTCGGAGCGGCGTTCATCGATGGAGGTGGTCATGAAGCAGCATTTTCCAACGTGGCGCGTACCGGCAGTAGTGCCCGTCCATTCCACTCGCCGAAGATGTTCATGGGCGTGCCACCGCTTTGCGCCGTTAGCGACCAGCCCTCCACGTCCGAGCAGCGCATGGGTAGAAGGCCGCTGGCGTGGCGCAGGTACCACCGGTCCTTGTGTACCGTGGGAACCACGTCGGAGATCCAAATTGGAAACGACCTGGCCCAAGGGTTGGCGCTGATCCATTCGGACACGCGCTCCAGTTCGGCCATGGGTGGGAACGACGGGCGAGCGACGGGCGATACTTCTGGTCGCAGGTGGAGCTCAAGCGCAAAAGCGCGCAAAGGAAACGGACCCGGGTAGAAATGGAGCCCACCTTCGTACACGGCATTCGTGATGTACGTTGACGTAAAGCCTTGGGAACCGAAGGCGTGATCGAGCAATAGCGCATAGCGTTCGCCGCGCAGGCCATAGAGCCAGGTGCGCCGCTGGGTCAGCCGATCCTCTTCGGTGATGAGCTGTCCGAGCACCCACCACTGGTCGTTCACGGGAGTGCTTTCTTTCAGGACATCTTCCTTCCTCACGGTCACGCCCAACTGCTGTTGCACCTCGGCAGCGAATTCCGGAGGAAGCTCGGGTGAGCGCTTCGCCGCGATCACCAACAGGTACAATTCACCGAGTGCATCACGAAGCTCTCCGGTGCGTTCTCCGCGCATGGGCCACATCTCGTGCAGACGGTTCGCAAGCCCTGGTAGCTGGGCGTCCACGAGCCTTGCTGCCTGGGCCTCCCAGGTGGCGAGCGGCTGTGCTTGCAGTGTGGCAAGACCGGTGCGCGCCACATCGATCAGCCAGCGCTCCAGTTCGTACAAGCCCTCGGCCATGCGTTTCACGCGTTGAGCTTCGCGCTTGGCTTGAGCTTCCGGGTCGGCAGGCGCTTTGGTCGCGATCGGTTCGGCCTTCGCGGTCTCTTTCGCGTCGCGTTTGGTGAGCCAGGTGTTCACCCATTCCGGTTCTGTCGCTTCACTGATCAATGCGGAATCCCGCACGGCAAGCACCATCAAGCCCGCCCCGTGTTTACAGGGGAACGTGCGGCTCGGGCAAGAACACTTGAACGCCGGACCTGAGCGATCGATGATGACCTGATAGGGCTTTGTTCCGCTGCCTTGGCATTCACCCCAAACAGCGCGTGGCGATAGGCCGAGGTTGTTCCACTTTGAAGGCGACGCCAAGTCCACTCCACGCTTCAATGTGGCAGCGTCGGTCACGGCGGAGCGCAGATGGTCCTCGGTCCAAGTGGGCATGTTCTGGGAGTGACCGTTCGAAAGTAGCTGTTGCGCATTCCCCTGCAACAACGAGGATCACTTTCGCAGCGGCAGCGCGACGACGAAGCTCGTTCCCACACCGACCTGCGTCTCGAACCACACGGATCCGCCGGCTTGTTCCACCATCCGTTTCACCATGGCGAGGCCTAGGCCGGTTCCGCTGGTTTTGGTGGTGAAACTGGGTGTGAATATGCGTTCGCGGTCGGCGTCGGCGATGCCTGAACCGTTGTCGCACACTTCGATCAAGGCATTGCTTCCATCGTTCTTCAGCACGACTTCGATCCTACCAGCGCGGTCTTCGGGGATCGCTTGCAGCGCGTTCTTGATCAGATTGTTCAGCACACGCACGAGGTGTTCGCGGTCGGCTTTCACCAAGAGTTCCGGCGCGGAGTTCAAGGTGATCGTCGCGTTCACTTCACCGGCGAACAAGGCGACGACACTGCGTGCGACCTCGTTCACATCCACGATGGTTTCCTTGGCCGCGCTCAGTTGTGCGAAGCGCGAGAAGTCACCGGCGACGCGGCTCAGCACATCGATCTGTTCCACCATGCTGGTGGTGAAGCGGTCCAGTTTCGCCTTCGCATCGGGCGCGTTCGGATCCCACGTGTGCTGGAAGTGCTGGATGTTGAGCTTCATCGGCGTTAGCGGGTTCTTGATCTCGTGCGCCACCTGTTTCGCCATTTCCTTCCACGCGCTTTCGCGTTCGCTGCGGGCGAGTTTTTCGGCGCTTTCACGTAGCTCATCCACTTTGCGGTTGTAGACTTCCACAAGCTGTCCTACTTCATCCTTGCCGCGATAGGGTAGTGGTTTGTTGGCGCCTTGCAGATCCACGGCGGAGAGCGATCGCTTCAGCAGATCCAAAGGGCGCGTGGTCCAGTTGCTGATGAAGACGGCCACCAGCACGCTCATCGCGAAGAGCAGCACGAAGAGGTTGACCACAGCGACCAATACACCGGACCGTTCTTGTTCCTGTTGCCGTTGATCGGCGAAAGAGGGGACCGAGAGGTAGCCGAGCACGACACCTTTCCGGTCACGCAGCGGCATGTAAGCGCTTTGGTACTTTGCGGTGCCGATGGATTCCTGGTGAACGAGATCACTCGCTTGATCCACCACCATGCGGGCGTATGCGACGGCATCCATGCGCGGGCCGAGCAGCCCGTTGGCGAAGACCTGTGGACGCGAGGAAGCGATCATCATGCCTTGTCGATCGTACAGGGTTATGTCGGCGAAGAGCACATTGCTCAGTTGCGCGAGCACGTGTTCCAAGTAGCGGGAGCCGTCGCGTTGCAAGGGCGGTTGGCCATCCATCTTCTGCTGCAGCTCGGCATGTGCGGAGCGTGCCTTCTCCAGGATGGTGGTCTCGGATCGTTCCGTGTATTGGCGCGTGAGCAACTGTTGCGCACCGGCGCCGAAGAAGAACAGTCCGATGACGGCGAAGAGCAATAGCGCAGCGCGCACTTTTCCAGCGATCCCCAAGGGAGGTATGTGCCGCGCGCGGATGAACATGCGGACCAACGCGGCAAGTGCCAGCAGCAAGGAGAACAGCGCGAAGAGGTAACTGAAGGTGGTGGCTTGATCCACCAGCGAAGGAAGTGGTGTGCCCAAAGCGAGCAAGGTGCCATTGACCGATCCGCGCGCGAGGTATTGCATGTTGTTCTCTTCGTACCACAACATGCCTTCGGGGCCGAGGTTGCGCGTCCAACGAAGAGGTACACCACGTGTGTTCCACCGGTCCACCAGCACGCCGTGTTCGTAGCGGGCGATGGCGTATCGCTCGGTGCGGCGCCCGATGGGGTCTTCCCCGGAGAGCAAGAGTTCGGGGAATCCAAGGCCTTGTGCAGCGGATCGCGGAAGCAGTTCGATGATCAACTGGCCGGGTGTGGAATTATCCGTCGGCATCACCACCAAGCGTGCGTGATAGAAAGGTCCGTCCACGCCTCCTTGATCGAAGAACAGGTCAGGCATATCAGCTAATGCCGTATGGTCGGCGAAGCTGGAACGCGCCTTTTCCAAACTGCGCGGTGCGGTGCCTTCGGCTCGGCAGCGTGGTGCGCCCGCTGCATCGAAGGCGAACACCCGCACATCATACCGTTCCCAGAAGGCCCCGGAGAAGATCTGTCTAACAGCGGCGTCCAACTGACCGGCTTCGCAGGGTTTGGGAGATGTGATGATCGCGTGCAACGCAGGGTCGGCGCGGAGCAGGGGAGCCACTTCGCGGAAGAGCGTTTCCACCACGGGGTCTTCCCGCACACTGAGGCGTTCGGCCAGCACGGTCCGTTCGCGCTGTTCGCGGTCGCGCGTGTACTTGGTGAGGATGTGCGAGGATACCGCCGCGAGCACACCCAGCACCAACAGCGCATGGGCGAAACGGAACCGATCGCGGTTGGCCAGGAAGAACAAGAAGAGCAATGGCACCGGCCACAGGAACAGCACGGTATCGCGGATGCCTTCGCGGTGATGCAGGGCGATGGAGATGGCGAGCACCCCTGCGCCGATGAGCCATGGGAGCCACGACGAACGTGCTTGGGCGAATGCGTGGATGCAGGTATCCGCCAGCAGTGACCAAGCGACGAAGAGCAGTGCGATGCCCAGTACGGCCGCCACACTGGCCCCGTTCAAACTTTGCACGTGGTAGAGGTCCAGATCAACACTGCTGTCGTTCACCAGACCGATGATGGTGTGCGTGACCCAGGCCGCTGCGGCGAACAAGAAGGCCCAGACCAACGCAGCGGCCCAATTCAACCGAGCACCAACGACCACGTGGCGGATCACACGGCGGATAAAGAAGGCGGCAAGAACGAGCAGTGCGGCATTGATCACCAGATCACCCAAGGAAGGAAAGGCGAACGAAGCGGCATAGGTCGCGGGATCGAACAGCGGGAGCCTGTCGAACGGTGCGGAGGGGATGAAGTAGAGTACGGCCCAACGTAGCGCGAAGAGCGATGTCACGAATGCTGCGATGGATGTCCACCGATACCCGCGTTGCGCGAGCACCATGTTGACCGTTGCGGAAGCGGCGATCGCGCATGCTGCCGCGGCGATCAAGAGCAACAGTTTCAGGATGATCCACGGGCCCACGTCCAAAGCACCATCGCGCCATGCCAGCCGGAGTAGCGGTTCTCCGGCGGCATCAAGAAGTACAGGTCCTGCGGCAGTACGCGGCTGTGCCACCAATCCGTCGGGGGTGTTCAGCGAGGGATGGAATCCGCGTTGGATGTACTTGTTCTCGATGGCGGGCGTGATCCAGACGGGACCCAAAGCGTGCAGGTGCAACGACCCCACGGAGGTGCGCGCATGTTGATGGATCGCTTCGGGAAGAACGCGTTGTGCGGGTTGAGTGCCCTGGAGCACTAGCGAAGGGTCGGCGGGAAGTTGGCCCGACCAGCACACCAAGCTGTCGTTGACGAAACCGAGGTAGACGGTTCCGTTCAGCAGGCGCTCTTCTTCGAGTTCTTCGGAATTGCGCCTCATCCATTCGGCGGCACCCTGTTCGGCCAGGGCTTGCATCCACTGTTCTGTTCCGGCGGCAAGGCGAGCAGCTTGTTGATCCAGCGTATGCTGAAGGCGCGCTGCTTCGTTCGTAGCGCGTGCATCGGCATCCGGCTCATGCACCATCCACGCGGCGAACGCGAGCAGGACGGATAGCAGGAGGAGCAGGGCTGTGCGAGGCATCTGTGCCAGGGGCCGCAAGGGCCGAGCCAAAGTAAGACGGACGGTCTAGCGTTCTTCGCCGGTGATGATCAGCTTGCGCACGATCGGTCCGTTGGTGGTCCAGAGGCGGAGGAGGTACTGGCCACCAGCCACCATGTGCACCGGCAGCGAGATCCGATCGGCCTGGAACGCCATGGCGACCTGCAGCACGCGACCTTGCTCATCCACCAGCTCGGCACGCTCGATAGCGCCGTCGGGCAGAAGTACCTGCACGCGGTCCACGGCGGGGTTCGGCCAGATCAGTGGTTCAAGCTCTCGCGCAGGGGCTATGCTTACGATATTCGAGAAGGCGGCTGTGCCATCGATATCCAACTGCCGCAACCTGTAGTACGCCACTGAAGCACGCGGTGCGGTGTCCATGCACGCGTAATCGAGCACGCTGGTGCTATTGCCGGCAGCGGGGATCGCCGCTATTACGCTCCACTGTGCAGCATCCGTTGAACGCTCGACCTGGAATAGTGAACTGCCGTTCTCCGAAGCAGTGGACCAGAGGAGTTGCACGCGCTTGTCGGGGAGTTCCTCTCCTGAGAATGACAACAACTCCACTGGCAGGGGTGTGTTCGCACTGGCCGTACCCAGTGTGAAGCGTACACCGTTGGTGAGGGCTGTGATACTGGAGAAGCGGTAGCGCCCGCCGCCGAGGCTGGTAGCACCGGAAATGGCGATCTCGTCCGCGAAAGCGTTGTCGTTGTCCGTATCCACAAGGAGGCGTAGATCAGTTGCGTTCACGCTGCTGAACGCGGAAAGGTCGAATGTCATATCAACCGCACCTACGTCGATCGGGGAAGAAGAGGTGTTCAATTCGCTCACACGCCAAGTGCGATGCCACCGCCCCACAAGTCCTATAGGTCTATCAAATACGCCGAAGGTCCCAAGCCCCCCGTTATCGTGTCCCCAGAACAGGAACTCGCCGTCGTTCAGGTTATTCGCCCCGCTGATCTGCACGATCCCCGTTCCCTTGGAATCCGTTTGAATGCTGGTCGATGAGGTGCGCCCGATGCCAGCTACATCGTGATCATGATTGCCGTTGGCAGCATCATCTTGCCGAAAGAGGTCCAAGCTGGCGAGTGGAGTATTGTATTTCGCCGCGAGGTAGTTGTTCACGATGATGCGTTGTGCATCGTTCAAGACCGTGTTGTAGAGGATGATCTCGCTGATGTACCCATTGAATCGCGACACGTTGGTACCTGTTCCGGTATGGCCCCGAAGGATGCCGACATAAAGATCCGACGTGTAGTTGGGGATGCTGGTTGCGCTTTCTGTCCCGTTCCCGACAGAGGCATTCCCGTCAAAGAGGATCTGGTCGTTCGTATTGCTTGGCGTTGCGCCGTGGTAGGTGAAAGAGTTCAGGTAGGTGGTTCCCGTTGTGTAATTAGTGGAGCTGGAGATCCTGTTGTTCGTGTTCACGACATCCAGCTGCTGGTGTATGGTGCTTCCGCTGCTACCGCCCCAGAGGAACCAGTCGTATGCTTCTTGCACATCCACACCATCGCGTTTGGAAAAGAAGCAACGCGGCGCAGAAGAAACGGTACCGGGGAGTAGCCTGTACACCACGAAACCGGTAAGCCCGTTCATACCCTCCAACGTGCTGTTGTCCGGCACGCGCAGGAAGTCGTAATTGGTCTGATCGTTGTCGAATAGGATAGCCGGGTAACCGTTGTGGATGGAACCCGCAAGCACGGGCCTTTGGGCGGCCACGGTCTGCGTGGCGTTGTTGCCGTTGCCGGACCGATCGCTCCAGCCGCTTACCGCACCGGCGGCCACCGTGACATGATAGTTCGCATCGAGCCAGAGGACGTTGGAGGTTTGTGAGCCTACGCCACCGGGTCCTGATTGACCAAGGGAGAGCAGGGGCAGCAGGAGCGCTGGCCAGAAAGCGTGGAGCAGTTGCATGAGGTGGGACGGGAGTCGGCCTTCTACGCTAGCGCCGCGTGCAGGTTGCTGAATAGTAGGGTCTGTTTGCGGCATGGATCCCTCGTGCTTGGCCACTGGGCCTTTTGGGTCGTGGGGTTGCGAAGGATCCGCCATGGACAGAAGCGGCTGATCGGCATAAGGAACAAGATGATCGACGTGATCTGATGCCAGTGCGTGGACCTCCGTCAACGTGGATGGCGCTTTGGTTCGCGAAGGCGAGGATCCACCCGGGTTAGCTGGAGAACGGGCGTAGCACCCTGAACGGTCCGACCAGGCCTATGCGGTATCGTGTTCGGAACGTCCGTCATATCGGTAAATGGGGCCCGACGATACCCGGTGCCGGGTGAGCGATCGTCGATCGGATAACCCTTTTCGTCGGATCGGCGTAGAACGGTCCGGCCCACCACTCATGGGCCAATTGACCTCTCCGAATGAAACAGGCACTGCTCCTCGTGCTTGGACTGCTCCTTGCGGGGTATCTCCGAGCCCAAACCGGCACCGAATTCTGGCTCGCTCCGCCGGACGTTACCGTCCACCACGGTGATCAGCCGATCTACCTCAACGTTACCACGGGGGCTGCGGCAGCCACGGTCACCATTTCGCAACCGGCCAACGCGGCGTTCAACGGCGGCACGCCCATCGTCCTCAATGTAGGAGCGAACACGGCCACACGCTACGACCTCACGGCCTTCAAGGCGCAGCTGGAAACGAAGCCCACCAACAGTGTGCGGAACACCGGCTTATTGGTCCAGTCCACGGCACCGATCACCAGCTACTACGAGGTCAGCTTCTCCAACAACGCGGACATCATGGCCTTGAAGGGCCCGAATGGCTTGGGCGAGGAATTCTACATCCCGCTGCATAAGCACGCACCATTCTACAATCACAACTACGCACCCAACAACAACGACCTGGCCTATGCCTCGTTCGACATCGTAGCTACGGAGAACAATACACTTGTCATGATCTATTCGCCCGTGGCGGTGGATGGTCATGCGGCGCTCACCCCGTTCACGGTGACGCTGAACCGTGGGCAAACCTATTCCTGCGCCAACACGGCACCCGCCACGCACTTCGATCCGGCCACGCACCCCAGCGGGGCCGTTGTTCTTTCCAACAAGCCGGTCGCTGTTTCGCTGAAGGATGATTCCAACCACAACCCCAGCGGAAGTTGCTACGATCTGATGCTGGACCAGATCGTGCCGGTGAATATTCTGGGCACTGATTACATCGGGATCAAGGGCGGGCTTAACGCTACCGGTGATGAGTCGATGTTCATCATGGCCGTGCAGAACAACACGTTGGTGTACGCCAATGGCAATCCTACTCCTTTGGCAACCCTGTTCGCGGGTCAGTACTACCGGCACGACATGGACAACCTGGCAGCTGGTACGGGTGCCTATATCAATACGAGCAAGCCCGCGTATGCCATCCACGTCACCGGCTTCGGCTGCGAACAAGGTATGGCCATCTTGCCGCCACTGAACTGCGCGGGAAGTACACAGCTCAGCTTCACAAGATCCACGAACGAATCATTCTTCCTGCATCTGTTGGTGCGCAACGGGTCACAGGATGATTTCATTGTCACCGGGCCCGGAACGGCCACGATCCCGGCAAGCGCATTCAGCGCGGTGCCCGGCACCGGAGGCGTATGGATGGGTGCACGTATCCAGTACAACACAACCGAGGTACCCGTAGGCCAAGCATTCATCGTGACCAACTCCACGGAGGTGTTCTCGCTCGCAGTGATCAACGGTGGTGCTGCAACAGGCTGCCGTTACGGGTTCTTCTCGGAGTTCAGCGGCAAGATCGAAGTGAACGCAGGGGTGAACCAGAACCGCTGTGCCGACCAGAATGTCCAACTCGCGGGGTCCGTCACAGGCGGAAGTACCTCAGGCATTTGGACGTCCAACGGAAGCGGCACCTTCTCGCCGAACGCCACCACTTTGAACGCGCAATACGTACCCAGCATCGGCGACATCGCGCTGGGCACGGTCACCCTCACGCTCACCTCAACGGGTAGCTGCACGCCGGTGAGCGATGACATGACGATCACGATCACGCCACGTCCGCAACCGGAAGCTGGTCCTGATCAATTGGTATGCACGAACAACCCGGCGGTTCCCCTGTCGGGTTCTGTTCTGAATGCTGTTGGCGGTGTGTGGACCGGTGGTACAGGGTCCTTCCTGCCATCGAATTCCAACATGAACGCGACGTACACCCCGACCAATGCCGAAGTGTTGGCCGGTTCCATTCGTCTGTACCTCACCACAACGGGCAACGGTGTTTGCACAGCGGTGCAAGACAGCGTGTTCATCACCTTCACGCCATCGCCCACGGTGAGCGCCGGTGCTGATCAGAGCCGTTGTTCGAACAACGCAGCAGCATCGCTCAGCGGAGCGTTCACCGTTGCCACCGGTGTGATCTGGAGCGGCGGCGCGGGCAGCTTCGACCCCAGCACCACCAACCAGAACGTAACGTACACACCTACCGCGGCCGAGATCGCCAACGGCAGTGTCACGCTTACCCTCACCACTACGGGCAACGGGAATTGCCTTGCGGTGAACGATCAGGTCACGCTCACCTTCACCCCCGGTCCCACAGCGAACGCTGGCGCGAACTCATCGGCTTGCGCGAACAATGCCACGATCAACCTGAACGGAAGTGTAACGGTCGCAACCAGTGGAGCATGGAGTGGAGGCACCGGTGTCTTCACGCCGAACAGCAACACGCTGAATGCGACGTATGCACCCACAGCGGCAGAGATCGCAGCGGGAACGTTGACGCTCACGTTGACCACCACGGGCAACGGCACGTGTTTGCCTGCAACAAGCAACCGCACCATCACCTTCACGCCAGCACCCACAGTGAGTGCGGGAGCGAACGGATCGGTGTGTGCCAACAACAGCGCCATCTCCTTGAATGGATCCGTGACGGTTGCCACCGGCGCGACATGGAGCGGCGGAACAGGAACGTATGCGCCGAACGCGAACACGCTGAACGCCGTGTACACGCC
>ERZ795056.4389-NODE-4389-length-14631-cov-6.047338_pt1 | contig 14631 bp, 10 predicted proteins | sample MGYA00375140_ERZ795056 | MGnify/ENA primary metagenome ERZ795056 (study PRJEB30185, sample SAMN05720227) | activated sludge metagenome | isolation source: Anaerobic digester | place: USA | collected 2015-03-09 ...
TGTTCTACTATATTATCGTTAATATTGAAGCTGCGCAACAAACCCGAATTAACAAAATAGGAGTATTGGCTTATTTCGCCAGCGTTAACGATTATGGTCTTGGCTTTATAGGTTTTGACCTCGGTTTTAGACAAAAAAAGTAACGCTTCCTCAGGAGTTAGCGTTACTATCTTGTTGATATTGTCGAGTATTTGTGCCAAAATTATTTTTTTGGAGGAAGTAATTTGAACTGAGAAACAACAAATTTGTTGTCTTTTACTTCGCCCACAACTTCTGCCTGACGGATAGCGGAGCAAAATCCATCGTGTGCATGGGCATCGCCATGCTTGTTGATGTCTGTTCCTTCAACGAAATAAGCTTTACCATCAAGGCGAACCGCTAGGTCACATCCTTTTTTGTCTTTCATCCCAAATTGGCATTGTCCGCAAGATGCTTCAACAATTTGGGGTTTTTGTTCCGTCTTTTTTTCTTGTGCATTCACGGTGGTCAATCCAGTAATTAGGAATGCAATTGCAATTATTTTTTTCATGGTTTATGGGTTTACGGTTATTAATTGTGCAGCAGCTTTTGCTTTTTCAACCACTTGTTCTATATCAGTATTTAGGATGTCGTTGGTTAAAACTACGCCCATTCTTCGATAAGGTCTAGAAGTTGGTTTTCCAAAGATACGAAAATCGGTTTTAGATAGTGCAGCTACTTTTTCAATCCCCGAGTAGGTGGGAGCAGTAGCATTAGCATCAGCAAGGATAACGGCGCTTGCACCATTTTTTTCCAACGTAATTTCGGCAATTGGTAAACTTAAAATAGCGCGTAGGTGGAGTTCAAATTCGTTGAAGTTTTGGGTTCCAGCCAGCGTTACCATTCCGGTATCGTGTGGTCTTGGTGATAATTCGGAGAAATAAACGCCTTCATCCGTAAGGAAGAATTCTACGCCAAATAATCCTGCGCCACCAAGGGCTTCGGTTACTTTTTCTGCCATATCCTGCGCTTCAAATAATGCTGCGTCAGATATTCGAGCCGGTTGCCAGCTTTCTTGATAGTCGCCGCGCTCTTGCCTGTGTCCAATGGGTGCGCAAAAAAGTGTAGGCAAACCATTGTTTTGGGTAACGGTCAGTAGGGTAATCTCTGAGTTGAAAGTAACAAATGCTTCAACGATTACTTCAACCAAATCGCCGCGCGAACCTTCCACAGCATAGTTCCAAGCTTTGATTATGTCTTCTTCCGATTTTATAGTAGATTGACCTTTGCCCGACGAGCTCATTAGGGGTTTTATTACGCAGGGCATTCCCACTTCTTCAACGGCTTCAATAAGTTCTTGCTCGGTAGTTGCATATCTATAGTTGGCGGTTCTAAGCCCTAGTTCTTTGGCAGCAAGGTCGCGGATGGCTTTTCTATTCATAGTAAAGTTAGCGGCTTTCGCCGAAGGAACTACGGTAATGCCTTGTTGCTCGTAATCATAAAAACGCTCGGTTCTAATAGCTTCTATCTCGGGAACAATAAAGTTGGGCTGGTGTTTCTCCACTATGCGGTCGAGTTCAGCACCGTCTAGCATATTTATAATTTCAAACCCGTGAGCCACTTGCATGGCTGGTGCGTTTTCATAACTGTCTACCGCAATAACGGTTTGTCCTATGCGCTGTGCTGCAATGACGAATTCTTTGCCGAGTTCGCCTGAGCCAAGGAGTAGTATTTTTTTATTCATAAGGATAAGTGATTGTTATAAATTCTAAAGTTTAAATTGTTTGAACACATTTAAAATTTAGAATTCAAAATTGAAAATAAAAAAAAGCCCCAAGTTTCCTTGAGGCGAAATAGTGTTTATGCAAGAACTTCTTTAATTCTTTTAAACGCTTCGGTAAGTAAATCTTCGCTGGTAGCATAAGATAGACGGATGCAGTTAGGGTTTCCAAAAGCGTCGCCGGTTACCGTAGCCACGTTGGCTTCAGATAAAAGATACATCGAGAAATCGTCGGCATTGTTGATTGTTTTTCCGCGAAGTGTTTTACCAAAATAAGCCGATACATCAGGAAATAGATAAAAGGCACCTTCGGGAACGTTGATTTTAAAACCAGGAATTTCTTGGGCAAGAGCAACGACTAAGTCTCTACGGTTTTTAAACGCTGAGACCATATCGTTCAATACGCTTGGGTTAGCATCAACTGCCGTGATGGTAGCACGCTGAGCAATAGAATTAGCTCCCGATGTTACTTGACCTTGCATTTTAGTACACGCTTTAGCAATAAACTCTGGCGCACCAATATATCCTATTCTCCAACCAGTCATAGCAAAAGCTTTGGCTACACCATTAACGGTGATGGTTCTTTCAAATAATCCTGGGATGGAAGCAATGCTGCAAAATGTTCCAGAGAAATTAATGTGTTCATATATTTCATCCGAAACAATATAAATGTTTGGATATTTTTCTAATACCTTACCGATGGCTTCCAGTTCTTCGCGGTTATAAACCGAACCACTAGGGTTACAAGGCGAACTGAACCACATCATTTTGGTTTTTGGCGTGATGGCTTTTTCTAGTTCTTCCGCCGTCATTTTAAAATCGCTTTCTACAGAGGTTGGAACTTCCACCGGAACACCACCCGAAAGTTTGATGATTTCATAATAAGAAACCCAATATGGAGCTGGAAGAATTACTTCGTCGCCATCGTTTAGCATTACTTGTGCTACGTTATATAATGATTGTTTTGCACCTGTAGAAACTACAATGTTGGCGGGTTTATAGTCTAAATTATTGTCGCGCTTAAATTTTCTACAGATGGCTTCCTTTAGTTCAACGTAGCCATCAACTGGTGTATATGTGCTGTAGTTTTCATCAATGGCTTTTTTGGCAGCTTCTTTAATGAAATCGGGTGTGTTGAAATCGGGTTCACCAAGACTTAAACTGATGATGTCTTTTCCTTGTGTTTTTAGTTCTCTAGCTAATGCTGCCATTGCAAGAGTTTGTGATGTAGATAAATTGTTAATTCTGTCTGATAAAATACTCATTGTTGTGTTGTTGAAAATTAGGTAGTTTTTTAAATAAAAAACCATTAAGAAGTTAAGAGAATTAAGGATTTTAACTTAATGTAACTTAATTTCTTAATGGTTTAAATTTGTATTGTTTTATGCTAGTTGCGGGTTTTGTCCTAGTTCTTTCAAATGTTTGAAATGAGCAATGACAGCGCTTCTCATGGTTTTGAATTCGTGGTATGGAAGGTTACATTCTTTGGCAGTTTCTTTTACAATTTCTGCAATTTTACCGTAATGAATGTGACTGATGTTTGGGAATATATGGTGTTCTATTTGGTGGTTTAATCCGCCAGTGAACCAGTTTACAATTTTGTTTTTAGGAGCAAAGTTAGCCGTTGTGTATAGTTGGTGAATTGCCCAAGTATTATCAATTTCTCCGTTCTCGTCTGGAATAGGATTGGTTGTTTCTTCAACAACATGAGCTAATTGAAATACGATACTCAAGATTAAACCTGCTGTGTAGTGCATTACGAAAAAGCCAATCAAAACTTGCCACCAAACAATACCTAAGACCATTGGAATTACTAACCAAATAGAGAAATAAATAATTTTAGTTATAATTAATGTTGTCCATAAAATCTTTGGACTTTTTGCTTCTCCATAAGATAATTTTCTTTTTAGATAAGCTCTCATTTGTTTAAAATCGGTTGTGATTGCCCAATTGAAAGTCAATAAACCATAAAGAAAAACAGAATAATAATGTTGGAATTTATGGAATTTATGCCATTCTGCTTCTTGAGTAAAACGGATAACTCGTCCAGCATCTAAATCTTCATCATGACCATGAATATTAGTGTAAGTATGGTGTAGAACATTGTGTTGCACTTGCCAGTTATAAACATTTCCAGCAAGAATATAAATGCTTCCACCCATGATTTTATTTATCCAAGATTTGTTGGAATACGAACCGTGATTTCCGTCGTGCATAACGTTCATCCCAATTCCTGCCATTCCAATTCCTGTTACAATTGATAATAATAAAAACACCCAAAAAGGCATGTCAGTAAGTGTGATTATTAAAAAATATGGCGTCAAGAAAACGGTAAATAAAATAACTGTTTTCAAATGCAGTTTCCAGTTTCCAGTTTTTTCAATTTTATTCTCCTTAAAGTAAGCGTTAACACGAGAATTTAAAGTTCTAAAAAACTTTAAACTGTCTTGTTTTGAGAATGTTGGCATTGTTGTACTCATGTGATAATGATAATTTTGACAAATATAAATATTATTAAGATTGTACAAGTGTTAATTATTTAAAAAATAACATTTGCAAATTGATTACTTTTGTCAAAAAGCAGCATTTTATGGAAGAAATTTTGAAACAATTTCCAAATCTAACCGATATTCAAAAGCAACAATTTCAAAAACTTGAAGCATTATATCAAGATTGGAATGCTAAAATCAATGTAATTTCTCGAAAAGACATTGATGAATTATATACCAAACACGTTTTACATTCTTTAGCTATTGCAAAGATACAACCGTTCGAACCTGGAACTTATGTGCTTGATGTTGGAACTGGTGGTGGTTTTCCGGGAATTCCGTTAGCGATTTTGTTTCCTGATACTCGTTTTTACCTTATTGATGTAATTCTGAAAAAAATAAACGTAGTAAAAGCTGTTGCTGAAGGTTTAGAGTTGAAAAATATTAAAGCAGAACAACTTCGTGCCGAAAATGTAAAAGGCGATTTTGATTTTATCGTAAGTCGTGCCGTAACCAATATGCCCGATTTTTATTCTTGGGTAAAAGACAAAATAAAAAAGCAGAACAAACACGAACTCAAAAATGGAATTCTATATCTAAAAGGTGGCGATTTAACCGAAGAATTAAAGGATTTTCCAAAAGCAACGGAATATAACATTTCAGACTTTTTCTCAGATGAATTTTTTGAAACGAAGAAAGTTGTTCATTTACCGTTGAAGTTTAAAGCATAAAAAAAGTCTCCAATTAAGGAGACTTTTTTGTTTATGATTTTATAATTTTCTTTGTGATACTTCCTTTTTCATTAGAAATAGTTATTAAATAAACACCTTTGTTTAAAGATACAGGAACTTCTAAAATTCCATTAATGGAGTTGTTTTTTGTGTCATAAATGGTTTTCCCTAATAAATCAGTTACTCTTATGTTAGCATTTTCAATAGCATACGAAGTGTTGATTTCTATAGAATTAGCAACTGGATTTTTTATCCATAAACTTTCAAAAACAATTTCATTTGTTGCTAATTCGCCATTTAAAATTTCATTAATAGCAAAGGTTACATTGTTTTCGTTTAAAGTTACATGGTTTTCATTTACCGTTGGTATAGACGAAGCAACAAAAGGAGTAACTGAACTTGAATTTATTGGAGCATATAAATTGTTAGTGCTAGAAATTGCCATCGAACTCCATGCTGGAATAAAGGTAAAGTAATCAGCATTTAAATTATTGAAAAACTCTGTCAATAATGGATCTGTTCCAAGACCTTCTTCAAATCCAGTCATGTCAAATCTTCCGCCAGGAGCAGAATCTAATCCATCAGTGAATGTTGGTGCTTTAGAATTGGCTAAACTTTCAAATCCGGTAAACCAAAAGAATACCAAATATTGTTGACCTCTCAATCTACTAACTTGGTTCGTCTGATTAGCTGCTGGCGTAAATCGTAAATTGATGATAGCTCGTTGTTCTTCGCTGATGTTAAATGTATAATCCATCACTTCAAAATCAGGAGAATAATTCATAGTTCCATTGCTTGCTCCATTTGAAATAGCAACATTTCTCACTGTTGTTGGAAAACCCATTGTGTTTAATTCGTTTTGAAAAGCGGTTCTAAAATTTGGTGCGCCAGTTGGAACTAATGAAGCTGAAGCGGTGTTAAATTCAAAAGCACTATCTGTTTGAAGATGTCCTTCGAAATGATCAATCAGCATTTGTCTAGCTGCCGGACTTTTTATCAAACCATCAACAATAGGTTGAACCGCCGCAACTCCTATTGGACCATAAGCCATGTAATTAAATAAATGTTGAAAACCAATTGGAACATTTGCACCCAAATGAGGTGAATCAAAAGAAATATATAAACGGGTTTCATGATTTAAACTGTTCATTTCCATATAACGTAAAGCATATCTAGAAATTAATCCGCCCATACTTGGTCCAATAACGACGTTTTGTTGATTGCCAACTTTTTGAGCATTAATTTGATTTATTAACTCGACTAAAATAAATGCATTTCTTTGGATAAAATCAACGCCACCATCAACAACTGTTGTGGTATTTGTTCTAGTATAAGTTGGAAAATTCAAAAGCACAATATCATAACCTTCTGTTCTTAAATAATCTGCTAAATTTTGACTTGTGCCATAATTTAAAGACGAATAAAGGGTTGCAATATCTCGAGTGTCACCTGGATCAAAACCATCAACTAGGAAGATTGGTTTATCTAAAATTCCATCAACTGTGTCGGGAAAAATTTCATATTCGCCTTGACCTAAATAACTTTGACTTTCTCCATGACCTTGATAAGCTATAGTTGCTGTAATTTCAGATACAATATTTGGAGAAAATGCAGTTGAGCTATTTCTATTTACTGCTGATTTATTTTTGTCAAATATTTCAATATCAAATGATTGAGTTATTGATTTTCCATCAGTAAATTGAATTTTACACGAAACTGTTTGTTTTCCAATTTGATTAAAATTAATTTGAAACTGGACATTATTTTGTATTGTTTTCCAATCACTTTCACCATTATATTGTAGAGCGATGTTTTGAATTTTTCTCGATGTAGTATTAAAAATCAATTCGTCTTTCAGAATAAAATTTACAACTTTACTATTTGATTTTGAAACCAATGCTGACATTAAATTTACGGAATGTGTGTCAAAAATTGTCTGTATATTTTGTTTAGGTTCAAATTGTTGGTCAGCATTCAAAACCAAATCACCATTATTGATGCTTTTTTTACTAATCTTATCAAAATCAGTAATTAAAATACTCAATGGAACTTGATTTTGAGCAAAACCTAAATTTGCCGCTTCTTTTAAAGTTTCTAATTTTGGTAAACGATTTAAAAAATCAGCGCGTTGCATTTCATGATAAACTTGAAAAAAATAAGTTGAAGTTATGTCTTCTTTTTTTAATTCGGTTGCATTTGAAATTCCAAAAACTTTGTCATAAATGATTTTGGTTTCCGATTTGTTTTTCAATAAATCATACGATTTGTCTTGTCCAAAAGTAAGTAGAGAATAAAAGCCAAATATAAGTAGCGTAATTTTAGTCTTCATAGGTTGTTATTTTGATGTTCGAATATACAAAAAATTCATAATCAATGTAATAAAAAAAGTCCAAACATTTCTGCATGAACTTTTTAAAAATCGAATATTATTTACTTCGTACTTTGATTTATTCTCCTAAAAATGGATAACGATAATCTTCTGGCGTAACAAATGTTTCTTTGATTGTTCTTGGTGAAACCCAACGCAATAAATTCTGCATCGAACCTGCTTTATCATTTGTTCCTGATGCTCTTGCGCCACCAAAAGGTTGCATTCCAACAACTGCTCCAGTTGGTTTATCATTGATATAGAAATTTCCAGCGCAGTTTTGTAAAGCAACTGTCGCTTCTTCAATGGCATATCTATCTTGGCTGAAAACTGCACCAGTCAAAGCATATTCAGATGTTCCGTCAACTAATTGTAATGTTTCGTCCCATTTTGAATCTTCATATACATAAATGGTAATTACAGGACCAAAAAGTTCTGTTTCCATTGTTGCATATTTTGGATTTGTTGTAACAATAACGGTTGGTTCGATAAAATATCCTTTTGATTTATCATAATTTCCACCAGCAATAATCTCGGCATCAGCATCTTTTTTTGCTTGGTCAATGTAACTAGCTAACTTGTCAAAAGATGCTTCATGAATTACTGCAGTAATGAAATTTCCAAAATCTTCTGGCGAACCCATTTTCAATGATTTTATATCAGAAATAAGTTTTGATTTTACATCATTCCATAAACTTTGCGGAATATAAGCTCTAGAAGCAGCCGAACATTTTTGTCCTTGGAATTCGAAAGCACCGCGAACAATTCCTGTAACTACTTGTTTTACATTTGCTGATGGATGTGCAAGAATAAAATCTTTTCCGCCTGTTTCACCAACTATTCTTGGATAAGTTTTATAGGTGTGAATGTTGTTTCCAATTTTTTTCCAAATTTCTTTAAAAATAAACGTAGAACCTGTATAATGAATTCCTGCAAAATCTGGACTTGCAAAAGCAGTATCTGAAACCATTGCGGCATCACCAAAAACAACATTTATTACTCCATCAGGTAAACCAGCTTCTTTAAAAACATCAATAATTATTTTTGCCGAAAATACTTGACTGTCACTTGGTTTCCATAAAACTACATTTCCCATCATGGCTGCACTTGCTGGTAAATTAGCCGCAATAGCAGTAAAATTAAAAGGCGTTACGGCATATACAAAACCTTCTAGTGGACGATATTCTACACGATTCCAAACATCAGAAACTGACGTTGGTTGGTCGTTATAAATTTGCGTCATGAATTCAACGTTGTATCTCAAAAAATCGATTAATTCACAAGAAGCATCAATTTCTGCTTGAAAAATAGTTTTTGATTGTGCAATCATTGTTGCTGCATTAATTCTAGCACGATATGGTCCAGCGATTAATTCAGCAGCTTTTAAGAAAATGGCAGCGCGTTGTTCCCAAGCCATGTTTGCCCATTTTGTTCTGTTTTCTAAACAGTTGGCAATTGCTTTTTCTACGTGACTTTTTTCAACCAAATGATAGGTTCCAACAACATGTTGATGGTCATGTGGCGCAGTCATGTTTCTAGTATTTCCTGTTCGAATTTCTTCACTTCCAATATAACTTGGAACATCAATAGTTTCGTTCCACATTTTTTTATATGCTTCCAAAACTTTTGCTTTTTCGGGCGAATTTGGAGCATATGATTTTACGGGTTCGTTGACTGCTTTTGGCACGTGAAAAAATCCTTTTAACATGATATAGATTTTAAGATTATTAAACTTTTATATAATTAGACAGCTCAAAAAATGAGAATTGTTTAATTTTAAACAAAAGTACAAAGGTTTTTTTGAATTATTAGCAAGAAGAAATTAATTCAATGCAAATGCTGCGCTCAACTTAAACGTTGGCACAATAACTTTAAAATTTTTAGTAGAAGTGAAGTTAACCATATTAAAATGACCTCGCATTGCGCCAAATGGCGACGATAGTAAACAACCCGAATTATAAGTATGAGATTCGCCTGGTTTTAATACCGGTTTTTTGCCAATTACACCTTCGCCATCAACAACTTCAAGGTTGTTTAGTGCGTCGAAAATTTCCCAATGACGTGTTACTAATTGTACAGAATCTTTGCTATGATTTTCAATAGTAATCTCATAACTAAAGGCAAAATGAATCTTATAGTTTTTGAAGTAAGTACCTTCAAAACTAGTAGTGACTGAAATTTTTATGCCTCGTGTTATTTGAGTAACCATATAGAAAATAGAATAACGATGTCAAATTTACAAAAAATACAATTCTCAATGCTATTTTAACGTTAATTTTTAATACGTTGCGTCAATTGAACTGGCAATTCCTTTTCCGATAACTCTGTCGTATCGTTGATTGTTTTCTTTGTAGTAAACTAATCCAAAATAATTATTTTCTGTTTGATGAAAGTTACCATCAATAGCATTTTCTTCATCAATTTTTCCCGATGAATCAGAAATTACATATTGAAAATTGGTGAAACCTTGTTTTATCATTAATGCTTTTTCATAAATGCCTTTTTCTGCATTATAATCCATTTTGGTTTCGTCGGTCATTGCATAATTGTTGAACATTCCATTAACGAAAATTGATTTTTTTCCAAAATAATTTGGAGCTGAAAGCGTGAAGAAAACCCATGCATAATCAGCTTCAATTTCGTTTCGTTCCGCATTGATGTTTTTTATTATAAAATTTCCATTAATATCAGGAAAATAGGTGTAAGGTACGTTTGCTCTTGCTTGACTCGTGTATAAATGTGAATTGTAAATTCCGCCATTAGTGTCTATTCCAGCAATGTTGTTATTGGCAGCTCGAATGTCTTTGTTTTCAAAGAAAAGAAATTCATTCCCAGCCCAAAATTGAGTTTCAGCATCATATTTATAAATCAAATCATTGCCAATAGTAAATTGAGGTTTTATATTGGTAATAGCATTGTCAAATTTACCATTTTGCAAAAGCATCACTTTTACGTTCTGCAAAGGACTTTGAAAATTAATTGTTGCTGATTTAATACTAAATTCAATATTGTGTTTTTGATTTATTACAGATAAATTTCTTGGTCTTTTTACTTGCATTGGAACCGTAACTAAGTCTTCAAACAAAATAAATTTTCTTGAAAAAACAACTTCTTTGTCTTCATTTAAAATTTTGATAACATAATTTCCACTAACTCTAAATTGTGTGAATCGATTTGGAAAAGTTAACCGATAGTGAGAATAAAGTTGAAGGGTTGTTAATGAATTGGAATAATCTTGAATTCGTTGATCGTCAAATCCATTAAGATATTCATTTTTTGATAGTTGTGATGGTTTCCAGTCATAATCACAATGGGTAATGGTGTAAAAATAATTGGCTTCTGTTCCAAATAAGTCATCAAATTGAAATTGAAAACTATCTCCAAGTCGAAAAATAGGAATCATGTTTTGCTCATTTTGAACAAAAGTGATGGTTTTAATATTGTATGGTGGCGCAATTTCTTTCTCGATTTGTGCAAAAAGATTTCCAGAAAATAAAATTGAAATAAGTAATAAAATATGCTTCTTGACCATAGGTTTTAAATTTCTATTTGTAAATATACTAATTTTTGCTACACAAATTATGCCGTTATGTATTGTTGTATTTTGATTGCTAAAATTCAGTTAAATAAAAACGAACAAAAAAATATTTTCTTACACTTGCAATAAATGTACTATTTATCCGTTATAATATTTTACAACTTAACTAATTTATAATTTTATGAAGAAAAATTTCAAATCTCTTTTTCTTTTTCTTTTTGCTTCAACAACGTTGTTTGCTCAGCAATTAAAGGAAACCGATGCCATTCCGTTTGACGCAAGTGTCAAAAAAGGAAAATTAAAAAATGGTTTAACCTATTACATCAAGAAAAATGCAAAACCTGAAAACAAAGTCGATTTACGATTGATTATCAACGCAGGTTCCATTTTAGAAAATGATGACCAACAAGGTTTAGCGCATTTCATGGAACACATGTGTTTCAACGGAACCAAAAGATTTCCAAAAAATCAATTGGTAGATTATTTACAAAGTATTGGTGTAAAATTTGGTCAACATTTGAATGCGTACACCAGTTTTGACGAAACCGTTTATTTCCTTCCAATTCCTTCGGATAGTCCTGAAAAAGTAGAGAAAGGGTTTCAAATTATTGAAGATTGGGCATTTAATGCTGATTTAACTCCAGAAGAAATCGACAAAGAAAGAGGAGTTGTTTTAGAAGAATATCGTCTTGGACTTGGCGCAAGCAAAAGAATGCAAGATAAATATATTCCAAAAATGATGTACAATTCGCAATATGCTAATCGTCTTCCAATTGGTAAAAAAGAAATCCTTGAAAACTTTACCTATGATAAAGTAACAAGTTTTTACAAAGATTGGTATCGACCAAATTTAATGAGCGTAATTGTTGTTGGCGATATTGATGTAGCTGAAATGGAGAAAAAAATCAAAGACCATTTCGAAAAATATCAAAATCCGAAGAATGAAAAACCAAGAAAAACATTTGAAGTTCCAAATCACAAAGAAACTTTTGTTTCTATAGAAAGTGATAAAGAAGCTGCACAAACTCAAATTCAATTGCTTTATAAAGATTATGGTGTGCCAAAAAAAATAAAAACAATTGGCGATTATAAAAACAGATTGGCTGAAGGTTTATTTTCAACGATGTTGAACAACCGTTTAAACGAATTGACTAATTCGCCAACGCCACCATTCACTTATGGTTATACCTATCACGGTGGAACTTTTGCAAGAGAAAAAGAAGGATTTCAGTCGTTTGCAATGATTGATGAGAAAAAACAAATTGAAGCGTTGAAAGTTCTAGTTTCTGAAAACGAAAGAGTGAAAAAATTTGGATTTACAGCTGGTGAATTTGAAAGAGCTAAAAATGAAATTTTATCTAGAGTTGAAAGTCAATTTAAAGATAAAGACAAAACAGAATCGGAGAATTTTGTTTGGGAATGTCAATCTAATTTCTTGGAAGGAATGCCAATGTCCGGAATTGAATGGGAATATGCAACGATTCAAAAAATCTTGCCAACAATTAATTTAACGCAAGTTAATGGTTTGATAAAAGATTTTATTAAAGATGACAACAGAGTAATTGTAATCACATCGCCAGAAAAAGAAGGTTTGAAAAAAGTAACTGAAGCCGAAGTTTTAGATGCTTTAAAAGTCAATACAAACGATTTAAAACCGTATGAAGATATAGCAGTAGCTTCGAGTTTGATTAGAAATACTGTAAAAGAAGGAAGCGTTGCTAAAAAAGAAACCAATGATAAAATTGGTGCAACAACATTAACTTTATCTAACGGAGCAAAAGTAACGTACAAGAAAACCGATTTCAAAAATGACGAAATTATGTTAGAAGCCATCAGTTTTGGAGGTTCTAATTTGTATTCTAATGAGGAAATGAAGAAAACGCAGTTCGCTAACGGCGGTTTGACAGAAGCAGGTTTTTCTGGATTAAAACAAAATGATATTGATAAATTTATGGCAGGGAAAATTGCTTCAGTTTATCCTTATATAAGCAATACTACTGAAGGTTTCAGAGGAAGCACAACTCCAAAAGATTTAGAATATGCTTTCCAAATGATTCATGCCTATTTTACCGATTTAAATTTTGATGCAGATGCTTTTGAAGGTTACAAGCAAAAACAATCTAACTTTTTCGAGAACATGATTTCACAACCTAATTTCTATTTCCAACAAGAGTTTTATACTTATTTGAATAAAGAAAATCCAAGATGGAACGGAATAGTGCCAACAGCTGAAAAATGGAATGAAACGGATTATAAGTTGGCATACAATAAATTTAAAGAACGTTTTTCTAATGCTGGTGATTTTGAATTTTTCTTCGTAGGAAATGTTGATGATGCAAAAATGGAAGAATTTGCCAAAAAATATATCGCTTCATTACCATCAAACGGGACGAAAGAAACGGCTAAAGATTTAGGATACAGATTCTTAAAAGGCGATATCAAAAAAGTAGTGAATAAAGGAAAAGATCCAAAAAGTAATGTAACCATTATGTTCTATGGCGATGCACCTTATTCTGCAAAAGAAGCTGTTGCAATGACAGCACTTGGAGAAGTTTTAACTATCAAATTGGTAGAAGAATTAAGAGAAAACGAAAGCGGTGTTTATGGAGTAAATGCTCGTGGAAGTATGGCAAAAGTTCCTTATGGTTCTTATAATTTCAACATTAGTTTCCCTTGTGGACCAGAAAATGCGGAGAAATTAACGGCTTCTGCTTTGGCTGAATTAGATAAAATTATCAAAAACGGTCCAGATGAAAAAGATGTAAATAAGTATAAAGAAGCAGAAGCTTTGGATTACAAAAAGAAAATCAAAGAAAATCGCTATTGGATGACCAACTTCACTCGTTCATTTACAAATGGTTCAAGTCCAGAAGAAATTTTAACGGCTTCGGATAAAGTGAAAGAAGTTACAGCTAAAGATATTCAAGATGTAGCAGCTAAATATTTATCGAAAGATAAAGTAATTGGAATTTTAATGCCAGAGGCAAAGTAAATAGGTTAGTTTAAAGTAAAAACCACGTCTTGTTTAACTTGACGTGGTTTTTTTATGCTTTTTATTTAAAACAAATAGGAATTATTTCTCCTTTGGCCAAACAGTATTTTTCTACTAAATCAGCCGAAATTTTATGGGTATAATCTTCTTCAACAACTTTAAAACCAATACTTCTAAGTTTGTCAAAATAATCTCGTCCATAAACTCTAACGTGATCGTATTGTCCGAAGATTTTAGCGCGTTCTTTTTGGTCAACAATCGTATCATCTGAAAAAGTAGTTGCTCTTGATAAATCTTGCGGAATTTGAAAAATCCCCATTCCACCAGGTTTTAAAACACGATATAATTCTTGCATCGCTTTGGTATCATCTGGAATGTGTTCCAAAACGTGATTGCAAAAAATAATATCATAAGTATTGTCTTCAAAAGGCAAATTGCAAATATCTGCTTTTACATCTGCCAACGGCGAAAGTAAATCAGTTGTTGTGTACTCAATATTAGTTTGCTTTTTGAACCTTTTGTAAAACTCTTGTTCAGGAGCAAAATGTAAAACCTTTTTCTTTTCTTTTGAAGTAAAAAAATCAGTTTCATTTTGAAGATATAACCAAAGCAAGCGATGTCTTTCTAAGGATAAAGTACTTGGTGATAATACATTGTTTCGTTGTGTTCCATATCCATAAGGTAAAAACATTCGGAAACTTTTGCCATCAATTGGATCAGTAAAACGATTTCCTTTTAACAAAAATGCCAATATCGGACGAACCACAATACTCAA
>ERZ795056.4393-NODE-4393-length-14620-cov-6.633711_pt1 | contig 14620 bp, 13 predicted proteins | sample MGYA00375140_ERZ795056 | MGnify/ENA primary metagenome ERZ795056 (study PRJEB30185, sample SAMN05720227) | activated sludge metagenome | isolation source: Anaerobic digester | place: USA | collected 2015-03-09 ...
TGGCTTATCAATTATCCTTAGTTTTTATATAGGTTAATAAAATAATCAGATAATCATTTAAAAGTAATAAACCATAATATATGCAAAGTATTTTTGTCTTATACTCTTTCTAAAAATTAAATTTAAAATACAATTTTATTGCTTAAAACTACAAAACATGAAGAAAATTAGTTTAACTGTTTTATTTACATTTTTTACGATAATAATCTATTCTCAAACAAATTTTGGTATAAAAACAGGTCTAAACATAGCTACAATAAAAGCTACATTTAATCAATTTGATGTTTCATCAAGAGGTAAAACAGGCTTTACTATAGGCGGATTTGCGCTTCACCCTATAGGTAAAGATTTATTTCTTCAATCAGAAATTTTATTTAATCAATTCTCAGGCGATTTTAAATTTCCCGCTCCTGTTAATACATTAACCACAAATTTTCACTATTTATCTCTTCCTATTACCTTACGCTATAAATTTCCAGGATTAGGTATTTATGGTGGCTTACAATATAGCTTATTGTTAAGTGCTAAAACCACTATGAATGGCCAAACGGAAAGTGATGAAACATTTAAAAGTAGCGATTTTTCATTTCTTATTGGATTAGATTATATAGTTGCCAAAAATATACTGATTGCTGGGAGATATCAAACAAGCCTCGGCAACATTGCCAAGGATAATCCAAGTTTTAATGGATTGAATATGAAAATTAATGCTGTTTCCTTTACTGTAGGATACATTTTTAAATAAAGATATTATTAATGTTAGCCATAGATTTCTTCGATTGTTTTGTAAGGCCATCTGAAACGATAGATAAAAGGATTTATAATTCCCTACGAGAATTGCTATCATCTTTATCTAAAATGCAAAAATTATCGATTGAAAATATTATAAGGCCAAAATTTAAATTGATATTTTTATTCTTATTTGCTTCTCTATTAGCTAGTTCTCAAAATAAATTTCGTCTACCAATATGGACATTTCATGATAATAACACTACTATAGCTGGACTAAGTTTTGGATTGACAAGTACTGAAAAGCGAGTGAATGTTAAAAGCATAGGCTTACATTTTGAATTATTAGGGTTAGGAATAATTGTACCGATGATGCCCTCAAGTCCGTTAAAAGACTCTTTTAAGTATGAAGAATTAAGTAAAGAGCTAATATCAGAAAAAATTTATGGATTAAATATCTCTCCATTTGGAACAGCTTCAAATGCCATAGAAATTTCAGGAATAAGTATAAATGGCATTGCATCTATAAGTAAAAAAACAAATGGATTATCTTTTTCCTTATTAGGCAATTTCGCAGACATTACCAATGGTGGGCAATTCGGGCTCATTGGCAATGAAGTACAAATAATTAATGGGTTACAAATAGCAATTTCAAATCACGCAAGAATTAAATCTAATGGTTTGCAATTAGGCGGGATAAATTATTCCCAAAAACATATTGGCATTCAAATAGGAATCTATAATAAAGCAAAAACATTAAGAGGTATACAGATTGGACTTTGGAATGTAAATAGTAGGCACAAATTCCCAATTATTAATTGGTAAAATATTTTCTGCATAGACTACCACCGTGATCTGTGGCACACAGAACACCAACAAGAACCAAAAAAGTGGGCGACGAAAAAGTAGCCACCTTATTAAGCACCACTATAGAGATCCATCGAAACGGATACATCTATATTTATACTTCTAACGAAACTAAAAATATGGATGTTTATTGAGTGTATTAATTAATATGAGTATTTTAAGTAATAGTAAGTTCATTGTGATAATCTAAACTTGCCTATCTACAGTCAAGTGAAACATGTAAAGATATTGAGCATATAATATTTTTTTTGTTAAACCTCTTGCGTAAGTCGATATGCTATTGCTTACGGAAGTTGTCAGTCTGAGAAGTCGAAGACTGATCTATATTTTATCATATTCCTTTTATTTACAAATATTGAAAAATGACTTACGCAAGACGTCTGTTCAAAGAAAACTGATTTAAGTTATTGTTTAGGTGAAAAGTAATCGAAAGGCTTTATTAGTTTGCATCACTTTAATTCGATAGCGCTGGTGTTTTAAAATATATAGTTAACTTCCATAAGGTTTTAGTTTAATTGTTTCACCTATCGTGCCTGACTATACAAACCCCTTTATTATTGCAGTTTATTTTTATTGACGACAAATCAAAAAATTCCTTTATTATTCTTTTTTAGATGAATTTATCTTTTTAAATAGTTCTTCCATTTTAAACACGTTCTCCAGTGTGTCATCCGCATAAAATTTTAATACAGGCATTCTACGTAATTGATGTTTTATACTTGCAGTCAATTCTTTTTTAACTACCCAGGCTTGCTCTTCAATGTATTTAAGCGCAGCAGTTTGGTTTTGTACTTTATATAAACTAAGGTAAATACGAGCTTCCAATAAATCTGGTGTAACCTTTATACTAGCTATGGATATCAATCCGCCATCTATCATATTTAAACCTAATTTTTGAAATACATTATTCAACTCTTGCTGTAGTAAGCTACCAATTTGCTTTTGTCTTTTCCCTTCTTGCATAAAATATAAATTATATCTTCAAAAGTATAACATAAAAACACATCATTTTTACTTTTGAAGTTCTACTTTTGACTCTACATTTATTTGCATGAAAAAATATAAACGCATTTTTCGTTACATAGGTCAATATAAAGGCAAAATATTGCTTTACTTTTTTTTTACATTGTTAGCTACTTTTTGTTCTGTTATATCCTTAGGTATGCTAGCTCCTTTTGTGGAAATTATATTTAAATCTGGCGAAAGCAACGTACAGGCAACGGCACTGCAATCCAATGCATTAGGCTCTTACATTCAAAATATTATACAAAAAGTTGTTATAACACAAGGAAAGGTAAGTGCTTTAGGTGTTATATGTTTTTTTATTATAGCCGCTACATTACTTAAAAATCTTTTCTTTTATATTTCTGCTTACATAGCAACTCCTATTAGAGGAGCAATTGGCATGCAATTAAGAACAGATATGTATACCAAAATATTAAGCTTGCCCATTGGTTATTTTAGCGAACAGCGTAAGGGTGATTTAATGTCTAGAATGACGAATGATATAGGAGAGATAGAAGGCTCTGTAGTTGGCACTTTAGAAGGATTTATAAGAGATCCTATTACCATCTTGGTATACTTAATAACACTTATAAGTATAAGCCCTACACTTTCTTTATTTCTGTTGATATTGTTACCTACTACGAGTTTTGCTATAGGTCGGGTAAGCCGCTCACTCAAAAAACAATCTCACGCCCTTTCTGTACAATCTGGTCAAGGGCTATCTATTATAGAAGAAACATTAAGTGGTATGCGGGTTATTAAGGCTTTTTTAGCAGAAGGAATTATGCAAAAAAAGTTTGTATCTGTCAATAATAGTATGTTTCATTTACGTAATAAAATGAGTTTGCGCCAAAATTTAGCTTCGCCGTTAGCAGAATTAATGGGCGTTATGGTATTGTGTACTATTCTATATTTTGGTGGGAGATTAGCATTAAATGCAACTGGAAACACTTTGCCAGCTGGCAATTTACTAGCTTATATTACTATGTTTGCTATGATTATTAATCCTGCCAAAAGCCTGTCTTCTTCCTTGTTTAATATTAAACGAGGCGGCGCTGCTGTTGAACGTGTGGAACTTTTGCTACAAGCGGTAGATAGTGTAGTAGACAAAGTGGACAGCAAAAAAATGTTATCATTTAACAACAGTATTGAATTTAAAAATGTAGGTTTTGCTTATGGGGATAAAACGATACTAAAAAATATAAATTTTACACTTAAAAAAGGAAAAACATTAGCACTAGTTGGTTCATCAGGAGCTGGCAAATCAACACTAGCAGATCTTATACCTCGTTTTCATGATGCTAGTGAAGGAGAAATTTTAATTGATGGTATTAATGTAAAGGATTATTCTATAGCATCACTAAGACAACACATGAGTGTGGTTACGCAAGAACCTATTTTATTTAATGATACGATAGCTAATAATATTGCTTTAGGCATGGTCAACGCTTCTCAACAAGATATTGAAAGGGCTGCTGCTGTAGCCAATGCGCATCTTTTTATCATGCAAAAAGAAAATACTTATCAGGCTAATATTGGGGATAGAGGATCGAAACTAAGTGGTGGTGAAAGGCAGCGCTTAACTATTGCTAGAGCCGTTTTAAAAAATCCGCCTATCCTTATTTTAGATGAAGCCACTTCATCATTAGATACAGAAAGCGAGCGCTTGGTGCAAGATGCTATTAATAAGATGATGGAAAACCGTACCAGTATTGTAATTGCACATCGCTTATCTACTGTTCGCCATGCAGATGAAATTATTGTGTTGAAGCATGGAGAAATTGTAGAGCGAGGTACACACGATGAACTCATTACCCAAAATGGGTTTTATAAAAAATTGGTGAATATGCAGGCGGTGAAATGAAATCATTTGTTGAATGTTAAAAATAATGTGCGTTTCGACTGACGACGCTCAATTAAAAGAATCTTCATAATCTTTTTACTGTTGCGCTTATACCATTTCTTTTTTCTTTTTTAATCGATTGCGTATTGATTTGTATAGTCGGTAGTACATTTCCTTATTAAACAATTGTGAATCGTGCATAGCTTTGTAAATTAAGAATAAACCAACAGGTAGTAACGCAATACTGGCTAACCACATGCCTACAAAAGCGCTTAGTATACCTTCCTTTACCAACTTTTCGCCAAAAGTGTTAAATAGGTGAAATGTAATAAAAAATATAATTGCAAAAACTAAAGGCAATCCCAGTCCGCCTTTGCGAATAATAGAACCTAAGGGTGCGCCAATTAAAAACAATACAATACAAGCAAAAGCTAAAGAAAATTTACGATGCCATTCTGTTAAATTAAGCCTCAAATTATTAACTCGAGAATCTTTATCCGTTGCCGAAAATTCTACAACATTTTTTAAACTAGTAATATTAGCAATGGCTGCCTCATTTACTTTTTGTACAGTACTATCCGGTATAAGTTTATTAAAAGATGACATTTTTAGATTAGGCGATATCCTAGGAAATGTATAAACAGTATCCATAAGGCGTGCAAAGGCAATATAATTCAATACTTCTTTTCGAGATTTTTTGTCTTGCTCTTTATTTGTTTTTTGTAGCGAATCGATGATTACTCCCAATTGTCGCAAACTAAGCATTCTATAATTGTCTTTAAAAGCGCTGTCAGATGTTTTATTGAGTTTAAAAGAGCCTAAATCAAATACTTTTTTATAGGACTTGAAATTTAATCTTACCAAATCGCTAGGACCGTTTGCAGTAGTACCACGCTCTTGGTAGCGCCAACCTTTTATCAAATCAAATAGCATAAATTTTTTGTCGGCCGTTATACTCATTTTACCGTCTTGTGCAATAAGTAAATTGTCTTGGAACCCAGATCCTTTTTCATAAATAACAATATCATGAATGGTGCTGCCATCTGCATCTTTTTTTCCAAGTTTTATAATATATCCATCTAGTTTATCATAAAAAACGCCTTCTTTAATATCAAATGCAGGTTTAGATACTACAATGTCATACTTGAGGGTATTGAATTTAAGATTGGCTACGGGAATGATATTGTTGTTAAACAAAAAGGAAACTCCAGCAATAAAAATGCTTACTATAAAAAGGGGGCGCATAAAGCGCAGTAGAGAAATGCCAGAAGATTTTATAGCAACTAATTCAAAGGTTTCTCCTAAGTTACCAAACGTCATAATGGAAGAGAGTAATACGGCTAGTGGTAAAGCTAGTGGAACGATAGTGGCAGCAAAGTAAGCGGCTAGGCGCATCACCATAAAAAAGCCTAATCCTTTACCTACTAAATCATCAATGTATAACCAAAAAAACTGCATCACTAGCACAAATACAGCTATAAAAAATGTAGCAATAAAAGGGCCGATAAATGCTCTAATAATAAGTTTATCTAGTTTCTTAATCACAAAAAATAAATTACAGCTAATAACAATCACCTCTTTTATGCTGCAGCTGCGGCATTATCAATTACTTTTCCATTTTCTGTTTTTAGGATGCGGGCAGGATGTTTTTGTATAACCATATAGTCATGTGTGGCCATAACAACAGCTGTATCGTAATCATGCGTAATGCTAAAAAGGAGTTGCATAATTTCGTCAGACGTTTCAGGATCAAGGTTTCCTGTAGGTTCATCTGCTAATATAAGTTTGGGTGAGTTGAGTAGTGCTCGAGCAATATCTACACGTTGTTGTTCTCCGCCACTTATGTCAAAAGGCATTTTTAAACCTTTATCTTTTAACCCTACTTTTTCTAAAACATTATTTATTTTTTCGTCTATCAGTTTTTTATCTTTCCAACCAATAGCATACAATACAAATCTTAAATTATCGTTTATGTTGCGATCGGTTAATAATTGAAACTCTTGAAAAATCATGCCTATATTGCGTCGTAGAAAAGGAACATTTTTCCAAGTTACATCTTTAAGATTAAAATTAGCTACCGTTCCTTCTCCTTCTCGTAAAGGCAAATCACCATACAATGTTTTTAGTAAGCTAGATTTTCCTGTACCTGTTCTGCCCACTAAATAAACAAATTCGCCTTTGTTAACTGTAATATTTACATTTTCTAAAACAAGGTTATGGCGTTGATATATATTGGCATGTTGTAAACTAACGATAGGTTCTGTCATTGATATAGTTATTAATTGATAATGAATATTTTTTGGTAGCTGCCTATGTTTGCTGTTTTAATTTAAAATTCAAATCTGTCTTTAACCCTTCAACTTTTCAACCATTTAACTTTATTCTGTATACTTATATCCCATGCTGCGTACAGAATGAAAGTGTTGCGGATTGCGGCTATCTTCTTCAAAATATTTTCTAAAGCTTAAAATAAAATTGTCAATAGTACGAGTAGTAGGGTATACATTATAGCCCCAAACAGATTGTAATATTTTTTCTCTAGTTACCACTTCATTTTTATGTTCAATAAGTAACCGAAGTAGCATAGATTCTTTTTTACTTAATGAAATTTTTTTGCCCTCCCAAGTAGTTGCTTCTTGTGCTTTAAAATCTACTGAATTGCGCCCAAAAACAACGATATCAGGCACATTATCTTTATCTTGTAAAAGTGTATTTTTTTGAATGAGTTTATTTACACGCAACAGCAATTCTTCTAAGTTAAAAGGCTTAGTTAAATAATCGTCTGCGCCGGTACGTAAGCCTAAGACTTTATCTGCACTGCTATTTTTTGCACTCAATATTAAAATAGGCACTTCCAAATTTTGAAGGCGTACACGTTCTGTAACGCCTATACCATCTATCTCAGGCAGCATAATATCCAATATAATTAAATCAAAATATTCTTCTGCTATGGACTTTAGGGCCTGTGTGCCATTGTACGCTGAAGTTACTTCAAAACCTTCTATTTCTAAATTCAAACGTAGTGTTTCGTGTAGATTTTCTTCATCTTCTACTAATAACACCGATGCTTTGGTAGGTCGCTTTTTCATAAATACATATTTGTTTTTAGTTCATAAATTAGTAAGCAGCGATGGTTAAACAATGGCTTTTTGTTTAACCACAGGAAACTGTATGGTAAAAATACTACCTGTAGGTATATTATTGGTTATCATAATATTTGCTTGATGGTCTTTAGCTATAATACGGCACAAATATAAGCCAATACCAGTACCCTTGGTAGTTCGTGTATTTTCATTGCCTACACGGTAAAATTTATCCCATATCTTATTTTTTTCATCTTCTGGTATACCTACACCATTATCTGTTATTTTAAGTATAACCTTTTTATCATCTTTATATAAATGAATACCCACAGGCGTTGTAGCTGCAGAATATTTTAATGCATTTTCTACTAAATTGTTTACCATCAACTGTAATAATAAGGATTCCCCAAAAATATAAAGATCGGGCATTATGGTATGTTCAATTTTTCTATTAGGAAATCGTTGTGTAAAATCTTGCGCAATATCTGTAATGTGTGTTGAAAAATTGGTAACAGCTTTATGCAATTTATATGCCCCACCTTCCAATTGAGCGCTTACGAGAATATTGCTACACAAATCATTTAAACGATTGGTTTCTAGCAGTGCATTGGTAATCAATTTTTGTTGCTGACTTTCTTCTAATTTTCTTTTTTGTAAGGTTTCTAAATTTAATTTAGCTATGGCAATAGGTGTTTTAAGTTCATGCGTTACAGCCATCATAAAGTTTTTTTGCTGCCGAGATAATTTTAATTGCTTACGTACAGATTTATACACAAACGTAGCGCCTACAAAAATGATGAATAAAAATGTTCCTCCTTCTCCAATATACTGATATGTTTTACGAAGTTGTGCTTTATGAATATTTTCTTTAGCTTGATTGTATTTTGTGGGTGTAGCTGTGCTATCAATAATTGCATGCAACTGTTTTAATTCAAGTGCTGCTATTTGTTTATTCTGTTTTTCAAGCGAAATAAACCACCAAAATAATGCAACTAAAATGTAAACCAATAAAAACCAATAGGTAAAGGTTACTAAAGAAAGGGAGCGTTTAGTGGTAGACATGAGCGCAAATTTAGGCGTTAACCTTTTCTAACCTAATGCCAATATTTAATATATGAGGTAGTGGGTCTACACGCATTAACGGTGCAAGCACAAAAGTATATAGCCCTTTTTTTAAAAGCATAGGTGTTTTGGTAATACGCACTCTATGTTCAAATATATCATCCATGCCTGTTCCAAACCAACCCGTTGTATTATTTGCCAAGATTAAATTAAGGGCTTGATATTTAATGCTATCATTTGGGGGTGCTGTACCTACGTTTATCCATATATTATTATATGCGTACATATCTGTATGGCGTATAGTAATATAAATGTTGTATAAACTATTAGTATCTTGAATGGTGAATGTAAATGTTGGATGAAAAGTGCTTTGCCACTGCTGTTTAGGTATGATAGCAGTACGCTCATATAAGCCTACCGTTGTACAGCTATAGGTAAATAACGAGATGCATAATAGGTGCAGATACCTTTTAAATGCAGGCAACCTTGCAAGCCTGCAGCTAATTTTATAAAATATTAGATAATTGTTCTTTTGCTTTTTCCAGTTCATCTTTCATTATAACTACACATTTTTGCATGGTAGCGTCATTGGCTTTAGCACCAGTGGTGTTAATTTCTCTGCCTATTTCCTGCAAGATAAAACTTAGTTTCTTACCTTTTGATATTTCATTTTCTACAATAGCCAACATAAAATAATCACAATGTGCTTTTAGTCGAACCTGCTCTTCTGTAATATCTATTTTTTCAATATAGTAAATTAACTCCTGTTCTAATCGATTAGCATCATAACTTTCTTTTCCCACATGCTCTTCCAGCAATTTAATTAAATTGCTTTTTACCCGTTGCTTTCTTTCCGGAGCCAATAAGGCTACCGCAGTTTGTTGTGATAATATATTATGAATACGTTGTACCAAATCTTTTTCTAAAATTTTACCCTCCTGTTCTCGGTGTTTGCAAAGCAATTCTAGCGCTTTACTAATAGCTTGCTTTAAACTTTCCCACTCCACCACGTCTACAAGCATTTCTGCTGTTGGCGTTATAACATCGGATAATTGTAAAATACTACCCAATACATTAGGCATGTCTACCTTCAATTCTTTGGCAAGCACAGTAAGCTGCTCATAATATGCCTTTATTAAACCTGTATTAAGTATAACAGGTTTTACCACACCTCCATTTTGTTTTAAAAAAATAGAACATTCAACACTTCCACGAAAAAGCTTTTCTGCAATCATCGTTCTAATATCTGCTTCATAAGTCTTTAAGCAAGGAGCTAGTTTGATTTGCAACTCCAGTTGCTTACAATTTAAAGAACGAATTTCTATTAAAAAATTTTTATCGCCTATGGGATGCTCTATGCGTCCATAGCCCGTCATAGAATATAACATGGCATTGTATTTATTGAAATGGCGCAAAATACCAAATGTTTTTGTGTAAGCGCATGGTAACTACATTATTAATCGGCTAATTTTTATATCGCTATAACAACTTAACATTAAACATAGCATAAAAACTACATAAAATGATATTGAGCAAAATAATTCTACCTTGATAGCACTGTTGAATTAACCAAAAGCACTCACTGTTTTATTATTTTTTCTGAAACTTTTCTTCCATCACTAAATCCTAATACCACTATGTACAATCCTTTTGCAAGTAACGAAACATCAAGGTTTAAGATAGATTGTGTTGTACCGCCAGCGTACTCAAGCTGTTCTATTACTTGCCCATCTATACTTATAATTTGTATGTATTGTAATGGAGTTATAGGTTGTTGTAACCTAATAGTAACTTTGCTGTTAAATGGATTGGGCGTTACGCTATATCCTTTAGTAACGTCTATAGTAAAAGGCGGTGGTGGTAAATAAGTAGTAGATTGCAATAATAATTTTCTATCTATAGAAGTGCTCAATGCCGCTTCCATTCTATCAAACTGCCCATTGGTAAACATTACTACAGCTGCATCATCTGTATAATCCATATAATTTTGATACATAATACCAGTGTCTTTATTTGGCGAACACATATCTGTTTTAACTATCTTTCCTGTACCTGCTGGATCGGGGTTTCCGTTTGTTTCTTTAGTTTGATTGGGCGTATCATCCTGTTCTGGCGGAGCATCAGGAAAATCAGTACCGTCACATCTTCCATTATCATCTCCCCAAATATGTACTAAATTAAAAAAATGACCCGTTTCATGCACTAAGGTTTTTCCGTTATTATATTGAGGTAATTCATGTCGCTCCTTTACACCAAATGCACGATAATCAACTACGGTTCCATGTACATTTAACGGTCTCGGATCACCAGGAAAAACCGAAACACCTAAAACATTATCTGCAAAAACAATAATCCATACATTATAATATTTTGTAACATCCCATGCCGTGCTGCCACCTGTTTCATTTTGTTTAGCATCATCAGCAGTGGTTAACGAAAAACTATTATTACGCACTACTCTTACAATACCGTTGGTGGGATTGCCTTCTGGGTCAGTCTTAGCTAATGTAAATGTTAGTTTCCCTTTCCCAAACCTTGATTTAAAAACAAGTGGAATACGAGTAGTATCTGCATTTAAACCCTGAAAACTAGTAGTTAAAAAATCAATTTGTTTTTGAATGACGGCATCTGTAATTTTTGTTTGATTTGCACCATTTAATATTACATGTACTACAACTGGAATGGTTGCTTGTAATGGAATATTTCTGGCATTAAGCAATCGCCGAGAAGGGATAATACGTTGTTGATTATTATGAAATTGATTTTTGAAAGATGGATTTGTTTGGAATAATGCTGTATAAGCTTCGGTAGTACCGCAGCGTTTAAACTGAGCATACATAGGCATTGTAAGCATAATGCCCACCGCAATGCAAAGGACATTTTTATAAAAATGGATGAACACTATATGCTGATGTTAAAGTGATTAATGCCCAATTATAGTCGTATTATCCATTTCCACTACATCACACTCCCCAAAAAGATGGATTATTTTTTCTAAGTTTTTTTTAAATGAAGTATACAATGCTTTGTTCTTTATATTGCCAGTGGTAATAAGAAGTAGTTTTTTCGGAAGGTTTTTAATGTAATGAGAATCAATAAAATCAGTATCCTTAGTTATTATAATTCTATTTTCTGTTTTTGATATGGCCATTATTTCATTATCTGTTGTCCTTTCTTTGTTAGGCAAATCATCGGTATGAATGGCATCAATACCTTCATCTCTTAATATTTGAACTATACCTTTTGGTAGCTGCGCATCTACTATAAACTTCATGCTACAATTTTATGAATGGCTTTTATTTTAGTTAAGGTTGATGCGTATGCTAAACAAGCTTTTATATCATCTATTTCTAATGCAGGATAATCTTCTATAAGTTGTTGATACGTCATACCAGACGACAACAAATCTAAAATCATTTCTACAGGATAGCGCATATTTCTAACGGTTGGCTTGCCATGACAAATACTGGTATTGATGGTTATCCTGTTTATTAACGATTGCATATTGATTGACTTTGCACAAATTTAAGATAGTTTTTTTACAACACAAGCTACACAAGCATTTTAAAATTGAAAGTGCAAACTACCAAACACGCCAAAATTAGTGGGTTGATGTTTTGTATTGGGTTGCATTTTTTGAGGCGGTGCAAAACGCCATACGCAGTCTATTCGTAAAATTTTAAAAATATTGTCTAAACCAGTGCCTATTTCAATGTAAGGATCGCCTTTTAAAGAGCGCAGTTGATAGTTTGCAAATTCTTTTAAATTTAAAATTCTGTCTTCTTTAGAAAGATCGCTCCAAACAGCCTTTACATTCCAAAATTGACGTATACCAGTTTTGCGCATAAAGGGTAGCAGGTTCAATAATTTTTTTTCAAAATCGTGTTCAACATTAAATCCAACATATCGATCGCCGATGTATTCAAATCGGTTCATTAAGTTAAAAGTATTTTTATTATAGTAATAAATTTCGTTTCCAGGGTGTAACTCTAACAGCATAAAAGGTAATGCTTCGCCAAAATATTTACCCCCATATATTTGATAATTTACTTTTCCCCAAAGTGGTATTTTAAAGTTTTGGCTAATTTTAGCAGTTATTTTTTGGTACTGGTAAACACTACCTAATACACTTGGAATGCCAGTGGTATAGCCAACTTCAAACACAGGTTGGTTGCTTCGTATTTTATATTCTTTTCTCCTAGTTTTTATTGCTTTCTCACCAGGTGCATATCGTATTTTTATACTTCCTTCTGTATTAATAATATCTTTCCCATTTTTTGAAAAAATATTTTTTTGGGGTAATGGTTTAAATGTTTCGTAGTTCGTATTGGTAAACACCGCTTCGGTTGTAATGTTGTTTTTCCACTCTTTTTTTACAATAAGCTTTGCTTCATCCAACAATAAAAATTTTTGTGGTATACCAGGTCTCCGAATAAGCTGACTAAAAATATTATCGGTTGTTACATCTTCATTATTGTTGCGCAATCGTCCATTATCTAAATCGTGTGTATAAGATGCATAAACGCTGTAGCCCGCTTTGCCAGGAAATTTGTAGGTGACATCTATTTGGCCTTTTAGTGCTTTATCTTTAAACCCGTATGCTGCATAAGTATGCAGGCGTAGGTGTTTGCTAAATTTTTCTGTAGTGGCTACATCAAACCGTAATCTTATTTTTTCTAACTGATTACCACTAATCCATTTATACCAAGGTCCTATTTCTATGGCTCCCAATTTTTTTCTTCCATCAACAATAAAAGTTAATGCGTTGGTATATGTTTTAAAGAGGGGTATATTTTTAAGCGTATCAATCATTTTAAAAACTTGCTGCTCTGTTTTAGTAAGTGCTTCGGGACGATTGTTTTGCCAATACGTTGCATCATACAACGCAGCACTGTCGGATATAATAATTTTTTCTTTTTCAGAACTTTGGTTTAATGCAGTTTCAATAAAGGGTTGGTTGATTTGAACTTTTTTATACAAGCTTGTTTTTCGAACAATAAAGGCCAATTTGTCTTTTGATAAAAAAGATACATCAGTTATAAATTTGTCTTTCGAAAATATCCAAGTGCTATCGTTTTGTTGCGCAAATTCTTGAATAATACTTAATCTATTTATATAGTTAATATTAGCGGTTGGAGAAATATTGAGTGTAATTTTTTGTATAGCCCATGTTTTATTATGTATCCAACAATCGCCAGAAAATGTATTTTCTCCTTCTCGTTTAGGTTTAAAAATAAGGTGGAGGTAGCGTTCGCCTGCAATAAATTGGGTATCGGCTCCTTTATAATTATAATAGTTATCACCGTTTGCACTTAATGGACTAATAAATTCTTTGCCAAAAAGTTGCATATAATTTTCGTACACATTTATTTTTATGCTAGCGCCGCCAATAAATTGTAAAAGAGTTTCGTTCTTTATACCATTGGTTTGTGTGGCTTTTATTTCTTCTCTAACCTTTGATGATTTTTTGCTGTAGTAATAATCCGAAAGACTTTCTGTGATGAATACGGGCAAAAAAGGCTTTGCTTCGCTCACACTATCTATATTATCCAAAATAAATCCAAAAGGCCGCAACAGCTTATTGCTGCTGAATTTAGCTTTGTTAAGATTTTCTAAATCTACTTCCATTTTATTGTACAACTCACAAAAATAATTGTCAAATTTGTAAGGATTATTTATTGATTTATGAGCTATAATTTTTTTCCACCACAATAAACCCTTGCTAATTTTTGTTTTTATTACCACTCCTTCTATCGATTTTGATTGTTCAAAATATATAGTAAGCGGCTGCGTATATGTATTGATATCTATAGGTATTAAGCGATCTTCAAAACCTACATAGGAAACTACAAGCGTATCTTGCAAAAAATCGTTAAGGGTAAGCCGAAATTTTCCTACACTATCCGAAACTGTTCCATAGCCTGCCTTTTTCCAATAAACGCTGGCAAAAGAAATTTTTTCTTTTGTAAATGAATTGATAATGGAACCCTCTATTGCCTTATGTTGTGCTGCGGCTTTGTGGTTGTACAAA
>ERZ795056.4394-NODE-4394-length-14611-cov-5.563754_pt1 | contig 14611 bp, 11 predicted proteins | sample MGYA00375140_ERZ795056 | MGnify/ENA primary metagenome ERZ795056 (study PRJEB30185, sample SAMN05720227) | activated sludge metagenome | isolation source: Anaerobic digester | place: USA | collected 2015-03-09 ...
GAGGGCGAGGGCGAGGGCGAGGGCGAGGGCGAGGGCGAAGGCGAGAGCGACGGTGGTGGTGACGGTGGTTAAATTGCCGTGTTTGCAAACGACGTAGCGGCCTGGCCGGTCGAATGCCTACCAGCCTGGCGCGTACACGGCGCAATCGCTTGGGCAGATCGCTGGATTTTCGATTGGAGCGCTGCACACATTGTCGCCACAACGCGGCCGGTCAGCAGCGCATGTACTGACTGACGCAGTTGGTGCGCACGTTGGGTCGCAACGCCACCAGCAGTCTGGGTCCGCGCAACCAGCAGCGCCGTCTTCGTCGCTGTCGACGCTAGCGCTTTCGCAGCGTTCGCGTTGGCGGTCGGGGTCAAACGTACGCATCACCAACATTTTCTCTGGATTGATGGGATGCGGGCGCAGGGCAGCCATCGCAGCATCGTAGTTCGCTACTACCAGTGGCTCACCAGCGTACAATTCTTGGCGCCACGCAGTGCCATTGTAGACCAGCGTCGCGGCTTGGATGGCTGAATTGCGGCTGATGCTAGCGACGATGTGATTGCGCACTGGATCAACTGCCAACTGCTCTGCTACGAGGCCTGCAAAAGCGCTGGTATCAATTGTTTGCCAGCGGTTGTTGCGTAGTACGTACATTGCTACAGGCGCCAAGGTTGCAGCGTAAACTTCCCCTCGGAAATGCAGCAGCTTGTTAATCGTTGTTGGCAGCGCATTGGTGGTAGCTACGGCTACCCAGGTGTCACCGCTAAGCGCTTCGAGCTGGCCTTCGGTAGCTCTGATGAGCCGCTTGCGTTGTGGATCGTATCCAAACACGCCGTTGCTATCGGGTAACAACGGCCCAGCAACAACCGTTGTACCGTCGGTGTACATGAGTTGGCGCGGCCCAAAAACATTTTCCGAACTGCACGGTATCGCGAGCCGACGCTCGTGCTCAAGGTAAACACCGTCGCTGCAGTAAAAGCGATTCATTTGCGGCCCCTGTTGCCAACTGCCACCACGGTGTAGCCATGTGGAGTTGGCCAACGTGATGCTGAAGTCTGAAATATAGGCACCGCCCCAATGAAGCGTTGCGCCAAGGTGCGGCAGATACGCGCTGAAATCACCCGCTAGGCCAACGCGGGTTTCAGGTTGGATAAAGTCTACGCGATCGTTGTTGATTTGAACTGCTACTGCTTTGCCTGGTTCAAAACTAGCGGGATACGCGCGCAAAATACCATCTTCAAGATGCGTAATATAATCGTTGCCGTGGAAGCCATTGGTCGATTGGCGCCATTGCCCGTCGCGCCTGAAGTACACACTGACTTCAGAGCAGAAGCCTTCTGGTGCATTACACTGACCTTGCACTCCGCCGAAAAGCACTACCGTGCCATCTGGCAGCGCAGCGATGGTGCCACGGCTGCGGGCGAACATGCCGACGGTGGGATAACAGTACATTTCGCCGTTGATGATTTCGCACGGTCGTTCATCAACCTCCCAGTGGTCATCAACAAACCGCTGCATGTTTGCTTGTGCAGTAAGCACCAAGACTCGTTGTTCGGCCTCCGAATAGATCCAATTGGCAATTTTCATTGGCGCAAGACCTACGCTAGGTGCGTCGAGTTCAAGCCACTGGTTATTAACGAACGCCCAGGTATCGCGGCGGTGCGTGCCATCATAGTCCCGGCCTGCGAAAAGCAAGAGGCGTTGCCGATGCGTTTCGTAAACCAGGCCAGCGCCATAGCGCGCCGCTGGCCCGTTGACATTGACGAGGCTCCAATCCGTGCCGTCAAACATCCACAGATCATCGAAAACGTTTTGCGTGACACCGCCAAACATGAACACTCGATCAAGGATCGGGTCGTATGCCATCGAGCAATGGCTTCGGGCCGGCGGTGCGTGCGCAGTCAGCCGGGGCTGAATACCAAGCCGCCCCAACACTTGCGTGTTGCCGTTGGCTAGCAGAAATATGTGTTCGCCCCGAGTTGGAAATTCAACATCGCAGCCGACGGTGGCAGGCACGAGCGTTGGGCTAGCCTCGGCGAGCTGGGTTTCAAGCTCGCATCGTTCACCACAGCCATCGCTTGCGAGTTTCACATTGTTGTCGCATTGCTCGCCACGCGCGAAATCGATGTAACCGTTGCCACAGGTTTCGGTCGACTGACAATCAAATGAACAATTGTCGCCCGATAGCACGTTACCGTCGTCGCAGATTTCGTCACCGTTTTTGATGCCATCGCCACAATGGGCTAATTGGCAATTGCTGCGACAGCGTGCGTTGGGATCGTCGGCATTGGCAGTGCCATCATCACAGCTTTCACGGCTGTTAACATCGACGATGCCGTCGCCACAGGTTGGCAACAAGCATGTGCTTTGGCAGCTATCACCATCGATGCGATTACCATCATCACAAGCTTCGCCTTTGTTTTGATCGATCACACCATTGCCGCAGGTTTCATTGGAGGTGCAATCGGCGTTGCAGCCGTCGCCGCTAGCGCGATTGGTGTCCGCACAGACTTCCTGCGAGCGCGGATCGACCACCCCTGTGCCGCAGCCGACGGCAATACAAACTTCGTCGCGGCAAAGTGCGTTGCCAGTGGCACCGAAGGTACAAGGTGTATCGTTGGCCACGCCAGTACAAGCTTCGATAGCTAGTGTGGCGACACATGCTCCTTGATGACAGGTGGCATCAGCCGGACATGCCAGATCACCGCACGGCACCAACCCCGATTGAACGCAACCAGTCAAGATCAGCGCAAGCAGCGCGAATGACTTCATTCAACCAGTTTATGCTAGCAGCGCCGTGCGTGGGGCACTTGCAGCAAACTAGTTACGGCGTACGTGTGTATGTAAACAACCTACGCAGCCGCAGGCGCAAAGATCGCTTCGATTTCGCCAAGGATCTTGTCTTCGCCAACGCCTTTGGCAATTGCGAGTTCTTTGACGATCAAGCTGCGCGCGGTGTCGAGCATTTTGCGTTCGCCGAACGAAAGCTCTTTGGTAACTTTGAGCACGCTGAGGTCGCGCATCACTTCGGCAATTTCATACACGCTGCCGGTTTTGATCTTTTCCATGTACTCGCGATAGCGGCGATTCCAGGTTTGGGTGTCGCGCGGCACGTCGCGCGATTTGAGGATCGCGTAGACTTCTTTGACTTCCTTCGAAGGAATGATCTCACGCAGGCCAACGGTAGTTGCGTTGGTGGTTGGCACCATTAACTTCATGCCGTTTTCCAGCACTTTGAGAACGTAGACGCCAACTTTAGAACCGCCGAGCTCGCGTTCTTCTACGGCCACGACCTCAGCTACCCCGTGAACGGGATATACAGCTTTGTCGCCTACGGAAAATTGGAGCTTCAAGTCGTCCTCAATAGAATAATGGCGACCGCTAGGTCCGCGAGTAGTTGCGGCTAATTCACCAGCAGTCGATCAGTTACAAAAGGATAGCAACCGAACTCCGGGGTGTCAAATAGCCCCTGGGAGATAAATCACTATTATCAATAAGTTAGTGAATATTTAGGGAGTTAGAAACGGGAGTGCCTCGGGAGTGAGCGACGGTTGCGGTTGCCTACATTGTCGCTGCATCGATGCCGGTTTTGATGGCGAGGCCAATCAAAACCAAGCCGCCTGCGATCTCAAACCACTTGCCGTCGGCATCACTAGCCCGGGCTCGTAGCTGCCGGCCAGCGAGGATCGCCGCTGTACTGCAAACCATTGTAATTCCTCCGATTAAAGCCAGCGACAACGCCGGCGCGACAGGCAACGCAGGCAGGGTGGCGCCTGCTGCAGCGGCATCAATACTGGTCGCAAAAGCCAGGCTGACCAGCATGAACAATGATGGCGCCGCCGCGTCCGCCGCCGCGTCGTCGTTGGCGTCATCGCCTTTGAGGCCACCCATGGCCATGCGAACGCCCAAAATTAACAATAACGCAGCGGCGATCCACAGTTTGGCGTTGCCCAGCACACCTTCGCCAGCGTTGCCGACCGCCAGGCCAAGGCCAGCCATGCCAGCTTGAAAGCCGCCGAAAAGTAGCGGCACCAACAACACTTCGCGGCGCGCCCCGGTTAGCCCACGCGTTAACGCGACCGCCGTAGCATCCATTGCGAGCGCGAACGAAAGTAAAACAGCGCGAACCACGTTCAAACCCTATCGCACTTGCGCGGCACTGACGTTGCGCGTCAGCGGCAAAATCTGCGTTGCGCGAACTTGCTTCAGGTGCCGATAATTTCCCCAGATTCACGGCCCTAAACTGCTGTGATACACGAAGCAGCAATGGCGAAGTACTTTGCAAACATGGCGGGCGCGGTGAGCTTGGCGTTGCTTGCTGCTGCATGCGGCGACAATGGAGCTGGTGATGGCGCCGCAACGGTAGCTTTTGACCTCGACAGCAAGCTGGATAGCAAAACGTTTTGGGATTTGCCGTTTCCATCGGACTTGCGGCTTACGGCCGACGGCCGAATCGATTTTTCAGGCTTTCCCAATGATGACAAATTGCCGTTGGTGATCGATTTGTTGTGGTCGGCAGCGGATCGCAAAGGCTTTCCGGTGATGCCGGTTGCGTGGTTTCGCTTTACCGATCCAGCAACGGCACCGGCGCCCAAGCTCGATGACGTGATCGCTGCTAGTGCAACGAGCCCGGTGCTGCTCGTCGATATTGACCCAACCTCGCCAGAGCTCGGCAAGTTGTTTCCCGTAGTCGCGCAACTACTGCCGGTGGATGCGTATACCGCGCCAGCCCTGATCGCAGTGGCGCCGCGGATGGGCACCGTGTTGCGGGCCAATACCAAGTACGCTTACGTGTTGCAAAAATCATTTGCGCCCGATGCAACCGTGCCCAGCGCATTTGCAACACTTGTTAATGGCGGCACGCCCAGCGGCACGCGTGGAGTAGCAGCACAAGCGCTGTACGCTCCGTTGTGGCCGGCGCTCGCCAAAATTGCGGTCGACAAATCGGCCGTGTTGACTGCGACCGTGTTCACCACTGGTGATCAAGTGGCAGCTTTGGCATGGCGATCGTCGTCGTTGCGCGATCTATATCCTGTAACAATCGACAATCTTGCGCTCGCCACCGTCGACAACGGGGTTGGCGCCGGTAATCACGATGGTTATTGCCAGTTGACCGCGACGGTCAAGATGCCGCAGTTTCAAACCGGCACGCCGCCGTTTAATAGCGACGGCCGCATTTTGCTCGACGCCAACAACGTGCCGATCAAACAAGGCGAGCTCAGCGTGCCACTGCAGATCACGATTCCACGCGGCACCATGCCAACAAATGGTTGGCCGCTGTTTCACTATTTCCACGGCTCCGGCGGTGAATCGGTGGACCTAGTCGATCTGAGCGAACAAGCTGTCACGGGTGGGCCACGGCCGCCTGGCAAAGGCCCCGGTTGGATCGTTGCGAAATCGCAGATCGCTGCAGCCGCAGCAGCGTTGCCGTTGAATCCTGAAAGGTTGCCCGGCGCGACCGACTACCAATATCTGAACATCAACAATCTGCCTGCTTTTCCGTTTACATTTCAACAAGGCGTGATCGAACAGCGCTTGTTGCTCGACGCACTATTAAAGTTGCGCATTCCAGCCGCAACCATGGTGGGTTGCACCGGCGCAACGTTACCGGCGGGCGCGACCACGCACTTCTTCGATACCAACAAGCTCGCTGCTGGTGGTCACTCGATGGGCGGCATGTACACCAATATGATCGGTGCGGTTGAGCCGCGCTACCAAGGGTTTACGCCGTTTGGCGCCGGTGGTTTTTGGCCGTTGATGATTCTTAATACGGCGATTTTTCCAGGCGCTTCGTCGCTGCTCGCCGGCATTTTGCGGGTTGAAGCGGAGACGTTTACGTTTGCGCATCCGTCGTTGGCGTTGCTTGGGCTCGGTTGGGAAATTGCGGATCCGGGTGCATCGATGGCGCGCATTGCACGGCGCCCCCTCGACGATGGACCGCCGCGCCACGTGTATCAGCCGATTGGTGAAAACGACAAATACTTTCCAAACCCGATCTTCGACGCAGCGACGCTCGCATATGGCAATCATCTCGCGGGTGATCAAGTGTGGCCCGAAACCGCTGCAGCGCTGACGCTCGATGGCTTAGGGGTTGAGAAGAGCTATCCCGTCAAAGGCAATCGCACGCAAAACGGTGTGACAACGACGTCGGTAGCTGTGCAATACAAAGGAGATGGCATCGCTGACCCGCACAACATTTTCATTCAGTTGCCAGCGGTGAAATATCAGTATCGCTGCTTCCTTGAGACCTTGTTTCGCGATGGCACACCGACGGTGTTTGCACCGAAGGCGATCGACGCTGCGTGTAACTAACAGCTTGTATCGAGGGAGAGGTGCGACACCTTGCGAACCATGGGTGGCACGCCGTCAGTTCTTGTTATCGTGCGAAGGCAGGGCCAGCCGCGCTGTGAGAGTACCTTTGGTCTATGAAACTTGCCCAAGTAGCCCTGCTTTTCATGTTGGCGAGTTGTGACGACGGATACTGCGGCACCATCAACGTCAAGCAAGACTCAACGTTGCGTATGCCGGCCGACGTGACAACGGCTTTGGCAACCGTTGATCTCTTTGATGGTTTCAAGAAATTCAGCTTGTCCATGTCCCGCTACGCTGCTGACTGCGGATACGGTAGTGAGTGCGAATTCTACTATTACGTCGACGCTGCTGACGACTTGCGAATTCAAGGCAATTCGATTCTCGACGCGGCGTATCGTGCCGCACCAACGTCCGAAATCAACGTTGACGTTACAAAGTATCAGTTACCGTTTGATGTCGAGTTGGTGCGCGCCAAGCACGTGATAGCGCGTTTTCATTTCGAACCAGCGAGCCTGACTTATGTAATTCCGACCACGGTCACCGCGCCCGGTGAGCTCAAAATTGGGTGGGCTGCACCGGACGCCGTTTCTCCAGCAGGTCTCGATGCACGTCTCACAACCTGCGACGCTGACATCGCCAATCGCAGTAAATCCCATTTGTACCGCCGACTGTCAGTTGCGTCATTGAGCGCAGTCCTGCCGATTGTAGTGCCGGCGGCATGCGAACAACCCGCCATCACGCTGCAACTCGACTTCGCAGTGAATGGTACCGTTGAAGGCTTTGTGCCCGAAATTTCGAGCGGCATCACCAACGCTCGCGAAACTCGGAACATTGCGGTCGCGCGATAGCTGCGCTTGATGTGCCTAAACGAAGTTTAGAGCGGGCTCACAAATAGTGTGACGCCAAACATTGCGGCGGATTCGTCAATGCATTCTAAATAACCTGCTGACTCAGAAGTATACCTAGTCAGTCTAACCGGGGAGAATGCATGCGTAAGGTCGTAGTTGCGGCAGTGATTGGGCTTGGTTTGTCGAATTCGGCGGCGGCGTTCGCCGACGATTTCAACTTGGTCGATTTTTTGAGCAAGTTGCCCAAAGATCAAAAATTGGGCGCGGTGCTTACCAAGGCGCAGGCGGAGACGATGCGTAAAGCGTACGGCTTTGATCTGCAGTTTGATCCGAACAAAACGCCGACGCAGATCTTGGCGGATATCAAGCAGCACATGACACCTGGCGTGAAGCCCGGTGCGAAGGTGGGTGTGGCCAAGCCCAAAATGTCGAACAGTGTGTTTGGTGTTCAAACCGCTGCGCCGGTCGCCGTGCCCAAAAGCTACAATTTCTTTACGGGCAAAACCGCGCGTTGTTTGTTCGACGGTCCGATGTCGCAATTCAGTGGCACCTGCTGGGCTCATGCTGCAGCGGTGGCGGTCTCAACCGCGATTTGTAAAACAGAAGTCGCTGCCGGCAGCAAAATTGACAACATTAGCTACTGGATGAGCCCGGAGCAATTTGTCACGTGTCTCGACGACAAACACCTCGGTGCCGATTTTACCGAAGGCACACCCTATGGCGACGGTTACTGGTCTGGAGTGGCGATTAATCAATTTGTGAGTACAGGTTCGCCGTTTGTCGACTACGCCAAATGTGCGCCGCAAGTCGGGTGCAGTTTCGGTAAGTGGAACAAGGACGGAGTGTGCGAGGCTGCTGCTAGCAAGTTTCCAAGGTGCGTATCAGCTGCGAGGCCTGCGTGTGCGAGCACCAATGGCGCGATCGCAAAGCGCAACTATGTGAACGGGGCGTTTGCAGTACAGCCGAGTGGCGTTGCTACTGAAAAAGAGATGCAACAAGCGCTGTTGGCCCACGGCCCTTTGATTGTTTCAATCGAATCCTTCGACGATCTTTCGGCGTATGGCGGCGGTATCTATACGCACAAAAAGCCAAGCAAAGGCTGGAGCACCAATCATGCAGTGATCGTGTATGGCTGGGGTGAAGACAAAGGGCGCAAGTACTGGTTGATGATGAACAGCTGGGGCAAAGACCGCGGTGTCGATGTTGAAGGTAAAAAGATCGCAGCTAAAAAACGTGATGGCTTTGAGCAGTTCACCGATGCGCTTGGCATTACCGCTGTGCCATCGACTGACAAAGGTGGCTTCTACAAGATCGCGCGCGGCGAAAACATGGTCGGCATCGAAAGCTACCCAGTGTATGTTGACGCATTGCCGAACATCGAAACGCGCGATCTGGCGTTGACGTTGGCGCGCCCATCGGCGCCTGCATTGGTGAGCAAATGGCAAAATGGCGATTCGGTGTCGCTGGCCAAGCTGACCGGCGATGCATTTGTGGAGCTGGATTTCTATTTGCCTGCGGAGTTGTTAGGGCCGGACCCGAAACGCGTCGTCGGCCAAACTGCGCTGCGCTTGTACGCGCAGAGCTGTTACAGCGGTGACAAAGTGCCGGGTCCTGTCGAAGTGCAAGCTCAGGTAGCTGGCGGGGCGTGGTCGACGGTGGGCAAGCAAACCTGCGTGAGCACCGGTGATGTGCAACCAGAAGTTGATGTGACCGATGTTGTGAACGAAGCGATTGCGCGCAGTCCGGCACCTGCGCCGGCTGGGATAAAGTTACCTGTCGCTGCTGCGAATGCGTGTCCAGCGAATCAACATCGGGTGCAAGTGCAATGTGTCAAAGCACCATGCCCGACGAAGTGCGTCGCTAACAAGGGTACGTCGTCAACCGCCGCCAACAGCGGCCCTGGCAAAGTTACGTTGCGCGTTCGCGCTGCAGCTGGTTCGACGGTGGCATTCCGTTTGGCAACTGCTACCCGCACTGAACTGTTTCCCGGTGGCACGCCACCAGCTGGGCAAAAGAGCCAAAATCCCGACGAGGATTATGTCGCACCACCGGCATACACATGGCCGCCGATATTGGTGAAAACCGCGGTAAAAACCGACCCAGGCGTAGAAAATGGCGCGGCGCAGTTCTTTCCTCGTTTGCGGTTTGAAACTGTCGTGAAGTAGCACCGAGCCTCGTTCGTTGCTGCTAGCGAGACACACTATTCCATTGTCGACACTAGCCAGCGTCCAAGCGCGGATCCATGTTGGTGCCATGGTTAGTCCACGCAAGATTGTGCAACGGGTTCGTGGTCACGAACATGGGTTTATTCGCCGGATGGTGAGCCCGGGTGATATCGGCGAAGCGATCAAGCCGTTTGTGTTTCTTGATCATGTGAACGGCCGCGTGCCGCCAGGCGCAGGCTTTGGCTGGCACCCGCATTCCGGCATCGCGACATTGACGTACCAACTCAACGCTGATGCACAATATGAAGACACCGCAGGCCAAAAAGGTTTGGTTGCTGCCACCGGTTTAGAATGGATGCGTGCTGGTGGCGGTACGTGGCACCAAGGCTTCATTCATTCACATGGTGAAACCGTCGAAGGTTTTCAACTTTGGGTGGCGTTGCCGCCAGAATTAGAAAACGGCGCAGCGGAAGGTATATATGTGCCACCTACAGACGTGCCACAGGTTGGCAACGTGCGCGTTTTGCTTGGCGAGTACCAAGGCGCGCGCAATCCAATTCCTGCGCCATCGCCGATCGTGTACCTCGATGTTGTGCTGCGTGCCGGTGAGCAATGGACATATAAGCCAGCCCCAGATCAAACGGTTACATGGGCGTTTCCGTATCGTGGCGACATCGTCGTCGGTGGCGAAGCCGCAGCGCGTGAATTGCTGGTGTTCGAGGAGGCTGCCCACGCAGTGACGATCACAGCCTCGACGGATGCGCGGCTGCTGTTTGGCTGTGCCCGCAAACACGATCATCGCTTGGTGCTTGGCAGCCATTCGGTACACACCAGCGAGCCAGCATTACGGCAAGGCGTTGCGACTATTCGCGAGGTCGGCCGCCAGCTCAGTGCTGCAGGTCGCCTATAGAGTTGCCGGTCGACGTGCGTTGTTAACCCAGCAGCTTGGCTTCGAGCAATGCCGTGCGTAGCACTTGCACGCGCGGCGGTAATGTTTTGATCGGGCGCGAGACGATGTAGACGGGCGCGTTGGCGAGGGAAAAATCCGGCAGCACGCGCACCAGGGCGCCCGCAGCAACATCGCGTGCGGCCATGAACGTGGGCAACAATGCGATGCCACCGCCGGTGCGCGCAACTTCGGCGAGCAGGCCAAAGTCCGACGAGGCGATTGCAGGTTCGGGCGGCGTTCGGCCAGGCGTAAACGACTTTTGCCCACGCGGTGGGGTTGGCCACAAGCCATCGTGTTGGCTCATGTGCTCCATTTTGGTCGGCGTGCCGCGCCGCTTGAGGTAGGCGGGTGCTGCAAAAAAGCCCGAGGTTAATTCGCCAATGCGGCGGGCCACCAAGGTGTTGCCACCGGGTTGGCCAACCCGCACGGCAATGTCTGCGTCGTCGCGCATCATGTCGACCATGTCAGCGCCAAGCAGCATGCGCACCCGAACGTCGGGATAGCGCGCTCGAAAGCCCGCGAGGGTCGGCGCCAACAAATCGCGGCCAATATCCGGCGTCGTTGCAATCGTAACTTCGCCGGCCGGAATCGCGACCCGATCGGTGAGTACCTCGGTTGCGGCTTCGAGCGCAGCGAGATGCGGCGAGACGTGGCGCAGCAAGACTTCACCGTCAGGGGTGACTCGGACCGAACGGGTTGAGCGAACCAGCAAGGTGGCACCAAGCAGTTGTTCGAGTTCACGTACCGAGCGGCTGATTTTCGATTTGTCCAACTGCAAGCGCGCTGCGGCTTTGGTGAAGCTTTGGGCTTGGGCCACGGCTTGAAAGGCTTGTAGCGCTGCAAGTTTGTCTGTTGCCATACAACAACAATGTATATCAGATCGTCTAATTGTTGTGATGCAGCAACAAACGTAGTGTGAGTTCACAGCGCAATGCGCGTTTGCAAAAGGAACTTGCTATGAAAAACATCTCGATCGTCGTCAGTGGTTTGCTTGGAACGCTTTGTCTCGCTAACCAAGGTTGCGCGGTGCAGACGCCATCATGGGTGCCGCTGCGCGCCAGCCTTTCGGCCAAGGTTGATGCCACGTTGGTGTGGGTTGGCCGTGGCGAATGTGAGCGGTTAGAAAACGGCACGTGGGTGCGTAGGCCTGAGTTTGACTATGAATTCTCGGTCGAGCAGCGGCGCAGTGGCAAACACTGGGAGTCGGTCAAAAGCATGCGGCGCCGTCACCCTGGCTACGATGGATCAGCGGGTGGGCGGCTGCAAACGCTGTACTTCCAGTTGGACTTTGATGCTTCGGTGAACGTGCCGGGCGTTGATGCCAGCATCAAGTCGAGCTTGGGCGTTGGTCGTGGTGTTACCGACCGCGAATTTCGCAAAGCTACGCTCGAAATCAAAGCCGACGTTAGCCGGTTTGCGCCGTTCGATCGCTACCGCATTACGCAAAGCTACGATTATGAGGCAGGCCAGTTGGTCGAAGATGTGGAACTCAACGATGGCGGCAAGCCGTGGGTGCGCAACCATGAAGTAGCGACGCTGTTTGCTGCGAACAAATTCCAGCAACCACCGACCTCGCTGCAATAACCACCGAGCTTATGCGGCTTTCATGGAGTCACAAAAGCGTTGCAGCGGTTCGCGCCGTTCGGGCGGCACGTATTCGAGATTGAGTTGACGATCGGTGACTTCGAAAAACGACCGATCCGATGCCAACAGTTCACTAGCTGCACGTGCGATTTCGGCGGCGGTGACATCGGCTAGATTGACGCGCACTTGTTCGGCTTCCGCTTCACGTTTGATTTCCAAAAAGAAGCCACCGAGGATGAGCTTGGCTTTGACCGCCATTTTGTGCAAATCGTCGCCGGTGCGATGCGGCAATGCCAACACATCGCGCAGCAAATCAGGCGCCGCGCTGCAGTTAGCTTCGTAGGCGCGCCGGGCCACAAAGCCCAAGTCAAACACGGCTAGTTGCGGCGCAAACACCAAGCCATAGATGCGCGCCATGCCAGCGTAGTAGGTGAAGTGTTTGCCGATTTCGCGGAGCAAGTCAGGGCGCTCGGTTAGCTCGCGACCTAAGCGACGATATTGGTGAAACACGTCGTACACCGAGCGCAAGTTGCGCATCTTGATCGCTTCGCGCAAAAAGTTGTTGAAGAAGCGAATCATCAAACGCAGCGTGTGGTCTTGATGGTGCATGTTGGCGTTGGTCGCCATCACGCGCAGTGCGTCGGAAAAACTGGAAACCGTATCGGGGGTTTCGGTCAGCGCGCGCACAAAACCTAGCTCCAGCTGCTGCAGGCACTTCATCTCGTACCAGGTTTTGTTTTCGGTCAGCATCTCGAGCGCTTCATCGGAAAAGCCGATGAAATCGCCGCGATCGACTTCATGCCATTCTTTGGGCATACGAACTTTTTGGCGTTCGTAGTGATCAAGCAAGACCTTGAGTGCCCACACAGCTTCGCGGGCAACATCACGATCATCGCGTTCGAGTGACTTGATGATGATGGTGCCGATCTGGCCGATCCGTTGCGCCACCATGTGTTGCGCGTCGTTGACTTCGATCTTGCGAGCAACCACTTTTTCGACGATGCGCATGGTGTCATCGCGCAAGCGCACCACAACGCGGGATGGATCCAAAAAGCGTACGACGTAAAAGAAGTACGGGATTAGGATGGCCCAGCCCGCAATGGCCGCGAATACCGACAACGAAATCGCCCAGGTTGGCGCGAACTTTGGCCCAATGATGTAGGCGACCCATAGCGTGTGTGCGGCCCCGGTTGCCATGAAGGCGAGGACCCAACGATTGATGCGGTCACGCAAAAACAGTTCGATCAGTTTCGGCGTGTGCATGTTGGCAGTGAGCGGAATCGCTAAGCCAATCGTGGCGATCAGCATGGCCAACACGTTGTTGTAGGCGCGTGCCATCGGCGACAAAACGTCGACGAGTTTGGCGTTGTTATTGCCAGCCCACGACATATCCCCAAGGCCTGGGTAGCCAGCTCGGTGCCATTCAATGAAGAATTCGCCACCGAATAGCAACGCAAACGCCACAAAAGCGAAAATAAGCGAACGCAGAAATAGCCCGCGCATTCAATTAGGCTACCAGGCTCTGGCCCGCTTCTGCCAGTTTCGGCATGAAATCTCGCAGGTTGGGTCGAATAATGGCAACTACGGGATGCTACAGCCCAGCTCAGACGACGTGCGGTGACGGCATGGCGTGCGACGCTGCGCTAGCCGATGCCACCACGAGTGATAGCTGCGCTGCAACTACCTGTATTGGCTCTACCCTCGTTACGTGCGGCCAGCCGCAGGCTTGCACGCTTTGCTGTGACCGCGCTGGCCGTGGCTGCAATGACCTGCTGCCTTCGAATGGGCTCACGTGGAACCTTGCAGCGACGACGATGCCGGTCGCGTTTGCCGAAGGCGCGTATTCGGTGGACGTCGACAGTCATGGCGTCGCTGATTAGCGCGCGACCGCCCAACGATTTTGTGCGACAATGGTGATGTGTTGAAATTACTCGCAACGCTGGGGAGCGTGCTGGTTGTAGGTTGTTACAGCCCAACGCCAGCAACCGAGTGTGGTGCTGGCGCGGCGTGTGATGCAGCACCGCAGCTTGACGCTGCGGTCGATACGCTACCCGATGGGTGTGCAGCAACGACTTGCAGCAACGACGTGTTGTCGATCTGTGGCCAGATGCAAACCTGCGAGCTGGGTTGTGCAACCAGTGGCGCCGTACGTTGCAACGATGTTTTACCGTCGAACAATGTAAGCGATTGGGACCTTGCCGATGCAACGCTGCCGCTTGATGTTGCATCCCTGCTAAACTTCGACACCGAGTCGGGCTCGATTCGCGACGCCACCAGCGGCATGACCGTACGTCCGCCGGGTACCGGCGTGCGCAACGGCATCTTTTTTGGCACCGGTGTTGCGCAAGTTGGGTTCGCCGGTGCGGTGTTTGCCGTTCGCAATCTGACGGTGCAACGCCTTGGCGCCGTGCAATTTTTGGGTAGCAATCCAGTGGTGTTGTTGGTTGATGGCTCGGCTGTCATTGATGGCGTAGTGAACGTGTCCGCCGACGTACGCGCGCCCTTTGTACCAGGTGCCGGCGGTGGGGTTGGCGGCCAAGCCTATGGCGCCAATGGCACGGGGTGCGGTGGCGGTAAGGCGGCTAGCTCGATCGACTATTTCGACGGTGGCGGTGGTGGTGCTGGCTTTCGTCAGGACGGCGGTAAAGGTGGTGTTGGTGGGGTCGAGCCCGGCACGGGTGGCTTGCCTGGTCCGGCATGTTCCACGGTTGATCTGCAACCGCTGGTTGCTGGCAGTGGTGGTGGTGCGGGCGGTGGCTTGAGCCAAG
>ERZ795056.4398-NODE-4398-length-14598-cov-28.415114_pt1 | contig 14598 bp, 8 predicted proteins | sample MGYA00375140_ERZ795056 | MGnify/ENA primary metagenome ERZ795056 (study PRJEB30185, sample SAMN05720227) | activated sludge metagenome | isolation source: Anaerobic digester | place: USA | collected 2015-03-09 ...
TCGCCGCGTAGTGCATTACTGTAGGGCGCAACGTTCCTGGTGCGTATCCGTGCTGTATTATTGTCAGGATTAACATCAGAGATCCACCAGCGAAAATCCTGTGGGCTGGATATCCAGGGATCGTTATACCCGTCGATATATTGAAATACGCTCACCCGTATGTCATCCACATTGGGTCCAAATTCAGGTAAGTCAAACGTGTCATAACCGTCTTCGTTTCCAAACAACACTTTGTTGATGTGGTATTGAACATAGCCAATCCGTATAGAAGAGCTTCCGTTGCTGGTAACCATTCCTCCCGGAGTTAAGTTCGAGGTGACTCCCACGTTTAAGTTACCCGTCACCGTTAGATTACCCTGGAAGAAAGAATGGGCATTGTTGACCATCAAACCATAAGACGCATGGGTTGATCCATTTATGCCAATCCGGCCATCTATACGGGTATTGCCGTTCACCACAGCATCCGTTGATACCGTGGCCGAGCCCTGCAAATAGGAAGGCGCATTGTTTACTATTAAGCCGTATGATGCGTGGGTGGCACCATTGATACCGGCTCTTCCATTTACCCGCTTGTTGCCCGTTACAATAACATCGCCATGGAAATAACTGTGCGCATTGTTCACCAATAAACCATAGGATGCACTGGTTGCACCGTTAACGCCGATGCGCCCGTTGATCCGGGCATTTCCTGTTAGGGTACCGCTGCCCGTTACGTTCAGCGAAGAAACTAATGTGTTGCCGGAAATTTGCCCATCGCCGTACACACTAAACATTTTATTTAAAAATCCTTCACCCCCCACGGTTAGCGCATCCGTCCTGGTTTTGCCACCAACCACCCTCACCCTTGCATTGGCCGCTCCGGCTAAATTGCCCACTACCAAACTATCATACAGCACCCCGTGTTGATAAGCGATCAAATCATTATCTACCCTCATATTACCGTGTACGTGCAATTGTTCCTGGGGTGTATTGGTGCCCACACCTACTTTTTGTGCGACAAGCATCGTAGCGCTACAACACATTACAGTTAATAAAGAAATTTTTTTCATGTTGATTTTATTTAGTGTATCTCAATTTTTAATCCGATCATTCAAAAAAATTAATCTCTCATGATCACGGTGAGATAGAATGTGCCCCGGAGTGTTCTGCCAAAATTGGATATGTTCCGAAACCGGATGCGGGCCGTGTTGGCAACAGGATCAATATCGCTGACCCACCAGGTAAAGTCCTCCGGGTCGCTGTCACCCGACGGCATGAACTGCGCAATTTCAACTCTCACATCACCAACGGAAGTACCAAATTCCGGTAGTGAAAATAAGTGCGAACCATCGTGATTGCCGGTCATTTCCTGGTTGACATAGGTTGAGTTGAACGAAATGCGTAAAGGCGAGGGACCGTTACTTGTAACCATGCCTTTCCCGTTAACAGACAGGCTTCCACCTACCGTTAAATTTCCGGAAACAGTTGCGTTGCCCTGCAGGTAACTGTTGGCGTTGTTTACTATTAACCCATAGGCTGCATTGGTAGCGCCGTTGATGCCGATGCGTCCATCCACTCTTGCGTTTCCGTTCACAATAGCGTCTGCCGATACGGTAAGATTTCCCTGCAGGTATGTGTTGGCGTTATTGACCATCAACCCGTAATTCAAATTTGTCGGGCCGTTGATGCCGATGCGTCCATCTACCCTTGCGTTGCCATCAACTGTCGCGTCGCCCTGTAAATACGAATTGGCATTGTTCACGATCAATCCATACGAAGCACTGGTAGGACCGTTAATGCCGATGCGTCCATCAACCCTGAAATTGCCGTTTACGGTGCCATCCTGCGCCACGTTGAGCGAACCCGTATTCAGGTTTTGAGAAATCTGTGCATCGCCGTACACACTAAACATTTTGCCGGTATATCCTTCGCCACCTGCCGTTAATGTTGACGTCCAGGTTTTGCCGCCCGCAACTCGCAGTTTATGATCTGTTTCACCCAGCACAAGACCCACAGTAAACTTTTGAAGAAAAAGACCGCTGCCATTCACTTGCAGATTCTGCTCAAGCAATACATTGCCTCCACCTACATGTAATTTTGCCAATGGTGATGCCACACCAATACCAACGTTTTGGGCTGTTGTGTTACCAGTAACCAATAACGCTGCACTCATGCATAGCAGCGTTACAATTTTTTGAAACTTTGTTTTAAATGGGTTCATGTTAATCGTTGCCATAGCTTCCTTTTTTATTTTGAGCACGCAACATACCCCACTCAAGTGCGCCGCAAAAGCGGCGGTTACCAAGCGGTGTTTTCTTTTTATCAAAAGGAAAGACAATGTCTTTATCTACAGCTGCTTCGCCACCAAAAGTTTGATTGCACAGGCATTTCAGGATGGGAGCTTTATTAACTGCAGGAGAACATTTCACAAAAAACTGGAAGCAGATACCTGCTGGAGGCTAACATCACCGAATGGTATATTTTTACACTACCCTATTCGGCAAGTTATCTGCCCAATACAAAACCCTGGTAAAATAAGCGTAATCATTTTCACTTTACCCTTCAGTTAACTTAAACCAGTTAGTCATTTAAAAAATTGTATGCAATTGACTGCCTTATTTTCGCTGCTTGCCTACAAATAGGTTGCTGAGAAAAATTATGGCGGACTTTTCGAGGGTTTAAAACATAAAGCGTATCGAGTTGAATTTTTATATCCGGCTTTTGTAGTATTGTCATGCATCCGTCTGTCATCCGTTTAAACAATAAACTTAATTGTCATGAGATTCAGCCTGCTACTTGTCCTTATATGTTCTGATGAACTACTAAATATGCAGGTGAAATCTTTTTGAAAAGCATATAGGTTAAACCAGCAACATAAGCTTATATTTGTTTTGCCTCTTGCTCTGACAACGATACTTGCTAAAACTTTTTAGAACGACTGGAAAGATATTACTCAGCATTCAAAACCTTCGCCACATGAACCACACTTTTCCAAAATGCAGTGGATTTTTAATAACGGTATTACTATTGTTAGTATCGGCTGTATTAAAAGCGCAGTATGTTTCTCCCTACGATTCGAAAGGCACAGTAAAATCAGTAGAAGTGAGAAAATATGAGGAAAGTAAAAATAATCAGAACAATGCTGAACTGGAACGGTTGAAAAGAGAAGAACGAAGAAATGCACCAACCACCACACCTGGTAGTTCGAATAACAGTTCAAAAGACAATAAATCAACTCCACCTGCAACTATAAGTTATGATTTAGACGACATGTCCTCAGGGCTTGCGGTTGCCACATTAAATGGCAGGTATGGCTTTGTTAATAAGTATGGAACAATAGTTATACAGTTAAGGTATTCATATGCTTCAAAATTTGCCGGACAAACTGCAATTGTAGCATTCGATGGAAAATATGGCGGTATCAATAAAACGGGGACTACCGTAATTCCATTTAATTATGATTTCATTTCTCGTTTTACAGAGGTGGCGTCCGACGGCATACTAAAAAGATATTTGGCTTTCGCTAAACTAGGCGGTAAATGGGGGTTTATAAACAGCGAAGGAAGAACTGTTATACCCTTTGAGTATTCAAACGCAGAGCATTTCTCCGACGGAGTAGCTGTTGTGGCACAGGATTCAAAATATGGCGTTATTGATATCAACGGCGGGAAAGTGATTCCATTCGAATATGATTACATATCTACTTTTTCAGAAGGTTTTTCCAGGGCAAAGAAGAACGGCAAGTGGGGTATGCTTGATAACAGCGGCAAAGTAGTTTTATCTTTTTTATATGATGACATCTACCCGCCAGCCGAAACTGGCTTAATGCTGGTTAGGCTAAATGGAAAAGCAGGGTTTATGAATAAGGCTTTAAAAATGGTGGTCGAAAATAAATACGATGATGTTAAGGCCTTTTCCGATGGTGTATCCGAAGTGAAACTGGGAGGAAAATTTGGCTATGTAAATATGAAAGGTGAAGAAATAGTAGCCCCTATATACGAGTCAGTATATATGTCTAAAGGTGAGTTCTATGTGACGTTAGACGGCAAAAGCAGAATGTTAAGTAAGAACTACCGCTTCTATGAAACGTCAGAAAAATTCTATGAAGATCTTGCAGCTGTTAGTATAAAAAATAAGTATGGGTATAGGGACATAGACGATAATTTAGATATTCCGTTGCTGTACGATTCTGCTGCTAACTTTAACGAAGGACTGGCAGCTGTGAAACTACAGGGCAAGTGGGGTTTTATAGATAAAACTGGTAAACAAATAATTCCCTTCATGTATGACAAGGGTGGATATTTTTCTGGCGGCTCTGCCAGTGTAGCCCTCAATGGAAAGTATGGAGTTATTGACAAAACGGGTGTAGTTGTGATACCCATGATATATGACTTTGAGTTGGAGTTTAAAGAAGGAGTAGCAGAAGGAAAGCTTAATGGTAAATATGGATATTTAGATAAAAAAGGAAAAACGGTGATACCTTTTTTATACGACGAGTCAATCTTTTTCGCTGAAGGCCTTGCTTCGGTAATCCAAAATGGTAAGTGGGGCTTTATAAATAATACTGGTAAAGTGTTGGTGCCATTTGAGTATGAAGCAACTTTAAATTTTGAAGAAGGTCTTGCAGCCGTAAAGTTGAATAATGAATGGGGCTTTGTGAACAAAACAGGCAAAGTAGAAATACCCTTTGAATACGAGGATGCCACTGGTTTTAGTGAAGGCGTGGCAGCTGTAAAGCGCAAAGGAAAATGGGGTTATATCGACAGACGTGGAGAAACAGCCATTCCTTTTAAATACAAAACGGCCGGTAAATTCAACGACAACACTGCACAGGTTATAAAAGGAGATCAGCACCAAAATATAGATAAATCCGGCGAATGGATCAGTAGCCATAAGTTCGATGATTATTATGACAAAGACTTTGCTAAACAGTCCCTGAATAGCGGATCAGTAAAGCACAACAACAAAGATTACAAGGGTGCAATAGAGGACTACGACCTTGCCATTAAATACTTCCCTGAATTTGCAATGGCCTTTTATTACAAGGCACTGGCATACAATTCCACTGGAAATTACACGGAGTCAATAGTGCAATATAATAAGGCGTTAAAATTCAATCCGCAACATGCAAGAGCTTATATGAACCGGGGTATAGCCAAGTATAATTTAAAGGATTTTAAAGGTGCTATTGAAGATTATGAGCTGGCAATTTCATATGACCCTAAAAACGCAGATCCTTATATAAACAGGGGAGTGGCAAAAGAGGCTTTGCGGAATAACCCGGGTGCCATCCTGGATTATGATCACGCCATTTTACTCAATAACTCTTCCGGACTTGCCTATAACAATCGTGGAGTAGCAAAAATTAATTCAGGTAATATAACGGAAGGATGCGTGGATTTGAACAAGGCAGTTTCGCTTGGAGTTGATTTGGAAAGAGACTTACGAAAGAAACATTGTGGAGCACAGGATAATACTATTGCAACAAAAGAAAAGGAGCCGCTTAGCCTATATCAAAGAGGGAAGAGCAAGCATAGCCAGGGCGATTATGCCGGAGCTTTGCTGGATTTCGACCAGGCTATTAAAGCTGATCCGCTAAATGCCGATTTGTATTTAGACAGGGGAGTAACGATATATATGTTAGACGATTATGCTAAAGCAATTGAAAACTTTACAAAAGCAATTGAAATTAACCCACAGCTCTCGTTGGCTTATATAAACAGGGGGCTTGGTAAAATAGAACTAAACAACAAAGAAGCAGGTTGTAAAGATTTTGCCAAAGCACAGGAATTAGGCAATTCAAGAGGAGCAGAAATGATAACGAAGTATTGCCAATAAATCCAGCTTCGGTTCATGATGGACAGTTGGTAAATTCCCGACTGCATAAACATGACCTTCTGCCTTTTTCAGCAGTTTGGTCTTATTGCCGTTTTACGATTCTATTTACTACGTTGCCCCTCTTTCAAATGTTGTTGAAGTTCAGCCTCAGGGGTTGATTCAAAAACTCTTTTTGCATGGCCAGACATTTTCTTCTCTCAAAACCTTTTAGCGTTCTTAAATAGTTTGGATAGCGGTTGGTTTCTTCTATCGTCCGATATTTTCAGCATTCATAATTGCCATACTTTTTTTCATTAACAGATACAACCGTAATCTTAAAAAATAAAAGAAATTGTCCATAGGTGTTTTCACCAAAAAAATGGGTGTTTTTACCCTTGTGCCTGCCAGTAAGTAAAATTATATTTGAGTACCTTTTTATACCTAACACGCCATCACATTTATGAGAATCGTTAATCATTGGCTTACGCCAGATGCAACCAGCGAAAATATCAGGATCTCCAAAACAAAAAATGCCGGCGACTTGATTGACCCGGACTATGTAGTCATTCACTACACCGCCACCGATACAGCGGCGAATGCCGTGGACTGGTTTATGAATACAAGCAACAATCCCGACAGGATTGCGGCCCATATTGTATTGGACTATGATGGCACCATCACCCAACTGGTACCCTTTAACAGGAAGGCAAACCATGCAGGTACCAGTGCCTGGGATGGAGTGGATTTTTTTAACTCTCATGCTATCGGTATCGAAATTGTAAACCCTGGCTTTGTTGAAAAATTACCGAATGGCAGTTTCAGGCGACCAGTGGCAACAAATGTGTTCAAGACCTATCCTGCTGCAGACAGTAACCGGATCATCAAGGCCAATCATAAACACCTGTTCTGGACAGGCAAAGAAAATAAACATTGGTTTGTGTACCCCGAAGCACAACTGGCTGCTTTGTATAAACTCTGCAAATTACTTTTTGAAACTTATCAGCCGGTAACCGCTTTAGGTCATGATGATATTTCCCCGGCAAGAAAACCAGATCCCGGACCGGCATTTCCATGGGACAGTTTTAAAACAGCTGTTTTTGGTACCGCCAATAAAAACGGTAAAATTTTTACTGTTAACAAAGAGGGCACCAATCTACGGGCATCTTTCTCCACCAATTCGGCCATCATAAAAAAACTGCCACTCCATTACGAAGTTGGTTTGATAGAAACGAATGGGCAATGGTCGAAAGTATACCTGGTAAATAGTCAGCAGGACGTGCTGGTAAAACAATCTGGTAAATTAAGAAGTGTAAAAAAAATTGGGTGGATATTTTCTTCCCTGCTTACTGAAAAATTGACTTAGCACACTGTATCTTATCGGGAAATTCCATAACAACTATAAATCAAATTGTATGTCATTTTTCAAAACAGAAAATTCAAACGAATACTTTAACCAGGCAAAATGGGAACAAAACAATGCGGAGCCGCCTGCTGCTAAAAAAAAGGCTGCCGGCATGCTGGAAAAATCCACAGGCGTTGACAACCAGTTTGTTTTACTCCAGTTAGGCGACGGCGACAAAAGAATTATAAGTACAAGTGAAGTAGTTCCTAAGCTTGCAGGCAGTGCTGAAAAACCAGACATCAATATGCTGCTGGATTTTGAAGGTTTCAAAATTGGAAGTAACGAGGATGTAGATAAAGACAGCAAGGCAACGCTGCAGCTCCAGGTGGGCCAGGAAGAAAAACAAGGTGGGCTTGAAAAACTTTTTTACTGCATTAATGGCGGGCTCGACCTGTTTAATGAAATAAAAGGTAAAAAGTCAGACGCAAAAGATTTTAAAAAAAGCACAGAGCAGGCATTGGGTTATAAACCAATTGCATTGCCGGGTGGAATAGGACAGTTGTCGCTTAAAGTTGTAAAGCATGAAGAACCGTCGTGGTGGCAAAAAGTTTTTTCCTTTGCTAAATCGGACCCAGCCAAAGAACTTTTTTCGATGATCGGTTTTCCTGGTATCACTGAAACGGCGGTTAATTGTGTGGGTGGAATGCTGGATAGTCTTTTTGACAAGGAGCCAGAAATTTTATTCCAGAGCCAGCCTGTAAAACTGGGTTTTACTCAGGCGGCAAAAGAAGAATTGGGTGGCGGACTCAGCACCAACTATGTAAGCTGTCTTAACCCGGGTTTTTGGATCATGGCAAGAAAGTCAGATTACGATCTGATCATTAATTCTAAACCTATCTATTATAGTGGCTATGGTATTCTGGCACCTGACGGCATGAGTGAAATTGAAGCCATAAAAGACAATTCCAATAATCCCTTTTCAAAAATTACCTATGCAGTTATCAGGGCAAGAATGAAAGAAACCGATCTGAAACAAGGGATGATCTAAAAATTAATTACATGAGCTATCAGCACGACATTTTTATAAGTTACCGGCGGGATGACCTGACGAGAGCATGGATCGACAAGATATTTATTCCGCCATTGAGCAGTCATATTTTTTATGAGCTGGGTAGTCATCCGAAATTCTACATAGATGAACAACTCGAAAGCGGCACAACCTGGCCATTGTCATTAGGAACTGCGCTGGGTACCGCAAAAACCATTATCCCCCTATGGTCTAAAACCTATCTCAACAGCATCTGGTGTACCTGCGAAATAAGCCATATGCTTGAACGTGAGATAAAAACCGGGTTCAGAACTTTGCAGCAACCGGATGGACTGGTATTTCCTACTATCATTCACGATGGAGAAACGATGCCAATCAATTTATCGTCTATTCAAAAAGTGGAAATACAGGACTTCTTTAATGTAAAAATGTCCCCTGACAGTCCTAAAGCAGAGTTGCTTACAGACAAATTAAAACCATTGGGAAAAGCGATTGCACGGTCCATCGGCAATGCACCGGTTTGGCAGGCAGACTGGAAGATCGACGCTGCCAATGCTTTTTACCAGCAGTTCTATAACAGTTCAGTTGCACAGCAAACACAAACGCCAAAATTTACACAACAATGAGCAGCATTGTTACTTTTTATTCTTATAAAGGTGGTGTGGGAAGAAGCATGTCGCTTGCCAACATTGCTTTTGAATTAGCCAAACGCAATAAAAAAATATTGATGGTTGACTGGGACCTGGAAGCACCTGGCCTCGAAAGGTATTTTAACAAGTTTGAGATCAACCGGGAAGCCGATGGTTTACTTCAGTTATTAATGGAGTTCAGAAATAATACCACTGCTGATTACAAAAATTATTTGTGGACCATTGATGCAGGTTTTAGTCATCCGCTTCATCTAATGCATAGTGGCAGGGAAAAAAACCCGGCTAAATATTCGGCTGACCTGGAAACATTTAAATGGGATGATTTTTTTAAACCTGATGGGGGAGGTAAACACCTGGAAGATCTAAGAAATCAATGGCTAAAAGATTATGATCTTGTTTTGATTGACAGCCGTACTGGATTGAGTGATTCAAGCGGTGTTTGCACCATCATGCTACCCGATATTATCATACCGATGTTTACGGCCAATTATCAAAGCCTGTTTGGCATCAGGGACATCATGAACTTTATCCAGACTGCCCGCCAAAAATTATCGGTAGACAGAATGGCGCTTACAATCTTACCCGTACCCTCGAGGTTTGGAACAAGGGTGGAATTTAAAGAATCACAGGAATGGCTTGACAGGATCGCAGATATTTTAAAAGATTGCTTTAGCGACTGGCTGCCCAAATGGATAGAACCCCGCTATGTACTGGAACAAGTAAAAATTCCACAGGTTGATTATTTTAGTTTTGGAGAAAAGTTAGCCGTTGTAGAACAGGGAACCAATGACCCTGAAAGCATGGGTTTTATTTATTCGAAATTGGCTGAATTTTTAGCAAGCGAATTTAGTGATATTGAAAATTTTATTGGCCACAGTTATTACAATGAGCAAAAAGCTGTTTATCAAAAAAGCAAAGAAGCTGTAGCAAGCAAAGAAATAAGTGCAGAAAAAAAATACAAGTATGATGTATTTATCAGTTATCCCCGTTCTGCCTATCCATGGGTAAGGGAGCTGATGTTGCCTACACTTACAGAATACCTGAATGACGAACTTGGTTATAATCCACAGATCTTTTTTGATGCCAGCGAAACACTGTCAGGTAATGACTGGAATAATTCTATTAAAAACGCACTGGAAGGATCAAAGGTCTTCATTTTTGTTTTCACCAATTTAGAAAGTAAAAGTGACTACTTAAACAGTGAGTTACTGATTGCAGAAACCTTTCAAAAAACTACCAAAACAAATATTTTATTTCCCGTGGTGTTTGTAAAAGGACAAGGATCGTTTACCATTCCTGCATCAATGCATCATTTACAGGTTACCGATTTAAGCCCTTTTACGAAAGAAGCCATTACGGGCAGTACAAAACTGAACGCCCAATTTGGAAATATTATTGAAGGGTTTGTCCGCACATTAGCAGTCAGCATCAGGGAGATTGATAATAAAGACATGCATTCAAATGATAATAAAGATATCAAGGTGGAAATAGAATCCCTGGCTTATGCATATGAAAATCTCCGTAAGCAGATGTCTGCAAGTAATACCAGGACAAAGCTGATGCAGGACATTGTAGAAAAACTAAAAACAAAAGCCCATGGCGCTGAACATTTACTTCCCGATTTAATTTCAAGTTCTTCTCCGGGAAAAAGACTGGCCGCCATTACGATTCTGCAGGAAAAACCCAACCCTGATTATGTTGATTGGCTCGCAGAGCATGTGGGGGATATTGAGAAGCCTTTTATCGGTTACCAGGCATCCATCAGCCTTTTCACCGCAGCCAGAAGTTTAAATGATAAAGCGCCGGTTTCAAATGCCATTGACAAGGCCCTGGACAACGTAAAGAAATTTAACTATATAGATCCCAATCAAATTTCTGTGCTGGAGTCTGCAAAAGCAGAACTAAAATTCAGGGACGAATAATCAGGATATAATTTTCTTCCTGATCGCCTGTATCCAAATCCCCTCGTTGGCTTCATAGGTTCCTGGCTTCCCGTTTAAACAAGGCATTTCTTCACTGCCCGCATGATGTAATCCTATCAGGTCCCATTGTTGATTAAACACCGGGCTTCCGGAATTACCCCCTTCCGTGGGAGTGCGATAATGAATTTTTGAACTCTTGTCATGATCTATCACCAGGTTGTCCTGGAAGGAAATTTGCAAAGTGCCTCCAAAGGGATGGCCAATGATATAGGCTTTTTGCGTGGGTGGGGTTTCAATGGCTGGAAGGTATTTTGAAACGGGATAAAATTTCAGACCCCTTGTTAGCTCTGTTAATTCCACCTGGCTATCCTTGCTGAATTTTAAAACAGTAGCATCCAGCTCTGTACTTGGCGAGGAAAACAGGATCTCAAAATCCCGGAACTCTTTTGTATTGTCGATTGCCTCAAATATCACAATCGCTTCTTCCGGCCGCATCGCATTCTCTGCCGGATCATTGCTCACTACATGTGCATTGGTGATCAGTACCAGCTCTTCTCCCCAGTCATCTTTCAGATCTTTTCCTTTTAGCAAAAAGCCTGTACCAAAACCTTTGGAAGAATCCAGGCCGATCCGTGCAACAGCCAACGCTCTTGCAGCGCCCAGCATATACCATTTGTATGTTTTAAATGAGTCGTTGTCAAAAACTTTTTCCAGGTGTTTAACAGGATTTTTGGTTTCAACAAGTGAACTATACTTAGCATCGATCACACTTTCCAGGGCCTGTTGCTTTTTTATCTCTGCAATATCCAATACGATTTCGCTGCCAAGCCGTTTCATTAATTCAGCTCTTAATATCGGTAATAACAATATACCTGCCGGATCATCCATATTCAATTGCCACACTTCCTCTAATTGTCTTAATGTACTTGCCAGCTCAAAAGCATCACAATCAGGCATACGTGCATATCCACTTAACCATTTAATTGCTTCATCCGGCTTATTCAGTGCTACGCATGCTTCTGCTGCAGTTGCGTAGTCCCAGGCATCCGCCATTTTTTTATCCTCCAGCTCCTGAATATCAGATAAGATATCTTTTGCCAACTTGAGCGAATCTATTTTTAACCTGCTGTCAATTTGATCTCTTTTAGCTCTTTCCAAACACGCCACTGTATTAATGCCATGCCATGTTTTAGTTTTATCAGCAGCATACACCTGGTAATAAGCATTTACAGCCAGGGAAATATATTGTTTGCAATTGGGATTGGCGGCGTTACCTGCATTCACATATAACTGTTTATATATCCTGCCGATAAGTCCCCTGGCTTCTGCATTCTCGGTTACTGCACTCAAATCTGTTACCTGGTTATTGTCAGTGGCTGCAATCAATGACTTCAAAACAAAAACAGCCGGAACATACTCTCCTGAATCAATCATGGATTGTGCATACTGCTTTTGAATTTTAAAGCTGGTGAGGCCAATTGTACAATATGCCTCGGCAACTTTTTTCATCGTGGTAAACATCCGCTTATTGCGCAGCTGCTGCAGTATTTTTTCGGCCTTAGCAACCGGTATTTGCTGATCGCCCTGTAAAAGAAAATCAATAAGCGTTTCACACTGCAATGCTGCAGCATTCAATTCAAACTCTTTCAGTTTGTCCTGCAGCTCGGTGATAAACTGGTTGATGTCCATCAATTAAAGATTAAGCATGTTTAATAATGCGGCCCTCAATTTTGGCTCACTGAAATAATTGGTGATATTGTGGCGCCAGGAACCCCAGTTTTGTTCATTGATCACTTCAATCACTTCTTCACCATTTCTTTTATAATCATTGGCAATGTTTCCATCAAAACCTGTTACCGGGTCAAGCGTGTCATATACATTGATCCATGGACCTTTTACTTTTTCGGGGAAGCCATTAGCACGTGTCCATTCGGGCGCAAACTTATCCTGCACTTCATCGATACCCAATGGGCTGCCCACTGTCATAAGGCCATCAATAGCAGGACATTCAGCAACCCGTTTCAGGCAATCGTACATAATAATCGTACCCATGCTATGACTTACAACGATATGCCTGTCTGATTGTACTTCATTTAATTTCTTTAATACCCTGCTCCTGATTTCCTCCTGTACTTTGTAGGTAATGCCGCTTGCCGGGCTAAACTCCTGGTTAAAAAGATAATGATGTACGTCTTTTAATAACCACTTCATGATGCGTCTCTTTATAAACCACGGCAGGGGAATGCGTTCCAGTGTTTTTGCAACATCCTTTTCATCTGGCCGGTAATCATCGTTCACCAATAGATCAAAAGAAAGTTTGGCTGCCAAAGAATCCACCATCTTTTTTTCTTCATCGGTAATAGTGTCCCGCCATGACATATCCGGATCTGCTTCTGATTTTCCCGCCACTTCTTCTGTGCTTTCCAAATTAGCAACTGCTTCCTTCAGTATTTCTTCGGGCTTTGCATATAATACATCAGCCCAATAGATCATAGAAGTAGTTACACCCATTGCACCCAAATCGAGACCATCGCCATTATTGAGCAGGTCATTTGCAAGGGCATCGAGCCAAATTTGTTTAAGCTTATTTTCTGCCGGCTTATTGGAAATTCCGTGTATGAAAGTAATGTGAGGCATCGTTGAATATTTATTTGTTTTAAGATTTATAACAAGCGTCTGGCTTCGTTCAATTTAATCCTGTTGGTCCGGTTTATTTACCAGGTCAAAACTAGCCGGCAAATGCATTTCCTTCACGTATTCCTTACCTGCCTTCTCACCGATCTCAATCAGCAAATCAACATTTTCTGCAAGATCCATTTCCATAAGGTTGGTAATCTCCATATCACTAAGGCCGGTAATGCCAATATTATTTAATTCATTTTTTACAATATCAACATTGTACCGCAGGTAACTGAATGCTTTTCCACCATGAATAGCATCTTCGCTCAGGTCTCCTATCTCCATATCAATCTTTCGCAGTGGTCCGGTTGCTTTACCAATATAATGCATCATCATTTCTATCATCTCGCTTGCATCACTCATAAATTGATCAGGAGCACATTTTGCGATATCAATGAGATTGGGGTTTTTCCATTTGGCACCAATCAGTTTTTTATTCCTGCGGCCGGTTCCTACAGATACGATAAATAATTTGTCCTCGCCTGTTTCCCATTGTAACTTAAATCCCTTAAGCGTAGCCGTTAGGAAAAGCTGGAGTGAAGGGTTGTTCATCATGCTCATACCTCCATCTACAAAAACACCTTCTTCCCCAAAACCTACATCAATAATTTCCGGATCAAAATAACTGGGTGCTGCTGTGCTGGCCCTCACAATATCTTTGATATAAAAACGGTTTTGTGAAAAAAACAAAGCAGCCGGATTATTGGTGACCGGCCATGTACTGCAGGTATCCAGCCGTTTGGCAACAACACATAACCCTGTTTTATTAGAGTTATCTCCCAAGCGGGTTTCTTTAAAAATTTTATTAAGCTGTTCTTTCAGTGGCTGCGAATTATACTTTCCATTAAAATATATCTGCTTACCAAATAAGTTAAGACCATTGCGGTCGCTGAAAATTTGTTCACCGAGCTCCTTGTACAAGGTTTTTATTTTTGTAATGGAATAACCACCAACTGCTATCAACGCAGCTATGATGGCCCCGGTACTCGTGCCACCTACCAGGTCAAAATAATGATGCAGACGAAAATCTTCTTTCTTTATCAAGCCTGCTTTTTCATGGCGATCGGCAAGAAGGCTTTCCAGTTCTCCTAAAAAGCCAAGGGTAAGAGCTCCCCTGATACCGCCGCCGTCAAGAGCTAAAATCCGTTTAGGGCCTTTTGA